>Ga0157371_10000020_pt1 | contig 304987 bp, 254 predicted proteins | sample C45metaG_FD_113462 | JGI IMG/M metagenome (GOLD analysis project Ga0157371, IMG submission 113462) | Corn rhizosphere microbial communities from Kellogg Biological Station, Michigan, USA - C4-5 metaG | ecosystem: Host-associated > Plants > Roots > Rhizosphere > Soil | place: USA: Michigan... | reverse complement strand
CTATCACGACACGACGCTGGAAGCGGTGGTGTCCGCCGTGGCGGCGCGCAACAACCTCAAACCCGCGATTGCTGAACCTTTCAGGGGCGTGCCGGTGTCGCACATCGACCAGACCCAGGAAACAGACGCGAAATTTATCACGCGTCTGGCGGAGCTGAACGGCGCGGTTGTCGCCATCAAGGCGGGAAGGTTGCTATTTATCAAGCCTGGGGCGGCAAAGACGGCGAGCGGGAAGCCCATCCCGCAGATGACGATTATCCGCAGTGATGGCGACGGGCATACGTTCAATATTGCTGACCGTGGGGCTTATACCGGCGTGTCGGCAAGCTGGCTGCATACCAAAGAACCGAAACCTAAAAAAGTGAAGGTACAGCGGAAACCGAAAGTGCAGTACCTGCGCGCACTGCAACATCCGAAGGCAAAGAAGACCAGCGCGAAGGTGCAGAAAACGCCGGAGGCGAAGGAAGGGGATTACCTGGCGGGCAGTGATGAAAACGTGTTTGCGCTCACCACCATTTACGCCACGCAAAAGGCCGCCATGCGGGCAGCCCAGGCGAAGTGGGACAAACTCCAGCGCGGTGTCGCGGAGTTCTCGATCTCTCTGGCTCGCGGACGGGCTGATTTATTCCCTGAGACGCCGGTGACGGTGTCCGGCTTTAAATCCGTGATTGACGCGCAGCCCTGGATAATCAGTAAGGTGACGCACAGCCTGGGCGGCAGTGGGTTTGTGACGGCGCTGAATCTGGAGGTGCTGCTGTCTGATGTGAGTTATGAGGCGATTGGAAATGAAGGGGATTAATTAAAAATACATCACTATCATTGAGTTTGATGGGTACCGTTATCAGGAGGGTTGTGATGCTTTTAGATAAAATTAAAACACTTGAAGAAAGTCTGCATACAGTGCGAAGGCATGACCCAATGTGGCTGGACAGGGTCTTACATTCTAATTTCACGGAAATAACTTATTCCGGGCACCTCGTTAACCGCGAAAAAGTTATTCAATCGCTGCTTTCAGAGGCTGATGCGCCTGAAATTTTCGGTTTTAATTATTCCCTTATTGAGATCGACAGTACCCATGTAATTCTTACCTACCGTACCCAGGGAAAAGCGGGTTGTCGTCGGGCACTGCGTTCATCTCTTTGGGTTTACTCAGAAAACTACGATTGGCAGATGGTGTTTCATCAGGGGACACCGGATGGAAGCTCTGATTGAATCTGGCGTATGTAAATCATTGTAATACCAGATGTATGATAATTAAGAATGCATACAATGATTGCATATGATTAAAAATGATTACATGGTGATTATTATGATGCACTGCCCAAAATGCCAGCACGCCGCCCACGCCCGTTCAAGTCGTTACCTGAGCATCAACATCAAAGAACGTTATCACCAGTGCCAGAATATTAATTGCAGCTGCACGTTCAAAACTCATGAGTCGATTGCTGACATCATTGTTGAGCCTGGGACGGTTCACGCCGTGCAGTTGCATCCAGACAAACACAGCCAGCAATCCCTACAGATGCACTAAAGAAAAAACCCCGAATAAACGGGGTTTAGTTGTCGATGTGGTCAACGTGTGGACACTGAAATAAATAAATCCATTTAATTCATATAGTTAACATCATTCCCAAAGGCACAAAAATGTGCCTTTTTTACCATTTTTTTTTCCTGCACTTACAACGCGATCACTATAAATCAATGAGTTATTTGCGGTGTATCTTTGGAATCGATGCTGGCCTGAGTCGGGGCGGGTAAATGACTGCGTCGGTAAAATCAACGATTACCTCCCTGGAATATCGTTACCCCATCCGAAATATAATCAATAGTCCCCTTGGCTGGCTATTATCGTTTCCCCGCCTAATATTATCTGTGAGCATTACTTATGAGGCGGTTCTGCACCGTTTTTGCTCATTATTTTTAATGATTAATTTTCTGGGGAAGGATAAATATTTGAAAAAAAAAATGAAGTTATTTCTCTTTAGTGGGATCGCTGGCAGCTATGGGTTATTTAATCCTGTGAATGCTCTGGCAGCCTGTAGCCCCGCAGCGGGGAATGACGTAAGCATAATCTGTGATGGAATAATCAATACGCAGCAATCCTTTACTGATGCAAGTGGTATCACAGCGACGATTATTCCTCGTACGCAAATTACTCTTACTGCACAGGATACGCCTGCTTTTTATTTCACTACCTCATCCAGCAGCCTTCAAAACCAGGGCAATATTACAACAGACGCTATCACCAGTGATGGTGTGGCTTTAGAAACCCTCAGTGGGTTCACATTAATCAACGACGCCTTTGTAGGCACTTCGGGCAGCAATTCCAACGCCGTCCATCTGTCTGGTGTTTTTGATAGCACGATTACCAATAATGGACAGTTAAGTACAACGGGGAACGTCAGTTCAGGGATCCTGTTAGATGCAAACATCGGCAATAGCACCTTAAATAACAGTGGAGTTATTACCACTACCGGTGCTCAATCCCATGGTATCTGGGTAACAGGAGAGAGCCGGAACATCACAATTAACAATAGCGGAAGCATCACAGCAAACGGCCCGAGCGGTTCCGGTATCTTCGTTGATACGGCCACAACGACGGCTGACGACGTCGCGGTGGTAAACCGCTCCTCAGGTGTGATCTATTCTGAGACTGACGATGGTATTAACTTTAGCCGTGATTCAACCGGTACCATTGATAACGCGGGGATAATTGAAGCGGCAGATAGCGGCATTGCGTTGCAGGATAACGCGCAAATTTCACGCATTATCAACGATGGGATTATTGCTGCCGGGCGCGGAGGGATTACCCTTGACGATACCAGCGGAACCAATTTACTGCTTAACCGCGGCGTTATTGGTTCAATCGAAGGGGATGCGATCCGTGTCAGTGAAACCAGTACCGTGACTAACGGCATCAATAATGAAGGCATTATTATTGGCAGGGTTGATGCTCCCACAACGAATATGAGCAACAGTGGTCTGTTTGATTTGCTCAATAATAATTCCCCTTCACGAGTCGCCAACTACAGCCAGTCTTCAGATGCCTTCTTAGCTCTGCAGGCTGAGAATGCCACGAATTATGGGCAACTGCAGGTTGGCGGAACGGCATCGCTGGCGGGTAATACCATTGTGGTCACCAATGGTAGCCTGGACTTTAGCAATGGTGATGTATTGAGTGATGTGGTTACCGCCCCGAGTATTGTGGGCACACCGACATCGGTGATTGATGACTCTCTGCGCTTCCAGTTTGTGCAGGAGCTGACACCCACGAGTTACTCATTACGCATCGTCGATACGGGACTTACCAGCGTAAAAGAAGCGGTCACCACACAAACCGCCTCACCGACGGCTTCACGTATCGGTGGCGCTATCGACCAGATTATAGCCAAAACAACTTCCGCTGGCGAAGGCACTGGTTCGGATACTATTCCCGGCACAACCCCAGAAACCAGCGGCAACGGTAACGAGTCCAGCTATTGCTCTGGCGCGTTAGGGGCGACGGTCTGTGCCATCACGTCCTCATCCAATGCACAACAGGTTTACCGTAACGTGGTGCAGTTAGGGCCGTTGATGAACGGTATGCTGCCCTATGCCGAGTTAAATAATGCGCGTGCCTTTGGCGATATCGTGGACTCACGTCAGGACTCCGTGCGTGAGTTTGGTCAATACGAAGAGTTTAATCCCGAGAAGTACTTATGGATCAGACCGGTAGGTCGCTGGGATAACCAGGAACAACGTGGTGGTCTGGATGGTTATAAATCTGATACTCGCGGTATCGCCATTGGTGCCGATGTGCCGGTATTAGAACAGGTTCGCGTGGGCGTGGCAGTGGGCACCAGCCGCACCGATGTGAAGGATACTTCAGACGATTTCCGCCATGATGCGCAGATTGAAAGCTGGAATACTTTGCTTTATGGCAGCTTTGACTTCACCCCGGCCACATCCCTGACCTGGAAAGCGGGCTACGGCCGCGACACCGTTGACGGTAATCGTTACCTGAACATCATTAACCCGTCTTCATCTGACCTGGCTTTTGGCGGCGTGGCGCGTTCCAGCTATGACAGCCATAACGTGCAGGCAGGCCTGGGTTTACAGAGCATCTTCAATCTGACTGACAACTTAACCCTGACGCCGATAGTGCGTGGCGACTACTACAGTATCAAGGACAAAGGCTACACCGAGAAAAATGCCAGCGATCTGAGCCTGGATGTGGATGGGCAGACCCTTGAAGCGATGATTGTTTCCACCAAAGCCAAGCTGGGTTTGCAGGTGTCTGACATTGTGAATGTGCACGCGACGGCTGGTGTGGGGTACGACACCATCAATGACCGTAGCGCCAACCGAATCGCATTTACCGGCAGCCCTGATACCCCGATCACCTACCAGAGCATGGAGCAGAGCCCGTGGATTGGGATGGCAGGTGTAGGCGTGACCGCCAAGTTCACTGACCAACTGGACGGCACCGTTCAGTACGATTCAGAGCAACGCTCCAGCTTCTTCAGCCAAAGCGTTGCCGTTAAGGTGCGTTACGCTTTCTGATAACAATCTGAATTCACTCACCTAAGCCACCCGCATCCGCAGGTGGCTTTTTTCTTGCCTTACTCCAGAGGGCTATGATGGGGTCCGCCCGGGAAACGAAGAATATCCTACTATAAGGGCTTCCCCGAACAGTCAACGCCGGTTTTTAATTTCTGTCTGTTCATCAATGAAAGGCAAGGGATAAGACTGCGCTACTATAAACGGTCACGCTGAATCGCTAGTGATTCGGACCCTGATGAAAGACGCTCGTGAGATCCTCCTTCGTTAATCGGATAGTAATATCCAGTAGGATATGCAGATACTTCTCACGGGGGTCTAACCCTTTACCATCAACGAGTTACAGTTCAGTTACTACTCAGTTTAATTTTTCACGTTGTTGAATACAGTCTGAAGTCATCGCCGTAATGTAATGATGCCCAGCACAACCTCGCATTCTTGGCGGCGATTGCAACGACAGCACGCCAGTATCCCCGCCTACCAATCAACGAGCAGACCCAACGGCTAAACGAGTCCGTTCTATTCTCTGCCCCTACCATTACAGAACGGGCTCCCTGGACCAGTAGGGTTCGCAGATAGGCATCACCCGCTTTTGTTATCCTGCCAAGCTTTGATTTTCCGCCACTACTGTATTGTGATGGCGTTAGCCCCAACCAGGCTGCCAGTTGGCGCCCGTTCTTAAAATCATGGGCATTGCCAATACTGGCGACCAGCGCACTCGCTGTGGTGGGCCCAACACCTTTCAGTTCCATTAACTGCTGGCTGCGATGATCTGTTTTGGCCACACGAGATAATACCCTGTCATATTCGGCGATTTTCTCTTCAATATTAGTGACATGTGCCAATAGATCATCAATGCACAGCCTAACCTGTACTGGCAGAGTTTCCTTCTGGTCAGAAACAACATGACGCAGAGCATCAGTGCTTTGTGGGGCAATAACCCCGAATTCAGATATCAGGCCCCGAAGACGGTTATACGTTGCTGTTCTTTCCTGGATAAATCCCTGTCTTGTCCGATGTAAGCATTGCATTGCCTGCTGGCTTTCGTCTTTGACTGGTACAAAGCGCATATGCGGCCGCTGCACTGCCTCACAAATAGCTATTGCATCAGCTGCATCATTTTTCCCGGTCTTACCCGCCATGCGATAGGGTGAGACAAATTTCGGAGCCATCAACCGGACATCATGGCCATACTGCCTGAATAATCTTGCCCAATAGTGGGCACCCGAGCAGGCTTCCATTCCAATGACACAGGGAGGTAAACCTGCGATGAGTTCAGAAAGTGCTGCACGCGACACCTTGGGTTTAACCAGAACAGCTTTACCATTTTGGTCAATGCAGTGAACAGCAAACACATTTTTAGCAAGATCGATACCGACAGTGGTGATGGTCATAACGAATCCCTCTGGTTCAATGTTTATCCTATGATTGCACGAAAGTTAATCAGGCGCATATCTAGGGGAAGTCCCTTCCATTCGCTAAGCCTTCTTTTATGCAGACAGCACAGGCGAGGTGGGACCAACTCCAGCCCCCTAAAGAACAGCGGGCGGCAGCATAAGAATACCCCGCTTAGCAGGGTATTCTTTCGAGCGAGTTTCCTGTCATCAGGACTGGTGAAAAAAAACGGCCTCCAAATCTGAAGGCCGTTTTAATTAACTGCTGTATAGGGCGTAGCCGATGACGTCAGTTCTGACGTACATGACTGCCCAGATCGGCGCTAATGTTCCTAGTGACGATCAGACTGTCCGTGTAGCACGTCGCGTTGCAAATGAGCTGAATGCATATGATGAAGAAGTGAAAAAGGTTGTGGGCTTTTTCGCGCCCCACCTCGGCGAATCATATGTATATGAAACGCGTACAACACAATGGCGCATCGTTGCTTCTGCCGTTGATTCAGAGGTTTTGACCGCAAAAACGCCTCCGGCGCGCCTCGGAGTCCTGTCAATAACTGTGGGTTCGATGGAATCAAACAGGCTACAAATTAGCGTGGTTGTCAGGTTGAGAGCACCGCTACACCATTTAGTTCTGGCAATCTGCGAGTTATTGACTGGACAGACACCGCCGCCGTGAGGGCGATTGTGGCGCGCATAGGGGAGGAAACGCCGAGAGTCAGTAAGGCGCAGCGAATTTTTGACCCCACAAAAGGCCGCGATATTGCCCCATCGGCAAGATTGACGGCAGCAGAACGGGCACGCTTGCCTGAAATTGAGCGAGAATTGATGAAAAGCAACATCACTGCTGCGCGCTGGGAGCTGGAGGCATTAAGCCGCGGAGCTACGTTGAAAATAGGTGATACAGAATTACATTTCGGAATGGTTGAGGATTGGTCGGAGTTTAGTTAAAAGAAACGCCCTGGTGGGCGTTGTATTCTAATTGCTAAGTATTTTAGTCTGATGATCTTAAATGTCGTCGGATATAAATGCGACACAGCAGGATTACCAGAATAGATATTAAACCTGAAATAATTAGTGAGGCATCGACATAAAGGTCTAGCGTTCCTTCTATGTCATGTACTCCCCAAAATTGAGCGAAACCTTCTATCTGTTCACCTGTAGCATAGCTGTCAATCACTTGGGTAAAGAAGGTCATCAGTATGCAGAACGCCACAAGGTAGCCCAATGCGGCAAAAAAATACTTAACCCACCTCATCCGAGTGTAACTCTAATCGTACCGTGTGCCTTGAGCGAAGACCCAGGTACACCGATCATTGAGGTACCCAGCAATGCAGTCCGAAGATAATCAAAATCGGATTGTGATGTCATGGTAATACAGCCCTCACTGAGTCCTTGTGGTCCGATTGGATGAAGCCGAAAACTTCCACGTTTAACTCCTTCAATAAAAGTTTCATCGTTTATCTTTCCGTCATCGCGATAGAGCCCAAACCATGTTTCTCTGTCAGTGCCGTAACCATATTTAAGGACAGCATTTCGTATGCCGCCTAAGCGCCCCCCCGAAACGCGGCTGACAATAAAATAACGCCCTGTAGGAAGTGGTCCCAGATCAGCGATATTAGTTAATGTCGGGTTATTTCGACCAACTAACTGGCCTGAAAAGGCAGGGAAATTGCCGACACCAGCACAACTCAGAATTGATGTTTCCATTCCATTCAACACATAGCTGCAGCTGATAGCCATTTAAGCTGTCACTCTCTCATTCCAGGCGTCCGCAAAAATTACGTTGCCGTCACAATATTTCCATGTGATTTTTTCATAGCGAAGCTCAACACTTTCGTTGTGGTTATGCTTTTCGAAGGCTGGGTTTTTGATATGGTGCATTGTTGGGCAGATTGATACAATTTTAACGCCTTCGAGATACATGTTGAAGTACTCAACTTCCTGGCCTGCATCGTTGATTTTGTACCATTTAAATTCGGCAGATTGGAGAGTTTGGCCGGTGGCGGTTGCTTTGTAGAGATAAGGGCTAGAGCTGTCGAATTCTTTCTCAAAACCTAATGCCGCATGTATACGTGTGCCGGTGATCTTGCCTGTAGCCCCGTCAGTTGGAAGATGCAGAGAGTGCCCGAAACCTTGAATCTCAATTGAACCTTCACGTCCATTCACATCGACAGAACCTTTAATATCTGCTCCGCCGTCATCCTTCAACCATAAATACGCTGGTATAGCCATTGTTAACAACTCCTTATGTTTTGTAGGGAAAACATACGCCCAAAAAACCACTTAAACAATATGGACTTTTACCTCAAGGCAGGGATTGTCTTATTTGCAGGAGAAGCATTCAGGTGGCAGATGATTTCTACACATAACATTCATAAACATATAAACAGGAATGCCCATATTAATTGTCCTCTGCAAATCCGTTTGATTGCCCGATAGCATTCACAATAGTATCGATACACGCTTTGCTGTTCGGAACCTTATAAAGAGCCTGAATTGCATCAACGACATATTGGTTAAATTCCGGTTCTTTGATGCTATAAAAGGGTAAAGCACATACATTATCGGTACTGAAGGGTAAAGCCCCACCTTTAAGAAGGGAGAGCACACCTGCGGGATTATGTGGAATTGCCGTGGCAGCTGCAGTAGCAAGCGACTCCGCTGAATCAGCATCACTACCGGGCGCTAATAATGCAGCCACGTCCAGCCAGTTTTGTTCACCACTGCCTATTTTAGTCAGCACATACAGCCATTCGGATTCGCCATCTTTGTACAAATCGGTGATAACCGCTCTGGCGCCCTGAGTTTTGATCTGCTGAGTTAACTCCACGGATGTTATTTGGGTCGTGGCGGCTGCTGAAAAAGAAAGTAAAAGCAAAAGAGAGAGTACAATTTTCATCTGACTACCAAGATCGTGTCACCACGGTGTAATGAGCTATGGTGACATTTTTATATAAGTCTGTTAGATAATTATTGACTAAACGGACCAGCCAATCTCATTAAATAAAGCCAGAAAAACATACCCTCAATAAATCATTCAAACAATGCAGGTTTATCACATATTCTAAATAAAAAAACGGCCTCCAAATCTGAAGGCCGTTTTAATTAACTGCTGTATAGGGCGTAGCCGATGACGTCAGTTCTGACGCGGCCAGCGCGGAGCAACCGCAGTGGACATAAAGTCCATGAGGAATGCCAGCACTGCCCGCGGCGGAAATGGCTAAATCGGGTAGCTATTCGCTACTCGTCCAGCATCACAACCTTGCCAACATACGGCAGATGACGATAACGCTGGGCGTAGTCGATGCCGTAACCGACAACGAATTCGTCGGGGATCGGGAAGCCGACGTATTCGACTTTAACGTCAACTTCGCGGCGTTCCGGTTTATCCAGCAGTGTGCAGATAGCCAGAGATTTCGGGCCGCGCAATTGCAGGATTTCACGCACTTTGCTCAGCGTATTGCCGGAATCGATGATGTCTTCGACGATCAACACATCTTTACCACGAATGTCTTCGTCGAGATCTTTAAGGATCTTCACGTCGCGGGTGGTGGACATGCCGTTGCCGTAGCTTGAGGCGGTCATGAAGTCCACTTCGTGCGGTACATCCACGGCGCGACACAGGTCAGCCATGAACATGAACGAACCGCGCAGCAATCCAACCAGCACCATTTCGCTGCCGCTGTCGCGGTAGTGTTCGGTGATTTCACGGCCCAACTCGGCAATTCGGGTTTTGACTTCCTGTTCGGAAATCATGACGTCAACGCGATGTTTCATATAAAGACTAACCACCTGATTTAAGAATATTTATCGCTGCTTTTTAGGAAAGCAGCGACCATATAGTGGAAAGGATTATATCAAAGAACCCGCCGGGGAGTAACGCCGGTGTCAGCCAATACCGGCCTGATGCAGGTCATGCAGGTTGATCGCACCGACCAGCACGCCTTCACTGTCGACCACCGGCGCGGCGCTGATATTTTGCTGATGCAGGGCTTCGAGTGCTTCGCCTGCCCGCCATTGTGCCGGAAGCTGATAACCGGGACGGCTCATGGCATCGGCCAGCGGGTCGTGCAGGCTGTGGCCTTTGACCAGCCAGCGACGTAAATCGCCATCGGTGAACACACCAACCACCCGCATACTCGCGTCGCATACCGCAATCAGCCCCAGACCGGTGCGGCTCAGTTCGAGCATCGCGTCCATGACTTTTTTCTGACTGTCGACCACCGGCAGACGATCGCCGGTACGCATCAGATGATGCACACGGTTCAGCAAACGCGCCCCCAGACTGCCACCGGGATGTGAACGGGCAAAATCTTCCGCGCCAAAACCACGGTGTCGCATCAGCGCCATCGCCAGCGCATCGCCCATCATGAGGGTATTTACCGCGCTCGAGGTCGGTGCCAGTCCCATCGGGCAGGCTTCGCGCTCAACGCTGATATCCAGCACACAATCGGCTGCCAGCGCCAGCGGCGAATCTTTACCGCCGGTGATGGCAATCAGACGGGTTTGGTTTTCTTTTAACAATGGCAGGATCAGATCCAGCTCTTTTGCCCGGCCGGAATAGGAAATAAAAATCATCACGTCTTCACTGCCGATCATGCCCAGATCGCCGTGCAGCGCTTCGGCGGGATGCACAAAGAACGCCGGTGTACCGGTGCTGTCCAGTGAGGCCGCAATTTTCTTACCGATATGACCGGATTTTCCCATACCGGAAATGACGGTTTTACCTGTGCAGTTCAGCAATAAGCGGCAGGCGCAGAGGAAATTATCATCCAGCCGCGTCAGCAAACGGCGGGCTTCTTCTATTTCAATCTCCAGCGTTTCACGTGCGTAATTCAGTAATGCGTCACTCATCGTCTTCCCCGACTAAAATAATGCGGATCCCCAACTTTTCGATGGCATCACGATATTGCTGGCTTAACCCGCTGTCCGTGATCAGCGTATCGACCTTGCTTAAATGGCACACCACATTCGGGCTTTTACGGCCAAATTTTGACGAATCCACCAGCAGGAATAGACGTTCAGCCGCTTTACACATCGCCTGACTAACGCCGTGAACTTCGTTGAATGTGGTGACACCGCCGTCGAGATCAACGCCATCAGCGCCGATAAACAGTTTATCGAAGTTGAATTTATCAAAGGCACTTTCGGCAAGGCTGCCGTGGAAGGAAGACGATTTTTTGCGGTAGGTGCCGCCCGGCATCAGGATGGTCTGGTCGTTATCCAGCTCCACCAGCGCATTGACGATATGCAGGCTGTTGGTCATGACAGTGATGTTATTGAACTGACTCAGGAAAGGCACCATCTGCATCACGGTACTGCCCGCATCGAAAATCAGGGAGTCGCCGTCCTGAATTTCCTGAATGGCCGCGCGGGCGATGCGCAGTTTTTTGCCGGTATTGATGTGTGTTTTACGATCAATAGGCTGATCACCTTCCTCGCGACTCAGCACCACGCCGCCGTAAGTGCGGATCACTGCGCCCTCTTCTTCCAGCAGGGTCAGATCTTTACGGATAGTGGTGCCGGTTGTGGCGAAATGCGCGGCGAGATCGTCCACCGCCGTCTTTCCAAATTGCTGTAAGTGCTCGAGTATCGCCGCCTGCCGTTGCTTAGGTTTCATCACGATTTACGCTCAAATTTTAAGATAAATTCACTGCCATCATTCTTTTTGAAAGATAATAGCTTTTAAAGTGAAAATATCATGATTTCGGTTCAATCGCTAATGATAGTGCTGTTTGAATATTCGGATCTTTCGGGAAGATCACACCTGTCATCAATTGTTCCCGGCTCATGCCATTAAGCGATGAAACCGGCTGAGGGCTGGCAAAAATCGTCAGGCCGCGCAGTAAAAATCCGTCACAGACTTTTTCCTGTTGATCGAAAGCCAGCGCCAGCACCACTCTCGGTCTGAAACGTCCGCCGGAACGCCCGACACCCACATTTCCCTGCAAACACAGTTTGTCGAATGCCCGGTTAAAGCGCTGCAACTGCCACCAGCCCAGCGCGATTTGCGCCACCCAGGCCAGCACCGCACAGAGGATTAATGCCGAAGTTGGAGTCATCATTTTCTCCTTAACATGACTTTCTAAGTAACATGATTTGCTCATTAAAATAGTCATCCGCCCCTGCAAAACAGGGGCGGAAGGTATCAGAACATCACCTGACCACCGGTGATATTGATCGACTGACCGGTGCAATATGAAGCTTTATCGCTGGCGTAAAACAGCAGCATATCCAGCACATCCTGATAGTCGCACCCGCGTTTCAGCGGCACTTTATCAATGTAATATTGCTCAACTTCATCGGCCTTAATGCCAAGTTTTTTGGCGTACTGCGGCAATAATGACTGGAACATCGGCGATTTGAGCAAGTTACCCAGCATCAGTGAATGCACAGTGATGCCATATTCCGCCAGGTCCAGCGCCAGAGACTGTGTCAGCCCGACGCCGCCAAATTTTGCCGCGCTGTAACCGGCATTGTGTTTGCTGCCCACTTTGCCGGATTTGGAGTTGATCTGAATAATCCGTCCCGGAATACGGTCGCGGATCATCAGACGGGAAAACTCACGGGCACAGAGGAAATACCCCACCAGATTGACCTGCAGTGAGAGATCAAAGTCGTTGAGAGCGAAGTCGGTGATCGGCGATGCTTTCGCCATTCCCGCGCTGTACACCAGCAAACTGACCCTGCCAAACGTCTGATCCACCGCTTTCGCCAGTTGCTCTACGCTGGCCTCATTCGTGGCATCGACCGTAAATCCGAATGCCCGATCCTCACCAAACTGCTGGTTAATCTGTTCTGCCACCGACGCGGCATTTTTCTCATTCAGATCCGCCACCGCCACGCGATAGCCGGATTCAGCCAGCCCCTGACAGAGAAATGCGCCCAGCGTCTGTCCCCCGCCGATCACGACTGCAACCTGTTCCATAACTGACTCCTGATTCTGATAGTTAATCGATAAATTTCAATACGCTGCCCAGCGGAATATCGTCGGGCGTGGTGCCTTTGACATGGACGCTGCCGGGGAATTCAGCCTCGGCACTGCCGTCAAAACGCAGGGTGATATGCCCCAGCTCGCGCAGGTTTTGCATCGCCACGTCGCCCACGGCGGTCACCGGATATCGCACATCGGCAAGTTCCATGTAAGCGCCGCGGTGCAATTCCCCTTTGGTTTTCCCGTGCTGATGAATGAAGCAATAATCCTGAATGTCTGCCGGTGCGCCTTCACGGAAGGTGATCAGCATCTGGTCGGTCAGCGCCTCACGCGCGAAGTCGCCGATTTGCGTGATAGTGGTCTGATAAATGGTTTGCACGATGACTCCTTACTGATAGATGAAAGCGGAAGCGGCCCAGGCGATAAGTACCGTCGGTGCGCCGGTCAGAAAACGGCTGACCAGCACCGAGGGCACGCCCACGCGCACGGTGTCCTGTTTGGCTTCGGCCAGCGACAATCCGACGGGAATGAAATCGCAGGCCGCCTGAGCGTTGATGGCGAAAAGTGCAGGCAGCGCCAGATGTGGCGGGATATTGCCCAGCCCGATCTGCACACCCACCAGCACACCGATAACCTGCGCAATGACCGCGCCGGGGCCGAGGAAAGGAGATAGCAGCGGGAAGGAACAGATCAGCGCCAGCATCACCAGCCCGACCGGGCTTTTCGCCAGCGGCGTCAGCCCGTGCGCCACCAGATCCCCCAGCCCGGAGGCCATAATGATGCCGATCAGCGCCGCCACGAACGCCATAAATGGCAGGATGGTTTTGAGCACCGTATCGATGGTGTCGCGCCCGGCCTGGAACAACACGGCAACGCCGGAGCCCATACCCATACCGACTTTCGCCAGCAGGCCGTCGCTCTGTTCGGTGATTTTTTTGGTGGTGTCGTAGTCGCGCCCTGCCGCAGACGCAGCCGGTTTCGGCGTCGTCGTTTCCGGTTCCGCGGCGTCTGTGCTTTCAACAACAATGTCATGCTCACGCACACCGGAAACGTAAATATCTTCGGTAATAAACTGCGCCAGCGGGCCGGACTTGCCGGTCGAATGGATGTTTATGGTCGGGATGCGCCGTTTAGGATAAATGCCGCAGCGCAGCGTGCCGCCGCAGTCGATGACCGCCACACCGATTTCTTCCGCCGGAGGTTCGCCTTCTTTAAAACCATCCACCGTTTCCCAGCCGGTCAGTTCCGCCAGCTTGTCGACAATCGCCGGGCGCGTGCCCGCCGTGATATACACCACTTTTTTGCCGGGCACCGCGTCAATCAACAGCGGACCACCCCAGCCACCTTCACCCCGGTTAATACGGATCGTAACGCTCATTTTCTGCTCCGGTTTTTAGAATTGGATTTTGAATAGACTGGAACCTGCCTACAGCTGAACCTGACGATCCAGCTGAATGCCCATCTTGCGTTCGAAGATGCGAGTGGTGAGATCCGTTATCCAGCCGCGGAAGAAGTTGGTCACCATGCCGACCAGGAAATAACTGACGGCCAGCGGCCCGAGCGGCAGTCCCAGCGTGGTCAGCCCGCTGGCAACGCCCAGATAGACGAACAGTTCGCCGGGGTTAATGTGCGGGAAGAGACCGTTCATGGAGTGGCAGCTGTAAGAGCCCGCCGCGTAATAGCTGGGTTTGTAGATTTCAGGCATAAAGCGCCCGAGGCTCAGGGTCATCGGGTTGCAGAAAACAAAGGTGCCGATCACCGGCAGCAGCAGGTAGCGGGAAATTGGATTGCCAGCACAGCGCTGTGCCAGACGTTCGATTCGCCGTTGTCCGACAAAAACAATCAGCGCGTTCATGACTACCAGCAAACTGATTAAGAGAGGCAGGATGCCGGTGACCATCCCGACAAACACATCTCCGCCTTTTTGAAACAGGCCGATAAACCACTCAGCACCGTGCGTTATTACATCGATCATCATCTTCTCCTGTAGGGGACGTGGGTTTACGCTTTCATGTTTTGTTACTCCACGCTGAAAATATAATCATTATGAATTTATATTAATTATATATTGATCACATTTTGAAAGTTTAACCTTTCAACTTGAAAGATTGATAATCAAGGGGCATTACGGGAAGAAGAAGGGAGCAGGAAGAAAGAGGGATGAAACTGGCCCGAGGAACGTCTCAGGCCAGTTTATTTTTAGAAATTTTTAAGAAACTACAGAAAGGAAAACCCGTTACGCCGACACCGTAAATCCAAGCATCATGCCGGTATCTTCATGTTCCAGCAGATGACAGTGCGCCATATAAGCATGTTGTTTATTGGCCAGATGGTTGAAACGCACCAGAACTTCACTGCGGGCACCCTCAACGCGCACGATATCTTTCCAGCCCTGCCGGTGCGGCGGCACGGGCTGACCATTTTCAGAAAGAATACGGAACTGCGTGCCGTGGATATGGAAAGGATGCAGCATCATGTCGCCTTCGCCGGAAATGGTCCATTTTTCGTACTGGCCTTGTTTCACATCGAAAGCGGGCACATTCATGTCATAGGCTTTGCCGTTAATTTTGTTGCCCTGCATGAAGTCGTAACCGGCGGACGATTTGTTCATATCCATGCCCGCCATGCTGCCGTGACCCTCATGTTCTGAACCCGACATGCCCGGCATTGCCGCCATATCGCCGCCGCCATGATCCATGCTCATGCCGGCCATTGCCTTGTGACCATAGCGTTTCATCAGCGCCGCCATGCCCTGCTGATCCAGTTGCGGATCCATCATCAGTTGCAGCCAGCGGGATGGCAGATTATCGACGGACACCAGCGCAGGCAGCGGCACCAGCGTGTCCGGCAGAGAACTGCCGCTTTGCGTCAGCGTCGGCTGAATACGCAGCACCGGCAACGGTTTGTCGAACGGTGCCAGCGTCATCCCCATCTGTTTCACCGGCAGCGTAACCAGATCAAAGGCTTTGCCGTCACTGCAATCAATCAGCACTTCAAAACGCTCGCCCATCAGCAAGGATAAATCGCTGACTTTCACCGGTTCAGGCAGGAAACCGCCGTCGCTGGCGATGACGTACATTGGCCGCTGGTCACTGGTGGTGATGTGCAGCGAGCGTGCATTACAGCCATTGAGCAGACGAAAACGCACCCAGCCGCGGGAAATACCGTGCTGCGGATACACCGCGCCGTTGGTCAGCATATGTTGCCCGAACCAGCCGACAGCCGCGGTCATCACGTCCATCTGATAATCAATCTGTCCGGCGTCGTTCAGGCGTTTATCCTGCAAAATAACCGGAATATCATCCACGCCCCAGCGTTTAGGGATCTGCAACAAGTCGCTGGCTTCATCTTCAATCAGCACCATACCGGCCAGCCCCATCGCCACCTGATAACCGCTGGTCTGATGCGGATGCGGGTGGAACCAGCAGGTCGACGCTGGCTGATCGAGTGTGAAACTGACTTTTCTTTTCTGACCCGGAGCGATCAGTGCCTGAGGGCCGCCATCGACGTCACCGGGGATTTCCAGCCCGTGCCAGTGAACGGTGCTGGCAACATCCAGACGGTTATTAACGGTGACATCGACCTGTTTGCCGCGACGGATACGCAGCGCGGGGCCGAGAAGATTACCGTTAACGCCCCAGGTTTCGGTGTTAACACCGGGCAAAAACTGGCTCTGACCGCGCTGCAACGTCAGCATAATGGCGTTGCGGATATCCGGTTCCAGCAGCGCAGGAATGGGTAATGCAGGGCGATCTGCGGCGAGCGCAAAGCGGCTCCAGCCGGGCAGCGTACTGGCGGCCCCCATCAGGGTTGTCCATTTTACGAAATCACGACGGTTCATTTTTCAGTCCTTATGAGGGCAATTGCCAGACGGATGGCGTGAGCGTGCCATAATAGTACGACAGCCTACCCCTTCCCCTAAGGGGAAGGTCAAGCGGCGCAGCGGGAAAAGAAATTTGGTGCCGCTCAGTGCAAATATGGTAACGTCCTTTTAACTGTTTGTGAGCCAAGTCTTTCTGACTTTCTATCTAAAAGAACAAGAACACGCCGATGAAAAAAACAACATTGTGTTTACTATTACTGTCGCTGCTTGGCTTCTCGTCCGCCAGTCAGGCGCTGAGTGAATCAGAAGCGGAAGATCTGGCGGATCTGACTGCCGTTTTCGTTTATCTGAAAAACAATTGCGGTTACGAACAGCTGCCGAATACCCAAATCAAACGGGCGATCGTGTTTTTCGCCCAGCAAAACCGCTGGGATCTGAGCAATTACAACAGCTTTAATATGCAGTCGATGGGCGAAGACAGCTACCGCGATCTGAGCGGGATTGCCGTCCCTAAACCGACCAAATGCAAATCTCTGGCGCGTGATTCCCTGAGTCTGCTGGCCTACACCAACTAATTTTTAAGCCTGTTTACGCGCTTTGCGCTCCGTCATTTTGTTGCCGGAGCCGCTTCCCCTTCCCTCTGTTACCCGTACCACGTTTGCCTCAGCTACACTTAACCTAAACGGGTTTGTCTGAAACCGTGCACGGACCGGCAGAGTTAGCTATCATGTGCGCCCATTTTTATGGCTGCGATTGATCAGGAGAAACCACAACATGTCCCAGAGCTCGTCATCCAAAGAAATATGGTATGAGACGCTGCACGCCCATTTTGGGCAGTACTTCAGCGTCGATAAAGAGTTATACCGAGACAAAACCGAGCATCAGGATCTGGTGATTTTCGAGAATGCCGCGCTGGGTCGCGTGATGGCGCTCGACGGCGTGGTGCAAACCACTGAGCGTGATGAATTCATCTATCACGAAATGCTGACCCATGTGCCGTTGTTCGCCCACGGCAACGCGAAAAAGGTGCTGATCATTGGCGGTGGCGACGGCGCAATGCTGCGCGAAGTGTGCCGCCACAAAGGTGTGGAATCGGTAACGATGGTAGAAATTGATGCCGGCGTGGTGGAGTTTTGCCGCCAGTATCTGCCCAACCATAATGCCGGTGCCTATGACGATCCGCGTTTCAACCTGGTGATCGACGACGGTGTGAACTTCGTTAATCAGACCGCTGAAACCTATGATGTGATCATCTCCGATTGCACCGATCCGATCGGTCCCGGTGAAAGTCTGTTTACGTCGGCGTTCTACGAAGGCTGTGCCCGTTGTCTCAAACCGGGCGGCATTTTCGTGGCACAAAATGGCGTGTGCTTCCTCCAGCAGGATGAAGCGGTCAACAGCCACACCAAACTGAGCCACTATTTCAGTGATGTCAGTTTCTATCAGGCCGCGATCCCGACCTATTATGGCGGCATCATGACCTTTGCCTGGGCGACCAACAGCCCGGAATATCGCCAGATCGACAGCGCAACCTTGCAGGCGCGCTTTGACGCCGCAGATATCACCTGTCGTTATTACAATCCGGCGATTCATCACGGCAGCTTTGCCCTGCCACAATATTTACTGAATGCCCTGTCAGCCGCGCGCTGATACTGCATCCATAAGGGGGTGAACTAAATTGCAAAAGCTGAAACTGCATGGCTTCAACAACCTGACCAAAAGCCTGAGTTTTTGTATCTACGATATCTGCTACGCCAAAACCGCAGACGATCGTGATGGCTACATTGCCTACATTGACAAAGAATATAACGCTAACCGCTTAACGGAGATCCTCACCGAAACCTGCTCGATCATCGGTGCCAATATCCTCAACGTGGCGCGACAGGATTACGAACCACAGGGCGCCAGCGTCACGATTTTAGTGAGCGAAGAGCCGATGGATCCGCGTGATGTCGATAACACAGAACATCCGGGTCCGTTGCCGAATTCCGTGGTCGCACACCTTGATAAAAGCCATATCTGCGTGCATACCTATCCGGAAAGCCATCCCGAAGGCGGCCTGTGTACCTTCCGCGCTGATATTGAAGTCTCGACCTGTGGCGTGATTTCACCGCTGAAAGCGCTGAACTATCTGATCCACCAGCTCGAATCCGACATCGTCACCATCGATTACCGCGTTCGTGGTTTTACCCGCGACGTGAACGGGGTGAAACACTACATCGACCATTCCATTAACTCGATTCAGAACTTCATGTCGCAGGATATGAAAGCGCTGTACGACATGATGGACGTCAACGTGTGTCAGGAAAATATCTTCCACACCAAGATGTTGCTGAAAGAGTTCGATCTCAAACATTATCTTTTCAATGCCAAACCGGATGAACTGAGCGCGCAGGAGCGTAAGGAAATCACCGATTTGCTGTACAAAGAAATGCAGGAAATCTATTACGGCCGCAATCTGCCGTCAGTCTGATCAGTGCTGAATAAAGAAAAGGCCGGACATGAGTGAAATGTCCGGCCTTTTTTTGTATAGATAAATTCTGATAATAAATATTCTCCCCGTTCTAAACTCAATAAGCATTACTTAAGTAAAATATCCTGGCATATCTGAAAACCCGCTATACTCCTTAAGACAAATTAATGTCAAATCAGTCATTAAATCCTTATTTAACTCAAATTATTGAACGATCGATCTCAGTATTAAGCCAAATTCCAGAAATAATACACAGGCTATAAATCAAATAAAATTCACTAATAACAAATAATTTAGCTTATGGCAGATCAAAAGATCGCTTTTTTCTTAAAAAGAGATAAATACCTTTATATCTCCCCCTCCGACCATTAGCATCCTCCTATTGCTTACTAAGCAACCAGCTCCATCCACCTGCAAGCAGAAATAAAAAATGACAATGAGTAAATTAAAGACCGTATCCAGCCTGCTGGTCACGAGTTCTTTATTGGTTTCCGGGGTTTCCCGGGCCGGGGAAAGTTTGTTAAGCAGCAATACTGAAGGGATGCGGCACTATGTCAGTTATGGTGCTGAATATTATAAGTGGGACGAAACCGTTGATAATATGGACGGTAAATATGTTGCTGAACATGGCCCGCGCCTGCGTGTTAATTTCGGATCCAATAATTACCTCGATGCCCCCGGCGGATTATTAAAAGCCTGGGACATGAGCGTGATGTTCGGGATCGTCCGGTATAAAGGCAGTACGCTGGACGATCAGGCCAATGTGCCGAACGGATCACTGAAAGGCAAAACCTACTACACCGGTTACAGTGCGGACATGACGCGCGGCTACCGTTACCGGGCATCCGACAGTGTGTCATTCGATATGAAAGGCGCACTCGGCGGCCAGGCATGGTTGCGAAACATCCGCTCTGACGATGTGTATATTGCCTCGGAAAATACCACCCGCAATTACAACGCGGTGGAAGTCACGCTGCAGCCTTATGCCAAAGCATCCCTGGGTGCGAACTGGCAGATGACCGCAGATTCACGTCTGAGTCTGGAAGGCGGTGCACTGTATCCGATTAAAACCTGGACGCACAGCAATCAGGGGTCAGTCTGGCTGGAGCCGAAATCTAAGCTCTCGCCATTCACCAGCCTGACCTGGAATATCAACAAAGATGTCTTTGTGAAAGCCAGCTATGTGCACCAGAAATACGGCAAGTCGGACGAGAAACAGGGTGACCTGAACGGACGCACCGTCGGCTATTATCAGCCCGCGATCACCACCTCCACGCTGGGATTAGAAGTCGGTTTCTACTTCTGATGATGCCAGCGAATAAGCGCCCTCAAGCGGATTGTTCCGGTGTAAATCACCGGGACAATCGCTTATCTTAAAAGCCTCCTTTTCCCGAGGCTTACCTTTCATATGGATCGTTTCGCAACGCTGGCTGGCGTTCTCGCCATTTTATTGTGGAGCATGAGCGTGGCGCTCACCCGCAGTTTATCTGAATCTCTGGGGCCTTTTGGCGCCGCCGCATCGATTTATACCGTCAGTGGAATTATGGTCTGGATGGTCGGCGGAAAGCCTTCCCTGCGCGGGGAATCGCCCGCTTATCTGATCGTCTGCGGTCTGCTGTTTATCTTTTATATGGTGGCGTTTTCGCTGGCGATTGGTCTGGCGCATACCCGTCAGCAAACGCTGGAACTGGGACTTATTAATTATTTGTGGCCGAGCCTGACGCTGATTTTTGCGGTTCCGCTGCTGAAATTACGCGTACGCTGGTGGATCTGGCCGGGCGTGGTGCTGGCGTTTGCCGGTGTGCTGTGGGCAATCAGCGGCGGGCACGGACTGGATATCCATCAGTTGCTGCGTAATGTGCGTGGCAATCCGGTGGCCTACAGTCTGGCGCTGGGCGCAGCCGTTTCCTGGGCGCTGTATTCCAATCTGGTTCGCGTGTTGTGTAAGGGTAAAGGCGTGCTGCCGTTGTTTCTGCTGGCGACGGGTGCCGTGCTGTGGGTGTTGTATTTTACCTATTCATCGAACCGCATCAGCCTGACGCTGCCGGCTATTCTCGAACTGCTGGCGATGGGCGCGGTGACGGCCATTTCGTATCAGTGCTGGGATATCGCGATGAAAAAAGGCAATGCCACACTGGTGGCCGCGCTGTCGTATTTCACGCCGCTCTCATCGATTCTGATTGCCGGGTTGTGGCTGCACACGTTGCCGGGCGCCAGTTTCTGGCCGGGCGTGCTGATGGTGGTCGGCGGTTCGCTGCTGTGCTGGACCGCCTCGCGGAGCAAGTAAGGTTTAGCGATAAGTCGTGACCTTATCGATAAGTCGTCACGAAAGAACGGTATTTGGCGAGGACTTGCAAAAAGTCCTCGACGCCGCAAAACGCCAGACTCTCTTCGTCGTAATAACTCATGCCTTCTTCAATCTCATCGCCGTCGAAATCCAGCTGATTGGCGCGGATCATCACTTCATCGTCGGCTAACAGCAGCGTGTATTCGTGGCCGACCATTTGCGTCTGGCGCTCGCTGCCCTTCAGCTCAGCCAGTGCGGCTTCAACCGTATCCAGCACGCTCAGGTCGCCCTTCACTTCTTCATTCAGCCAGTGACCGAGCACTTCGTGGCCCATTGAAAAACGCACTTTGACCTCACCGGTGATGTCGCGCAAAAAATCGTAATCCATGGTGCAGTCCTCTGAAAAAATCACAATAAAAAAGGGAGCCGAAGCTCCCTTTTCAACACTGGCGCAAATATAACGATTTAGACTGCGGTTTGGAAGATCACGCCGTCAGCTTTATCCGTATATTCACTCAGCTTGTCGAAGTTCAGATAACGGTAAGTATCCACCGCAGTCTTGTCCACTTCAGCCATGTAGCCGAGGTATTCTTCCGGCGTTGGCAGGCGTCCCAGCAGGGACGCAATCGCCGCCAGTTCTGCGGAAGCCAGATAGACATTGGCACCGTTACCCAGACGGTTCGGGAAGTTACGGGTAGAAGTAGACACCACGGTAGAACCGTCGGCCACACGCGCCTGGTTACCCATGCACAGTGAACAGCCTGGAATTTCTACACGCGCACCGCTCTTACCAAAGACGCTGTAATAGCCCTCTTCCGTCAGCTGAGCCGCATCCATTTTAGTCGGTGGCGCAACCCACAAACGGGTTGGCAACGCGCCTTTATGGCTGTCGAGCAGTTTACCTGCCGCACGGAAGTGACCGATGTTGGTCATGCACGAACCGATAAACACTTCGTCGATTTTGCTGTTCTGCACGGAAGACAGCAGACGTGCATCATCCGGATCGTTTGGCGCACAAAGAATTGGCTCTTTGATGTCCGCCAGATCGATTTCGATGATCGCCGCGTATTCCGCGTCGGCATCGGCTTCGAGCAGGTTCGGGTTCGCCAGCCACTCTTCCATACCTTTGATGCGACGCTCGATGGTACGACGATCGCCGTAACCTTCAGAGATCATCCACTTCAGCAGCACGATGTTAGAGCTCAGGTATTCTTTGATCGGCGCCTGATCCAGTTTGATCGTACAACCTGCCGCTGAACGTTCTGCGGATGCATCCGCAAGTTCAAATGCCTGTTCTACTTTCAGTTCCGGCAAGCCTTCGATTTCCAGAATACGGCCAGAGAAGAGGTTTTTCTTACCCTTCTTCTCAACGGTCAGATGACCTTCTTTGATCGCGTAGTAAGGGATCGCATGCACCAGATCACGCAGGGTGATGCCCGGTTGCATTTTGCCTTTGAAGCGCACCAGAACGGATTCCGGCATATCAAGAGGCATCACGCCGGTCGCCGCAGCAAAGGCCACCAGACCGGAACCTGCCGGGAAGGAAATCCCGATCGGGAAACGGGTATGGGAGTCACCGCCGGTGCCGACAGTGTCCGGCAGCAGCATACGGTTCAGCCATGAGTGAATGATGCCATCGCCAGGGCGCAGTGAAACACCGCCGCGGTTCATGATGAAATCAGGCAGCGTGTGGTGCGTGGTCACGTCAACCGGCTTAGGATACGCGGCGGTATGACAGAATGACTGCATCACTAAATCGGCGGAGAAGCCCAGACACGCCAGGTCTTTCAGTTCATCACGGGTCATCGGACCGGTGGTGTCCTGAGAACCCACGGACGTCATTTTTGGTTCGCAATATTCGTTCGGACGAACACCGGCAACGCCACAGGCGCGGCCCACCGTTTTCTGCGCCAGCGAGAAACCTTTGTTGCTTGCAGCAACTGGCTTCGCGATACGGAACACTTCGCTCTGAGGCAGTTTCAGTGACTCACGGGCTTTGGTGGTTAAACCACGGCCAATGATCAGCGGAATACGGCCACCGGCTCGCACTTCGTCGAGCAGTACGTCGGTTTTCAGTTCGAAAGTCGCAATCACTTCGTTGGTTTCGTGGTTACGCACTTCGCCTTTGTACGGGTAGATGTCGATGACATCGCCCATGTTCAGGTCAGAAACGTCCACTTCGATCGGCAACGCACCGGCATCTTCCATGGTGTTGAAGAAGATTGGCGCGATCTTACCGCCGAGAACCACACCGCCGCCGCGTTTGTTCGGGACATGAGGAATATCATCGCCCATGAACCACAGCACGGAGTTGGTGGCTGATTTACGTGAGGATCCGGTACCGACTACGTCACCTACGTAAGCCAGCGGGAAGCCTTTTTTGTTAAGTTCTTCGATTTGCTTGATAGGACCGACGCTGCCAGGTTGATCCGGGTGGATACCTTCGCGTTCGTTTTTCAGCATCGCCAGCGCGTGCAACGGAATATCTGGACGGGACCAGGCATCCGGGGCCGGTGACAAATCATCGGTGTTGGTTTCACCCGTCACTTTAAACACAGTGACAGTGATTTTTTCAGCCAGTTGCGGACGTGACAGATACCATTCAGCATCCGCCCACGACTGCAGGATTTTTTTCGCGTGTTCGTTGCCGGCGTGTGCTTTTTCTTCCACATCGTAGAAGTTATCAAACATCAGCAGCGTATGAGACAGCGCTTTGGCGGCGATAGGCGCCAGCGTTTCGCTATCCAGCGCGTCGATCAGCGGGTGAATGTTATAACCGCCCTGCATGGTACCGAGCAGTTCAACAGCTTTTTCAGGAGTGACCAACGGAGAGGTAGTTTCGCCTTTGGCGACTGCAGCCAGGAATCCGGCTTTAACGTAGGCGGCTTCGTCGACGCCCGGTGGAACACGATTAATCAGCAGGTCTAACAGAGTATCTTCTTCGCCTTGTGGCGGATTCTTCAGGGACTCAACCAACGCTGCCATCTGTGAAGCATCAAGTGGCTTAGGGACGATGCCCTCTGCAGCACGCTCGGCTACGTGCTTACGGTATTCTTCTAGCACGACATTCTCCTCGCTCTCATTGTCATTTATTATGCCTGGCTTCCCTCATCAGACCGCTAGTAATCCTGCAGGGACAGCGGAATATCGGATTGTCTGATGAGTCGGGGACACTGCGGGTATGATTGTTTCTTTGTCGGTTTACGACACTTCCTGAACCGGAGCACAGTGTCCTTTAGCGCCGAAGCAGCATAGCAGGATTTTTGGGGGGTGTTAATCTGTTTACAAAAAAGCAACATTAAATTCTTGCTGAATCGTTAAGGGCAAAATAATCCTTTCCGATATGGCGTTCAGACATCTGCTTACTGCCTTGTAAAGCCCGCAAAGACAAGCGTGTGGAGTAAAAATTTACTGTTTATAATTCATCTGCAAGCTGCTGTTAAACCTGGTCGCATGAAGCGAAGTTCTGCCCCTCTGAAGAGAAACTGATCGCCTATGAAGACAAACAATAATCTCTCAAGCCATGGCAAAAACTCGCCGCTGGGACACAAGCCATTGGAAGCCATCACACGTCTGATTGAAGTCTGCTTACCCCACGCCACGCCGGTGGCCACAGACACCCCCAATATCCCCATCACCCTGCGCGCCGAAGACGGTAAGCAGCAAATCATTTTGCTGCTGGAAGGCGAGATAAAAGGCTATCGCGCTTCTGACAATTTGCTGTATGGCATTGCTGAATCGCCCACGATGCTGGGGTTAATGACCTCAGAATACAGCAGCGCCTCTTTTATCTTTAAAGGAAATAAGGAAAGTAAGATCAGCGTGCTGCCGCGCGATAAGACAATCGACCTGATTGCCGAACATGGACTGGTAAGAGAAGTTATCGCCTGTACCACCCGCTTTACCGATTACCGCAACTATCATTCCGACCTGATGATCAACCGCACCGCATATGACATTATTTGCGGTCTGTTACTCGAAATAGAACGGTTACCACAAGAAGTCCGCAGCAAAAGCAGCGTGGTAAACTTTATTCTGGAGCGTTCGAATTTAGCGCGCAGCGGCGTCATGAAGATTCTGGCGGATTTACGGACAGGGGATTATATCGATATTCAGAACGGTAAACTGATCACCATCAATAAGCGTTTTCCAGACGAATACTGACAGGTAACAGGCATTGCTTAAAAAATAAAACTTCGCTATATTTTTTTTCGCGCATTAATTTATTTACTAATTACAGGCTTACTTAATTCACGGAAACTATGAAATAAATTAAATTATCGATATTTAATATGAATATTAAGGAGAGTTAAAATGTTGGGATGCAATGGTACAGAACATGAGTTCTGGAAATGCATGGAAAAAACCTTTAAATAACAAGGAACGTTCCGTATGAGAAATATCCTCCTGGTACTTATCCTCGCGCTGACATTCCCTTGCCTTGCGCATATAAATGAAGATATCGAATACAGCCGTGAAAAATATCTTTTAGCTTACAATAACCTCAACACAAAACTTGAGAAATGCTTATCAGAAATGAAATCCAGGCCATTTATTACTTCATCTGATATTGAGGGTTTTGATAAACGAACGGTTAACATTGCCGTTGTATACCTTGGCACAGTTCAAATCGATCAATGCACCGGGAATGAGCATCATCAGTATATGATCAGGGCATTCGATTACTACGATGCACTAACAGAAGTTAGCGTCTACAGCCAACAAATTAAAACACTTCAGGATAATATTTTTGCTCTTTTACCAACGGGAAATATAAGATTAGAAAGGGAATATGAGAGCTTTCCCTTAAAAATCAGAACTGAGCTGGAAGCTCGCTTAAAAAATAAAAATCTCAGATCCTATCCCTCATTCCAAAGCGCCCCACAGTATGATTTTGATGACCAATAAGTTAATAACGGCTTAATAACGGCGCATAATGTGTGATCGGACTAAGACGTCGTCGTCTACATCAGACCGTTTTTTAAAAAATCTCAATTGAGGTCGTCTGTCTGGGCGACCTTTTTCAATAATAGATCATCGTAAACGTCGCTGTGCCGTTCGCACTTCCGCTGCTGAGTGTTTGTCCGTTGAGATAATAGCGGGCAAAAAAGGGAATACTCAGGCTTCCTTCACTGGCCGAGGGCGTGATTGCCCATTCCTGTCCGATGCCCACGGGTGACGTATCGCCTTTGAGTATCTGAATCCCCACCCCGGTCGCCTGCCCCTCTGCACCACTGCTGATTTTGATTACGCCAGCGGCCAGCGAATCATCGGCTGTGCCGTCGATACGGATATTCACATTCGCCCCGGCATCACAATTGAGTTCAATGCTGAAAGGGACATCCGGTGAAACACCGCCCGGGGATGCACTGGAAAATTGTCCCCGAGTCACCGTGCCCAGTGGCACATTTATTGTGTTATTCAGCACATCACAGCTTTCCGTTCTGATATTGATATTGCCGGTGTAGGAAAGCGTGTTGTTGCCCCCGCCTCCGATGCCTGATTTGCCATACACCACCAATCCGAAACGGGTCTGACTTTGCTGCAGTGCCGTATCCGAAATATCGTTGGCGGTTTTGACTAACGATAATGTCACCGCTATCTGATAGCTGAGACTGCTGTCCAGGCTACCCAGCGAGGTATTACGCGTATCGCAGCCTATCCCGCCTCCGACCACACGTTGCCCGCTGGAGTTGGTCAGGGCTATACCGATGCCCTCGACGCCGGTGGAATAAACGCCTGGGAAACCGGCTATTTCAGCACCGGTTCCGTAGTAACAGGCGATGATCGGGTCACCGGCAAGTTCGTTACTGCCGCTGGTACCGCAGGTACCGCTCACATTGAAAGTATGCTGACTTCCGGGAATATCCGCGCCAACAGGCAGTGAAGCGGTCACCGCAACCGAACTTAAATCCCAGGACTGCGGCATGGCCGGAGAAGTAGAGCAGGCCGCCCATAATTTGCCGGAAAACAGGGCCAGACAGACCAGCAGTATCATCATTTTCATAAATACCTCATCGACATACGCTGGTGGCCTGTGAGACCGCCGCTTTCTGTGTACCGGATAATGTAAACGGTGCTTCGCACTGCCCCCCTTGCCACGTCACCCGGACTACGCCCTCCTCCGGCAAGCCGCTGAGATAAAGTTGCCCCTTGTCTCCGACAATGGCGTGGTTCTGCTCATCGCCCGCCACAAAGGCTTCTGCACCGAAAGGCACAGGCTGCCCGTGATAGGTCAGATTGAGTAATAACCGGCTGCCTGAGCGCGTAGTAAAAGAGGCCATGACGACAGCACCGGCAGTGGGAACAACGGAAAGGATGTTGTCGTCAATATCAACGTTCTCATCCAGTGATGTGGTATCCAGCGCCACGCGGGTTCGCTTATAAGGGCTGAGATAGTTCACCACGGCGTAGCCGCGCCAGTCGGTATACACGCCGGTGTTATTTTGCAATTTCACTCCCGCCGCTCCCGGTGCGCGGACAATGGCAATGGCGGAGAGATCGCTGGCAAGAGGCTGCGCAAAAGTGACGCCAAAGGGATGGCCCACAATCGCGCCCTGCCAGCCGTAATTGACCTGATGCGTGTCCTGATTGTAGTTGTAGCCTCCGCTAAGCTGAGCGGCGCTGCCGAGATAATTCAGGCTGGCACTGCCGCTGTTTCCCTGCCCGTGAGTGCCATAGCCTTCACTGACAGCATAAGAGAGGTTGTTATCCTCAAGCAGCATGCCGTTGATGCCGGTCTGATAAAGCGTCCGCCCGTGGCTCGCGCTGTTCACGTTAGCCGTGGCCCGGGCGTTGGGCAGCCAGCGCGCCAGGGGAATACTGACATTAAACGCGATCTGTTTATCGCTCTCAGTACCGTAAGTCCGGTTATCCGATACCGATAAGGCGTAATCGATACTGGCAATATTGACGTTGTAACTGATCCCGAGACTGCGCTGGTTAATTTGCGACTGTCGGTAGTTTTGCTGGTACCAGGAAAGAGAAAGTGATCCCCACTGCCCGTTGTTAATCATCTGGGTCAGGTTAAGACGATACTGTTCCCGTGGCTGACCATAATAAGTCCCGTTGCTTTCGTCCTGACGCCAGTTACTGGCATCACTGAAATGATAAAAACCCCCGGCAAAGCGGATCCCGGCCAGCGACAGCGTGGAGCCGGTAGCAGCAACGCTTTTGGCATATTGCAGCCGGTACGCCACGCCCTTTTCCCGCTGACTGTCAGTCAGCTCACTGTTGGCCAGCGTGGTATCAAACGACAGAGATCCAAAATCCCCGACCATCGTACCGACACCGGCATTCGCCGCTTTATAGTTCTGCGCCAGCTGACTGCCGCCAAACAGCGTCACGCCATAACCCAGTCCGTAAATCAGTGACCCCTGAAGAAATTCAGGCTCGTCCCCCCCGGACTGATAAGTACGGTACTTCCCCAGCGTCATGGCGTATTTCAACCGGCCTTCGCGCTGCATGATCGGAATAGCGGAAAATGCCTGAGTAAAATGTCGCTCTTCGCCATTACTTTCCCTGACCGTCACATCCAGATCTCCGGAGGCTGAAGTCGGGTATAAATCGTTAATGCTGAAAGCGCCGGGCGGTACATAGGTCTGGTAGATGACCATGCCGTTTTGCCTGATCGTCACCTGTGCGTTGCTTCTGGCAATGCCGCGGATCACCGGCGCGAAGCCGCGGAGGCTGTCCGGCAACATGTTGTCATCCGAGGAGAGCTGTACGCCGCGAAACGAAAAGCTGTCAAAGATATCCGCAGGTGTGGTGCTTTCTCCGGCGATAAATTGCCCTTTAAGCACCGGCACATCGCGCTGGAGAAAGCTGTATGCCGAGTCCCAGTCTTGCTGCGATTGCCCGTCAATGTTGCGGCTGTAACGCCACGTGCTGTAGTTGCGCAGCCGCCAGCCGCCCCAGTTGGCACCGCTTCTCAGGCTCAGAAACTGGCTCTGATCGCTGCCGCCTGAATTTTGCCAGGTACGGGCACCACTGAGGTTGTAATTAAGCAGCAAGGCTGGCGTTCCCTCATCCCATAACTCCGGGCTGACCGCGCCCCTTGCCAGCGTGTCGAGCAATCCCTGAGGGATGGTGATCAGCAGCTTCTGACGCGAAAAGTCAAACTGGCTCACCACACCGGGCATCAGCGGCGTGAAATCCTCAACCGGCTTTTGTGCGGACCAGTCACGTAATGCCGGAATGCTGCGGGTTCTGAGCCCCAGATTTTGCCACTGCATCGGGGTGAAAAGTGGGGAAAGCGTCTGGTCATGCAGGGCAATAAACGTCACATCCTGCCGCCCTTTCGGCACATTGTTCACCAGCACATCCACACGGTAGACACCGGGTGTCTGCCCGCCTGCCCGGGAAAATTGCGATAAATCCACCGGTGCCCCCGGATGTTCTATTTCCAGCGCCTGCACGTTGAAACGGTCATCCGCGCGTGTTTCAGAGGTTCCCAAAACAATCCCGGCCAGAAGCCATGACCGCAAAGTGAAAGACGAAAGATGCGTAACGACATGATTTTTATTCATAACATGCCTCAGCGCAGCCGGGTTTTTTCCACTGAACTGGCACCGCCATAATCATTGACGACCTGCCAGCTGACCTCGCCAGCAACCGCCTCCTGAGGCCAGGGATAACGGGCTTCCCCAAAGGGCGGAACCATTGTGTTGCCTGTCGCCACATGATTGCTGCCGAGGTTCAGCCTGAAAAAGGTGAAGTAATAAGGTGTCGGATTGGTCACCCGCAGGTCTGAGCCCTGACGGGAAAACTGCAACTGCCGCCAGGCGCTTTGCCCTGCGGGTGTGAGCAACGCGGCGGGCCGGTAAAAAAGCTTCAGGCGCGTCTTCACCACGATTTGCAATAAACCGGCGGGAGCGTTTTCAGGCAGACGAGGGATAGATTTGATATTTAGCCAGAACAGGGATTCGCGATCTTCAGGCAGCAGGCCGCCGGTGCGGATAATCCGCAGACTGTTATCTTCCCCGGCATTCAGCCGGAATAAAGGGGGAGTGACGACAAAAGGTACGGACACGGAGGATTTTTGCGTCCCGTCAGGTCCGTTATTATCTACCCATGACTGGATCAGAAAGGGCTCTGCTTGTGCTCCCTGATTACTGACGGTCAGAGAGGCTTCTTTTTTATTGCCCTGATATATCACCCGCGTGGCTTCTGTAATCACACCCGCATAAACCGTGGGCACAGAGAAGAGAATAAATAACATCCCTGATAAAATAATAAAAAGACGCTGCATAGGTTCCTCTCATATTTCCGTCAATAAAAACAAAAGACGTCCACGTCTGAAGTTCTGGCATCCTTGCCAGTTTAAAGAGATTATTTTTGATTCTTATTATTGATAATTAATGGTGAACTGAGAGGTCCCGTTTGCTTCGCCTTCGCCTACGGTTGCCTCGGTACTTTTATAGCGGGCGATAAAGTTCATATCCACCCCTTCAGCGGTCGCATCAATGGGATAAAAGCGTGAGGCCGTATAAAGCGGGTTTGGCGTCCCCTGATTATCTGCAATTTCAATGCCTACGCCGGTTGCGCCACCGGTCACTTCCAGCAACTGGTTATCCACCGCATCGGCGGTACCATCGAATTTAACCGCAGCAGCCGTGAAGGTAGTCGGGCAGTTGGTGAGTGAAATCGTAAACGCGGTCGGCGAAGAGGTATCACCGGCTGCCGTAAATGAGGTCGCGGCGACAGTGCCTAAATCCACATTAATGGATGCGGTACTTCCGCCATTCACATCACACGTCGTCGCAACAATTTGTCCGGTGAAATTAATGGTGCCATCGGCTGCGTGTACGACGGTCTGACTGAAACACAACACAGTGCCGATAAGTAAAATAAAAGAATTACGCTTCTTCATGAAATAATACCTGAGATTAAAATTGAATAAACTCCACCAGATTTATTTATCAAAGCTGGCGATATACACTCACTTTAAACAAGCAGGTACATTTGAGGTAATCACATCCCCTCACATTATTTTATCGATAATATTAAACGGAAGAAAATAAATGAATGAGGATGTAATGAAATAAATGAGAACGGGCACGGAGGGTGTCACCGAGGAAAAAAGGTAAAAAAACCGGAAATGAGAAATATTTCCGGTTTTAGACATTCACGACTTATTGCATAGAAACCTGGCGCACAAACTCCTTTCTGAGCTGCATGCTGTAATCCTTGCCGTAAAACTGCGTGGCAATGTCTGGCTGCACCACGTCTGTTTTCACTTGTTTGTTCATCGGCACCGCCCCGAAAGCGACATTCAACGCCCGCTGGGTTTCAGCTTGCGTTAACCAGTTCAGGAACACTGCCGACGCCGCCGGATGTGTGCTGTTTGCGGCAATGGCCGCAATATTGCCCCCGCCCGGCATACCAAAAGCCGGAATATAAAATTTCAGGCGACCGGTAATCGCCCCGGATTTTTGCAAACCCGCCAGATGATCTTCCCAGGCGGGTACCAGCAATAATTCGCCATCATTCAGACGGGTCAGGCTATCTGCACCCGATGCTGTCTGGGTGATTTTTTCTTTATTACCGACAAACCATTCCCAACCTTTTTTCCAGTTTTTAATAATGGCAGGATCAACTTGCGTAGCATCGGCATCAAATGTGCCTGAGGAGAGGGTGACAACGCGCTGAATAAAGGCTTCGCCAGCCCCGCCGTTATTCGGATCGTTGTAACCAAACTTCTTCGGATTCACATCGATAAAGTGTTGTAAATCATCGAGTGATTGCGGCAAAGGTTGATTACCCATCTGTTGCGGATCGTAGGCCATACCGGTTTGGTTGCCCCAAAAGGCAACCGCATATCCTTCGGTATTCACGCTTTGCAACTGATGCACCGCATCCCCGTAACCCGGCAGCCAGTCTACCTGCGCCAGGGCATTTGCTTTACGGATGATCGGTAACTGCGCCACCGACAAGGCCACCACGTCCATTTTGCCTTTCTCGCGGCGAGCTTCCGCCAGCAGTTTATTCATGTTGCCATCAATTGACCCTTCAGGAATACGCACTTTAATTCCGTACTGTTTCTCAAAATCAGCCACGAAACTGCGCCATTGCGGTTGTAAATACCAGACGTTGAAGGTGACTGAACCTTCTTTTTTGGCCTGTGCGACGACAAGATCCCAATCTTGTTGTGCCAGTGGCGTGGCGGTCGCTACCCCGCTCAATAACATGCCACTGAGAAATAAAACCGTGCCTGTTTTCATGTTGAATGACTCCCTTATCAAGGATCACGCCTTGCCGGTTGACTGTGACAGATAATTCCCTTTCAGCAGCTTCTCAATAATGACCATCAGGACGACATTCGGGATCACCAGGATCATTGAGACTACCGCCGCATCCGGGCGCACAAAGGAATAGCCGAGAAAGGAATAAAGAATGGTCGGCACGGTAATAAAATCTGGCGCGCCCAGGACGTATGAAATGCTGAACTCTTCTAAACTGCGCACCAGACAAAAAATCAACGCGGCCAGGAAACTGGGCTTGAGCATCGGTAAAAAAGCATTGCAGAACGTTCCCCAATGGCTGGCACCGAGATCGCGACTGGCATCAATCAAATCCTGCGGCACCGCTTTAAACCCTGCGGACATAATGCGGATCGAGTAAGGCAGCGTCAGCACAGTGTGCCCTAACACGATGCTGATAAACGGGTTGCTGATATTCAGATTCATCAGCATGGCGCTGAAGAAGATCCCGATGATCATACCTGGCATGACCAGTGGGATCAGCGTGAGCATTTCCGCAACGGCTTTGCCACGAAAAGTCATACGCCCAAACGCATAAGCGGTGGGTAGCGACAACAGTAAACTCAGCATCGCCACGGCGGGCGCAATGGTGTAGCTGTTAAAGAGGGATTCTGACAGCGAAGTTTGCTGCCACACCTGTATCCAGCGGTTAATCGACAACACTTGCGGGAATAAGTCCGGATAGCTCCACGGGTGTTGCGGGTCAACCAGCGACCATAAGATAGCCATTGAAAATGGCAGTCCAAGCCAGACCAGATTGACCAGAATAAAGAACAACAGTGAAATCCTGACGATCAGACGTCCATTCGCCGTACGGTTCATTTGACCTCTCCTTTGCGGGTGGCTAGGGGTGTCAGGAGGACGGCGATAAGCAAGGTACCCAATGCTGCCGTCAGCATGATAATCACAGCAATAACCGCAGAGTTATTCCATTCCCCGTATTCCATGGCCGTGGCCTGCATCAGGCGAGCCAGCGAGTAGGTATTGCGCGGGCCCGCGACAGAGAAGAAGGCAAAGTCGCCCAGCGCACCGATAAAAATAAGGATCAGGGACACCTGCACTGCGGGTAACGTCAGGGGAAAGATAACGTCCCGAAAACAGCGCCAGCGGCTGGCACCCAGGTTACTCGCCGCGTCCAGTACATCGGTACGGATTGCGTTAACTGAGCCACCGACCAGAATCAGCGCGAACGGCAGATTCTTCCAGATTTGTAAGATAACGACGCCCCAGCCAAAGTCATCGTTCTGCATACGCAACGGTTGATCGATAACGCCCAGCGCCAGCAACAGCTCATTGATCACGCCGTGATAGGCAATAATATTGATGAACAGAAATGCCGCCACAAGGCCGGGAATAAACATCGGCGCACGCAAAACAGCAACAATACCTTCTTTCGCCACCAGCGGCTGACGGAGCCATAACGCCAGCGGGTAAGAGAGTAGTACGGCACCGAAAGCCCCCAATATTGAGACTTTAACCGAATAGAACAGCGCGCTGTGCAGCACCGGATCTTGTAATACGCTTTGCCAGTATTCGAGCGAAAACTGGCTGTCGCCGGAAAGATTGAAATAGCCGATGCTTTGTACCAGCACCACGTAAAAGGTCGATCCCATCAGCAACACAATGGTGCCTAGTCCACTGATCATCAGCAGCCAGGCAGTCAGCTCATTACGCCATTTCATCGTGCCCCTCCGCTACCGGCTCGAGGAAGTGAATCGCATCCTCGGGTAAACGGAAGCAAACCCGCGCCCCGCTTTCGGCCTGCGGTTTTTTGATCAGTTGCAGACGTACCGACAATTTACCGTCATCGTTATCGCCCCATGCTTCGGTCAGGTTGCCCATAAACGCCATTTTGCGCAGCGTGAGGAAGAAATGGTTATCGCCGGTTTGTGGCTGTGGCACAAAGCGCGCATCTTCAGGCCGCCAGCAGATATAGCAATGCTCAGCAAGCGGGGGACGCGGAGAACGTACGTAAAACTCACCTAACTGGCAGCGAACCCGATAAAAACCAGGCTGTTCCGCAGGTGTGATGTGGGCGATATCGATATTGGCCGCGCCAATAAAATCGGCGACGAAACGGTTAGCAGGACGGTAATAAATCTCTTCTGGCGGCCCTATTTGCTCCACATTGCCCGCATTGAGCACCACGATCTTATCGGACATGGTCAACGCTTCGGCCTGATCATGGGTGACATAAATGGACGTGAGTTGATATTGCCGCTGTAACTCTTTGATTTCAAAACGCACACTTTCACGCAGTTTCGCATCCAGATTGGACAGCGGCTCGTCAAACAGCACCACATCAGGGCGCGTAACCATCGCTCTGGCCAGCGCCACGCGTTGCTGCTGCCCGCCAGAAAGCTGCACCGGCATTTTCAGGTGCTGATCCTGCAAGCCAACCTGCTTCAAAACCTCTGCCAGCCGCAGTTGCTGCTCGGCAAGAGGTAAGCGTTTTTGCTTCAAACCAAAACAGATGTTATGCGCCACATTCAGGTGCGGAAACAACGCGTACGACTGAAAACACATTGCGGTGTTGCGCTTTTCCGGCGGCAAATTATTAACGGATTGCCCGTTAATCAGAATGCGTCCGCTGTCTGGCTGATGAAACCCGCCAATCATTTTGAGTAGCGTGGTTTTACCACATCCGCTCGGGCCAAGCAGGGTGACAAATTCACCTTCCTCGGCGGTAAAGGAGATCTCGCGGGCGGCGTAAAATGCGCCAAATTGCTTTGTAACCTGTTCCAGTGAAAGCGTCGACATAGTGTACAAATCCTGTGTTAAAACTCGTCGATTAAATTTACACACTAAACATAAAATTTATGTGACAAAGATCCTCAAAACCAAAAACAACACAAGAGGTAAAGATAAACACGATTAATATCAATTTATTAACGCGTAAATATTGCCAGGATATAAATTTCTCTTCTCTAATCAAGTTTAAAGAGTAAATTTAATATTCAAACTTTGGAATCGCATGAGGAACAACCATGGCGTTTAACTTTCATCAGGCCGCACAAGGCATCGTGCTGGCAAACAGTCACCGCGGCTACTCCAGCCGTTATCCGGAAAACACTTTGCCCGCGTTTATCGGAGCAAAAGAGGCAGGAACGCATTGCATTGAGTTAGATATTCATCTGACCGCAGATAATCATCTGGTGGTCACACACGATCACCGCATTGATCGCGTTTCGAACGGCACCGGTTTTGTCGAGCAAATGACGCTCGCGCAGTTACAGCAATTTGATTTCGGTGTTAAGTACCATGCGCAATTTGCTGGCACGCCGATCCCTTTATTGCAGGATATTCTGCGTTGGGCGGCAGAGAATGGCATGGGCTTGATCGTGGAAGTGAAGCAACGTCGCCGACATGACGAATTTGTGCATCATCTGGTTGCCTTATTGCAGTCAATGCCAGAAGCGCTGTCACATATTCAGTTACTGGGGTTTAATCATGTGTTAATTAACCGCGTCAAAGCCCTGATCCCAGATTTAGCATTACAGGTCGTGACGCTGGAGCGTTACAACAATCAACTGGCCGCCGTGCAGCATTCCCATGCCAGTTGCGTCTGTTTTGAATATGAGTTCGCCCATGTTGACGATCTTCGCGCCTATAAACAGGCGGGACTGGGGATACGTATGTACCTGCATGAAGTGAAAAATGGCATGACGCCACTGGAGCAGTACCAGCACAAATTCGGGTATGATAGCCGCCCCGAGATCATGGGCTGGCTGCGTGAAGGTCTGATCGATATGCTCAGCCATGATGATCTTCCGTACCTGCAGGCGCTGATTGAAGAAGCGGGACTGCGCTGGGCCTGATAACAAAAATGATAGCCATATTATGAATGTAAAACCTGACCGTCTGGAACTGCGCCCTACCCAACGTTTGCTGCTGGAGCTGATCCGTCGTCATGCACCGGTGACACGTGCCGAACTGGCGCGCTATTCAAATCTCACCGCCGGGGCAATCACCCAACAATGCCGGGAGCTTTTATTTTCAGGTCTGGTTATCGAAGGCGAACGCAATATGGGACAACGCGGACAACCGTCGCTGCCCCTGCGGCTCAATCCTGGCGGCGCGTGTGCGGTCGGGCTGGCTTTCAGCCCTGGCTTTATCGACATGACGCTGGTCGATCTCAGTGGCCGAAAACTGTTGAGTATTTCTGAGCCTCATCAGGAAAATCAGCCGCTTGCCACCACACTAAAACAGATTAAAAATCTGGTGGAGCATACGTTAAAAAAACGCCAGCTTCAGCATGCGCGCATCCTCGGCATGGGTTATGCCGTGCCGGGTTTTCTAAAGCCCGATGGCAAAAAGCGCCACTGTGTGGCCTGGCTTTCAAGCTGGCGCGATGTCGACCTGCAACAGGCGTTTGAGGACAATTTGCCGTGGCCGACATGGGTTGAAAACAATGCCAATGCGTCGGCGATTGGCGAACTGTATTCAGGTACGTGGAATTCCTATCGTGACATAACGTTTATCGATCTTGGTTACGGGATTGGTGCCGGGATTATCGCCGATGGCAAACTCCTGCGCGGCGGTTTTCTGAATGCCGGTGAAGCCGGTATGGCATTTCCCGGCGATAAACCGCGTCCATCCTATAAAGATCTGGTCGCGACGCTCACACAGGCAGGGTTAAGCGAAGCGCAACTACCGGCACTCACCGCAGAACAGCATCCCTTGCTGGAAGTCTGGTTTTCACGCTGTTGCGATCAGGTCGAGCAGAGCATCATGGGATGTCTGCAATGGCTGGATCCACAGTTGATTATTTTAGGTGGGGCAATGCCGAAAACCATCACCGAGAGGCTGGCTGAGGTTTTAACGCAAAGACTTGATGTCAGGCTTGATCCAGACCGTCCGAAAGTGCGGCTGGTGAACTCCCCGATGGGTGCCGAAAGCGCCTCGTGGGGTGCGGCGATGATCCCGTTGTATCAGGTGATTAATCAGGCATAATCCGCCGGGCAAAAAAAAACGCCTCCGGAGAGGCGTTTATCAGCAAAGGAGAAAATTACTTTTTCTTCGCTTTCGGGTTTGGCAGGTCGGTAATGCTGCCTTCGTAGATTTCTGCTGCCAGACCCACGGACTCATGCAGAGTCGGGTGAGCATGGATGGTCAGCGCGATATCTTCTGCATCACAACCCATTTCGATTGCCAGACCGATTTCACCCAGCAGCTCGCCGCCGTTTGTACCGACAATTGCACCACCGATAACACGGTGAGATTCTTTATCGAAGATCAGTTTGGTCATACCGTCTGCACAGTCGGAAGCGATGGCACGGCCTGAAGCGGCCCACGGGAAGGTGGCGGTTTCGTAGCTGATGCCTTTTTCTTTCGCTTCTTTCTCAGTCAGGCCAACCCAGGCAACTTCTGGCTCAGTGTAGGCAATGGATGGAATGACTTTCGGATCGAAGTAGTGTTTCTTGCCGGAGATAACTTCGGCAGCCACGTGGCCTTCGTGAACACCTTTGTGCGCCAGCATTGGCTGACCGACGATGTCGCCGATGGCAAAGATGTGTGGCACGTTGGTGCGCATTTGTTTGTCGACGTGGATGAAACCACGGTCGTCAACTTCAATGCCTGCAGCGCCCGCTTCCAGCAGTTTACCGTTAGGAACACTGCCGATAGCCACCAGCACCGCGTCGTAACGCTGTGGTTCTGCAGGGGCTTTCTTGCCTTCCATCGTGACGTAGATGCCGTCTTCTTTGGCTTCTACCGCGGTCACTTTGGTTTCGAGCATCAGGTTGAATTGCTTGCTGATTTTCTTGGTGAAGACTTTCACCACGTCTTTATCAGCCGCAGGAATCACCTGATCGAACATTTCTACCACGTCAATCTGCGAACCCAGCGCGTGGTAAACGGTGCCCATTTCCAGACCGATGATGCCGCCACCCATCACGAGCAGACGCTCAGGGACGGTTTTCAGTTCCAGTGCATCGGTAGAATCCCAGACACGCGGGTCATCATGTGGAATGAATGGCAGTTTGATTGGACGGGAACCCGCCGCAATGATGGCATTGTCGAAAGTGATAGTCGTAGGACCGTTTTCGCCTTCAACAACCAGAGTATTTGCGCCAGTAAATTTGCCCAAGCCGTTCACGACTTTGACTTTACGGCCTTTCGCCATACCTGCCAGACCACCGGTCAGCTGGTTGATGACTTTTTCTTTCCAGACACGCACTTTGTCGATGTCAGTTTTCGGCTCACCGAAAACAATACCGTGTTCTGCCAGTGCTTTTGCTTCAGAGATCACTTTCGCGACGTGCAGCAGAGCTTTAGAAGGGATACAGCCAACGTTCAGGCACACGCCACCGAGAGTGGAATAACGCTCAACCAGAACGGTTTCAAGACCTAAATCAGCGCAACGGAAAGCAGCAGAATAGCCCGCAGGGCCAGCCCCAAGTACCACGACCTGAGTTTTAATTTCAGTACTCATCATGACCTCTTAATTTATGTCCGGCGGGTCTGACGTCATTTTTATGTCGCAACGCCCATCATCCACCGGGTCGTTCTATCCGCCCGCAGTTTACAAAATTGTTAACAAATTTGAAACAACAAACGGCATACGATTTGTGCTTAGCGCCCGAAAATCCCAAACAGCATGAAGAGATTATCAGAAAAAAGCCGGCCGATTGGCCGGCTTTTCACTTACATCACCAGACGGCGAATGTCAGACAACACGTTGTTGATGATGGTGATGAAGCGCGCACCATCGGCACCGTCAATAACACGGTGGTCGAAGGAGAGCGACATTGGCATCATCAGACGCGGTGTGAACTCTTTACCGTTCCAGACTGGCTCGATAGCAGACTTGGAAACACCGAGGATAGCCACTTCCGGCGCGTTGACGATTGGCGCGAAGTGGGTCGTCCCGATACCACCGAGGCTGGAGATAGTGAAGCAACCGCCCTGCATTTCGCCAGCAGTCAGCTTACCGTCACGGGCTTTCTTGGAGATAGCCATCAGTTCACGGGACAACTCGGCGATGCCTTTCTTGTTCACGTCTTTGAAGACAGGAACAACCAGACCGTTTGGCGTATCAACCGCCACACCGATGTTGATGTATTTTTTCAGCGTCAGTTTCTGACCATCTTCGGACAGGGAACTGTTGAAGCGTGGCATCTGCTCAAGTGCAGCGGCAACGGCTTTCATGATGAAGACCACCGGGGTGAATTTCACGTCCAGTTTGCGTTTAGCGGCTTCATCGTTCTGCTGTTTACGGAACGCTTCCAGCTCAGTGATATCGGTTTTGTCAAAGTGCGTAACGTGCGGGATCATCACCCAGTTACGGCTCAGGTTCGCACCAGAGATTTTCTGGATACGGCCCAGTTCGACTTCTTCAATCTCACCGAACTTGCTGAAGTCCACTTTCGGCCAAGGCAGCATGCCTGGCAGACCGCCACCCGTTGCTGCTGCCGGCGCGGCTTCAGCACGTTTCACCGCGTCTTTCACGTAAGTCTGAACGTCTTCGCGCAGGATACGACCTTTACGGCCAGTCCCTTTCACTTTCGCCAGGTTAACGCCGAACTCACGGGCCAGACGACGGATAACCGGCGTGGCGTGAACGTAAGCGTCGTTCTCAGCGAATTCGCCTTTGCTTTCAGCTTTAGCTGCTGCCGGAGCCGCCGCTTTCTGTTCCTGTTTCGCAGGAGCAGCCGCTTCTTCTTTCTTAGCCGCCGGAGCAGCAGGCGCAGCGCCTTCTACTTCGAAGACCATGATCAGAGAGCCGGTGCTGACTTTGTCGCCCGCAGCGATTTTGATTTCTTTCACAGTACCCGCGAACGGTGCCGGGACTTCCATTGAGGCTTTGTCGCCTTCAACGGTGATCAGTGACTGTTCTGCACTGATTTTGTCGCCAACTTTAACCATGATTTCAGTGACTTCAACTTCGTCGCCACCGATATCAGGTACGTTCACTTCTTTGCTGCCGGACTGAGCCGGAGCCGCAGGAGCCGCGTCTGATTGGGTTTCTGCAGCAGCGGCAGGTGCGGCTGCACCAGAACCAGCCACTTCGAAGACCATGATCAGAGAACCGGTGCTGACTTTGTCGCCCGCAGCGATTTTGATTTCTTTAACTTTGCCCGCGAACGGCGCAGGGACTTCCATAGAGGCTTTGTCGCCTTCTACGGTGATCAGCGATTGTTCAGCTGTCACGGTGTCGCCTACTTTAACCATGATTTCAGTGACTTCAACTTCGTCGCCACCGATATCAGGCACGTTCACTTCTTTGCTTTCGCTGGAAGCAGGGGCAGCAGCTGCGCTCTCTTGAACATTAGCTTCTGCTTTGGCTTCCTGTTTCGCAGGTGCTGCATCAGCAGCACCGTCAGCGGCTTCAAAGATCATGATCAGTTTGCCGGTTTCGACGGTATCGCCTACCGCAACTTTAATTTCTTTGACCACGCCAGCTTGTGGAGAAGGCACTTCCATAGAAGCTTTGTCGCCTTCAACGGTGATCAGCGATTGTTCAACTTCAACCTTATCGCCCACCTTCACCATAATTTCGGTGACTTCCACTGCATCTGCACCGATGTCCGGTACGTTAATTTCAATTGCCATCTGTCTTTACCTCTTATGCCAGACGCGGGTTAACTTTTTCTGGGTTGATATCGAATTTCTTAATGGCTCAGCCACTACAGACGTTTCGATTTCACCGCGTTTAGCCAATTCACCCAGCGCAGCAACCACAACGTAGGACGCATCCACTTCGAAGTGGTGACGCAGGTTTTCGCGGCTGTCTGAACGACCGAAGCCGTCAGTACCCAGTACGCGATAATCGCTGGCCGGAACGTAAGTACGAACCTGTTCAGCAAACAGTTTCATATAATCGGTGGAAGCAACCGCTGGCGCGTCGCTCATCACCTGGGCGATGTACGGAACGCGTGGGGTTTCAGTCGGGTGCAGCATGTTCCAGCGCTCACAGTCCTGACCGTCACGGGCCAGTTCAGTGAAGGAAGTAACGCTATAAACGTCAGAACCCACACCGTAGTCTTTGGACAGGATCTCAGCCGCTTCACGTACGTGACGCAGAATAGAACCGGAGCCCAGAAGCTGCACTTTACCTTTACTACCTTCCAGCGTATCCAGCTTGTAGATACCCTTACGGATGCCTTCTTCCGCGCCTTCCGGCATGGCTGGCATGTGGTAGTTTTCGTTCAGCGTGGTGATGTAGTAATAAATGTTTTCCTGCGCTTCACCGTACATACGCACCAGACCGTCATGCATGATGACAGCGACTTCGTAAGCGTAAGACGGGTCGTAAGAAATACAGTTAGGGATAGTCAGAGACTGAATATGGCTGTGACCATCTTCGTGTTGCAGACCTTCACCGTTCAGGGTAGTACGACCAGAAGTCCCGCCGATCAGGAAGCCACGCGCCTGTTGGTCACCCGCTGCCCAGCACAGGTCGCCGATACGCTGGAAACCGAACATGGAGTAGTAGATGTAGAACGGGATCATTGGCAGATCGTTGGTGCTGTAAGACGTCGCTGCGGCCAGCCATGAAGACGCGGCGCCCAGTTCGTTAATACCTTCCTGCAGGATCTGACCTTTCTCGTCTTCTTTATAGTAAGCAACCTGCTCACGGTCCTGCGGGGTGTACTGCTGACCGTTCGGGCTGTAAATACCAATCTGACGGAACAGACCTTCCATACAGAATGTACGCGCTTCGTCGGCGATGATCGGGACCAGACGGTCTTTAATGGAGTCGTTTTTCAGCATCACGTTCAGGGCACGGACGAAAGCGATAGTGGTAGAGATCTCTTTCTTCTGCTCTTCCAGCAGTTGTGAGAAGTCTTCCAGTTTCGGCATTTCCAGCTTCTGAGTGAAGTTTGGCAGACGAGTCGGCAGGTAGCCTTTCAGCGCGGCACGACGCTCATGCAGGTATTTGTATTCTGCAGAGTCTTTTTCCAGAGTGATGTACGGCAGTTTTTCCAGATTTTCATCGGTAACTGGCACGCTGAAGCGATCACGGATGTAGCGAACGCCATCCATGTTCATTTTCTTCACCTGGTGAGCAATGTTTTTACCTTCGGCAGCGTCGCCCATGCCATAACCTTTAATGGTATGCGCAAGGATAACGGTCGGCTGGCCTTTGGTGTTCTGTGCTTTGTTCAGTGCAGCGAAGACTTTCTTCGGATCATGACCACCACGGTTCAGCGCCCAGATTTCGTCGTCGGTCATATCTTTGACCAGCGCAGCGGTTTCAGGATATTTGCCGAAGAAGTGCTCACGAACGTATTTGCCGTCACGGGACTTGAAGGTCTGGTAGTCGCCATCCACGGTTTCGTTCATCAGCTGGATCAGTTTACCGCTGGTGTCTTTACGCAGCAGTTCATCCCAACGGTTGCCCCAGATGACTTTGAACACGTTCCAGCCAGCGCCTGCAAAGATGCCGTCCAGTTCGTTGATGATTTTGCCGTTACCGGTGACAGGGCCATCAAGACGCTGCAGGTTACAGTTGATGATGAAGCACAGGTTGTCCAGTTTCTCACGGGTCGCGATGGTGATCGCACCTTTGGATTCTGGTTCGTCCATTTCACCGTCGCCCAGGAATGCGTAAACGCGCTGTGCGGACGTGTCTTTCAGACCACGGTGTTCCAGATATTTCAGGAACTTAGCCTGGTAGATTGCACCGATCGGGCCCAGACCCATGGATACGGTCGGGAACTGCCAGAATTCAGGCATCAGTTTAGGGTGCGGATAAGACGACAGACCTTTACCGTGAACTTCCTGACGGAAATTGTTCATCTGGTCTTCAGTCAGGCGGCCTTCAAGGAAAGCACGCGCATACACGCCCGGAGAGATGTGGCCCTGGAAGTACACCAGATCGCCGCCGTCTTTCTCGTTGCGCGCACGGAAAAAGTGGTTGAAGCACACTTCGTACACGGTCGCAGAAGACTGGAAGGACGCCATGTGGCCGCCGAGTTCCAGGTCTTTCTTGGACGCACGCAGAACGGTCATGATGGCGTTCCAGCGGATAGCAGTACGAATGTTACGTTCCAGCTCCAGGTTACCCGGGTATTCAGGTTCGTCTTCAACAGCGATGGTATTGACGTAGTTACGGCTGGCTGCACCAGCAGCGACGCTCACGCCGCCCTTACGCGCTTCACTGAGAACCTGGTCGATCAGGAACTGTGCACGCTCAACACCTTCTTCACGGATGACCGATTCGATCGCTTGTAGCCAGTCGCGAGTTTCGATCGGATCCACGTCATTATTTACACGTTCTGACATGGTGCTTTTCCTTATCTGTATCTAATACGTTGGTTTATCTGGAGCCTGTCTTCCTGCGCTCTTTTAAAACGGTCTTCGTGATGAGAAAGCGCACGAAGACAGGCCCGTCATGTAGTTGCCGTGAGCCCTCAAATGAAGACTCTAAAAATTAACCTCGTGGGTTAACTTTCATCTTTTCGTTGCTGGAGCCGTCGTAAAGACCGATCCCGCCGGGTGTGTTCCCTGCTGAGATCCAGCAAAACTTCTTCAATGAACGCCCGGTGACGGTGAGATGCGGCACGCGCTTTTTCTGGTTCCCGTGCAACAATCGCCTCGAAAATACTGGCGCGGTGGTTGCTTACCATCGCCAGCATTTCGCGGCGGGAGTAAAGCAATTCAAAGTTCTGTCGAACATTTTTCTCGAGCATCGGTCCCATACAGCGAACCAGATGCAGCAGCACCACATTATGCGCTGCTTCTGTTACAGCAACCTGATACTGCATTACCGCGTCGGCTTCTGCGTCCAGGTCCCCGCTGTCTTGTGCGGTCTGAATGACCACGTGACAATCACGAATGCGCTGCAAATCTTCCTCTGTGCCACGAAGCGCCGCGTAATAGGCAGCGATCCCTTCAAGGGCATGACGTGTTTCAAGGAGATCGAATTGTGATTCAGGATGGTCGGCCAGTAACTCAGCCAGCGGGTCACTCACGCTTTGCCACAAGTTACTTTGTACGAAAGTGCCACCACCCTGACGGCGCAGGAGTAGCCCCTTCCCTTCCAGGCTTTGGATTGCCTCTCTGAGAGAAGGTCGCGATACATCAAACTGTTTGGCCAGTTCGCGCTCTGGCGGAAGCTTTTCCCCGGGCCTCAAAGTGCCTTCGAGGATCAGGAACTCAAGTTGCTGCTCGATCACATCGGATAACTTAGGCTGTCGGATTTTGCTGTAAGCCATATATGTGCTGTTCTCTGCGAGTAGCGACTCTGTAAGTTGCCGGAGTCAATTGGTAATACCAATTTAAAAAACGTGGCCGTAAAGTAACAAAGTATTCACCTTGTGTCCATATGGCTACCCAGTAAATGCGTCGACCCCGCACAATTTAACAAATTTTTATCATTTATGGTTTTTACCCAGTCACGGATCACATTTTTTAGATCCTGAACAAATTTACAGTCAATTTGGCTATTTGTTATGCAGATGATGCATAAACCCCGTGCAAACTTTTGCGCATAACATTATTCTTGCGCGAACGGTAGATGATCCTGCTTTTTAGGTACAATCCAGCCGTAAATAATTAGATACAAAAAGTGTAATTATCGCCTTACATTCTCTCTAACACACAGAATGTTATGGGTTTTGCCCCAATGACAGAGGACAGGTAAATGGTTGAACAACAACAAGGCGATGAGCTGAAGCGTGGTCTCAAAAACCGCCATATTCAGCTGATTGCACTAGGTGGGGCCGTCGGTACAGGGCTGTTTCTGGGCAGCGCTTCCGTCATTCAGTCTGCGGGGCCGGGGATTATTCTTGGCTACGCAATTGCAGGTTTTATTGCCTTTTTAATCATGCGCCAGTTAGGTGAAATGGTTGTTGAGGAGCCGGTTGCGGGCTCATTCAGCCACTTTGCTTACAAATACTGGGGTGGGTTCGCAGGCTTTGCTTCTGGCTGGAACTACTGGGTTCTGTACGTGCTGGTGGCGATGGCAGAACTGACCGCAGTCGGTAAATACATTCAATTCTGGTGGCCGGAAATTCCTACCTGGGTTTCTGCGGCGGCCTTCTTCGTGCTGATCAACGCCATCAACCTGACTAACGTTAAAGTCTTCGGTGAGATGGAATTCTGGTTTGCGATCATCAAAGTGGTTGCGGTTGTGGCGATGATCCTGTTCGGCGGCTGGTTGCTGTTCAGCGACACTGCCGGTCCGCAGGCAACAGTACGTAACCTGTGGGAGCAAGGCGGATTCCTGCCGCATGGTATGACCGGGCTGGTGATGATGATGGCCATCATTATGTTCTCGTTCGGTGGCCTGGAGCTGGTGGGGATTACAGCGGCAGAAGCCGATAATCCTGAAGTCAGCATTCCTAAAGCGACCAACCAGGTTATCTACCGCATCCTGATTTTCTATGTGGGCTCACTGGCCGTGCTGCTTTCCCTGATGCCGTGGACCCGCGTCGGGCCGGATACCAGCCCGTTCGTCCTTATCTTCCATGAACTGGGTGATGCACTGGTTGCCAACGCACTGAACGTGGTGATCCTGACTGCCGCGCTGTCGGTCTACAACAGCTGTGTTTACTGTAACAGCCGCATGTTGTTTGGTCTGGCGCAGCAAGGCAACGCACCGAGATCCCTGATGAAAGTGGACAAACGCGGCGTGCCGGTGACGTCCATCCTTGTCTCTGCGGCCACTACTGCCCTGTGTGTTCTGATTAACTACCTGATGCCAGCCGAAGCATTTGGTCTGCTGATGGCGCTGGTGGTTTCTGCACTGGTGATCAACTGGGCGATGATCAGCCTGGCACACATTAAATTCCGTCAGGCGAAGCGTCGTGAAGGCGTGGAACCTAAGTTTAAAGCGCTGCTGTATCCGGTGGGTAACTACATCTGCCTGCTGTTTATGGCGGCAATTCTGGTGATCATGGCGATTACTCCGGGCATGGCGATCTCCGTATGGCTGATCCCTGTCTGGCTGGTGGTTCTGGGCATTGGTTACTGGATCAAGAATCAGCAAAGCGGGAAGTCCGTTAACGCTTAAGCAAGAGTCATAATTTAAAATCCTCAGACGCCCCGGTTAAGTCACTTGCCGGGGCGTCTTGTTATACAGGTCACACTTTTTCTGAGATGACCAAATCGTCCATCTTCATGACTCTTACCTCCTGACTCTTATTCCCTTCCTCAGCCAATACTCTGGTCTATCAAACAGTTTTTTAACAACTGTCCTTTTGACATCTATGCGGAGAGAACATCCATGAAGGAAGGCGCGCTGTCGTTCAAAGAGAAAGTGGCGTACGGCATGGGGGATGCAGGCTGCAATATGATTGGCGGCGCCATCATGCTGTTTCTTAATTATTTTTATACGGACGTTTTCGGTTTAGCCCCGGCGCTGGTCGGTGTATTGCTGCTCTCCGTGCGCGTTATTGACGCCGTCACCGACCCGATTATGGGCGCGATTGCCGACCGTACGACCACCCGCTGGGGACGGTTCCGCCCGTATTTGTTATGGGTTTCGTTGCCGTATGTTCTGTTCAGCGTACTGATGTTCACCACGCCGGAATGGAGCTACAACAGCAAGGTTATCTATGCTTTTGTGACTTACTTCCTGATGTCGCTGACTTATACCGCCATTAACATTCCTTATTGCTCGCTAGGTGGCGTCATTACTGCCGATCCGCATGAACGTGTTGCCTGCCAGTCTTACCGCTTCTTTATGGTGGGCATCGCAACACTTATCCTGTCTTCCACCCTGCTGCCAATAGCAGATTTTTTCGGTGGCGCGGACAAAGCCAAGGGCTACCAGATGTCGATGGGCGTAATGGCGATCATCGCGCTGTTTATGTTCCTGTTCTGCTTCAGCTCAGTGAAAGAACGTATTCAGCCAGCGGTGCCGTCTAAACACGCCCTGAAATCTGATCTGAAAGATGTCTGGAAAAATGACCAGTGGGTGCGCATCCTGCTGCTGACGTTCTGTAACGTGTGTCCGGGCTTCATCCGTATGGCAGCCACCATGTATTACGTCACCTGGGTCATGGAAAAATCTACGTCATTCGCCAGTATGTTTATCAGCCTCGGTGTGGTCGGCATGATGATCGGCAGCGCGCTGGCAAAGCCGCTGACCGATAAATACTGCAAACTGAAAGTGTTCTTCTGGGCCAACATTATCCTGACCATTTTCTCTTGCGGCTTCTATTTCCTCGATCCGCATGCGACAACGCTGATTCTTGTGGCGTACTTCATCCTGAACATCATGCATCAGCTCCCTTCCCCGCTGCACTGGTCGCTGATGGCTGATGTGGATGATTACGGCGAATGGAAAACCGGTAAACGCGTTACCGGCATCAGCTTCTCCGGCAACCTGTTCTTCCTTAAATGCGGACTGGCGGTAGCCGGTGCAATGGTCGGATTCCTGTTGTCAGCTTATGGCTACAACGCCGGAGCAGCGCAGCAAAGTGATCACGCAATCAACGGAATTATGCTGCTGTTCACCATCATTCCGGGCGTGGGATATCTGATTACTGCCGGTGTGGTGCGCTTACTGAAAGTGGATCGCGAAACCATGCGTACCATTCAGGCTGATCTCGAAATTCGCCGCCGTAATTACCGCGAACTGAATGAATATCACGATGCGAAAAATGCACAGGACGCGGATATCGCCAGCGTCCCACTGAACAGCAAGGAGCTGAAACATGAGTAATTACCCTAATCCGCTGATTGAGCAACGGGCAGACCCGCATATCTGGCTGCACAGCGACGGAAATTATTACTTTATCGCGTCGGTTCCTGAATACGACCGGCTGGAGATCCGCCGCTCGCCAACGCTGAGCGGACTTGCCAATGCGCCAGCCACCATCGTCTGGCATAAACCTGAAACCGGCCCGATGAGCGCACTGATCTGGGCGCCGGAACTGCATTTTATCGACGGGAAATGGGTTATCTATTACGCCGCTGCGCCATCGCAGGAGATTGTGGACGGATTATTCCAGCACCGGATGTATGCGCTGGTGTGCGAAGAAGCAGATCCGCTCACGGGGAAATGGCAGGAGAAAGGCCGGATCCAGACCCCGATCGACAGCTTCTCGCTGGATGCCACGCACTTTGAGCATCAGGGCAAAAGCTATTATCTGTGGGCGCAGAAAGATCCGGCAATTCGCGGAAACTCGAATCTGTATCTGGCTGAAATGGAAAACCCGTGGACGCTGAAATCTCCGCCGGTCATGCTCAGCAAGCCGGAGCTGGACTGGGAAATCATCGGTTTTTGGGTTAACGAAGGCCCGGCCGTGATCACGCATGGCGATAAGATTTTCATCACTTATTCCGCCAGCGCCACCGATGAAAATTACTGTATCGGCTTGCTTTGGGCAAATCTCAGCAGCAACCTGATGGATCCGGCGAGCTGGCATAAATCTCCGCATCCGGTGTTCACTACCCAGGCGCAGAACAAACAGTTCGGCCCCGGCCACAACAGCTTTACCCGCAACGAACAAGGCGAAGATGTGCTGGTATACCACGCCAGAAATTACACAGAAATTGAAGGCGATCCGCTGTATGACCCGAACCGGCATACGCGCATCAAAACCTTCCGCTGGGATGAAAACGGGATGCCTGACTTCGGTGAACCCGCCGCCGATAATCGTCCGCTGACCTTACAAAAGCAGCGCGGATAAAAAGCAAAAAGCCCGGACATGTAAATGTACCGGGCTTTTTTAATTGGCGGTCTCAGCAACAAAAGTCTCGTTAAATCAGCGTGCCGTAAATCGTCAGCAGCGCCACAACCACCAGAATAATCATCGTCACTTTACGCGCCAGACCGACGGCCGCACGAGGCGTTTGTACCGGATCGGTGTGCGGATCACGCGCCAGCGAGAACTGTGCCAGACGGGTTAATACCTGATACTGCGACGAGTGAATATCACCCAGCGAAGCAAACCAGGCCGGCAGAGCCTTCTCGCCGTGTCCCAGCAAGGCATAAGCCACACCGGCCAGACGAACCGGGATCCAGTCCAGAATATGTAACAGGGCGTCAACGCCGGACTGAGCACGTTTCAAAGGCGTCATGTGGCGCGCCAGCCAGGTCTGATAACCGCGTAAAGCCGCGTATCCGCCTAATGCTATCGGTCCGCAGGGACCACACACCACAAACCAGAATAAAGGACCCAGATAGTAGCGATAGTTAATCCATAGCAGCGCATTTTGCAGTTCCCGCAAACGTGCTTCTTCTGTGCAATCCGTTGGCAGACCGTGGATCAGCGCCAGTTCTTCGGCCATTTCCTTACAAGCGTCGGCATCCCCCTGACGGGCTGACTTAAGATAAGCGCGATAATGCTTACGTTTAATCCCCGCGCCAATGCACAGCAGACACAAAATCACCCATAAAATCAGTGTCGGTACGCCAAAGAATATCCCCTGTAGCGCTCGCAGGACGACCCAGATCACCGCCATCCAGATGACCATGATAGCCAGCGTTTTCACTAAGGAAGTCTGCCGCCCGCGGCGAAATATCACCTCGAACCGATGGTCCAGCTGCCAGTGTTCACCCAGTTTGAACAGCCGTTCCCAAGCCAGCACCAGCAGCAAAGTAAATAACGTCATCGATTGTCACTCTCTCTCAACACATCACATGCTTAAACACGCACCAGAGACCGCGTTAACTCACTGGTCAGAAGCGCTATTCTGCCCTACCGGCAGGGCTATCAGCTTGCGATAAAATGCCCAGTCAAATTCAGGGCCGGGATCGGTCTTACGCCCCGGAGCAATATCACTGTGTCCGGTAATGGCATCAAGATTAATGGGATAGTGCTTAATTAACAACTCAGTAACAGCGGCCAGGCTGCGATATTGCGCGTCAGTAAACGGCTCAAAATCCGTGCCTTCCAGCTCGATGCCGATTGAGAAATCATTACAGCGCTCGCGCCCCTGCCAGCTGGAAACACCTGCATGCCAGGCGCGTTTATCAAAAGGAACATATTGAACAATTTCGCCATCGCGGCGGATCAGGCAATGTGCCGCCACACGCAACTGGTGGATACCTTCAAAATAAGGATCGTCCTGCGGATTCAGCGTACCGGTAAAGAGTTGATCAATGTAGGGACCACCGAATTTTCCGGGCGGCAAACTGATGTTGTGGACAACCAGCAACGAGGGAATTTCATCGTCAGGACGGAGATCAAAATGGGGAGAAACGACCCGCCGGGCTTCGGCTATCCAGCCTTGTTCTAAGTGCATCAAAGACCTCAATGATGTGCTTGTGTGGTACTTATCACAGCAACAGGGTAGCATGTTTTTTTGTCCTTCTTATCCGCCATTTCGGAGTATTTGTATGTCTACCCGCAGCTACAGCCCTGAAAGTCGCCGCGCACAGTTACTCGAACGTATCCAGAATGATATTCCTGCTCTTGTCACTCAAGCCCTGGGCGAAGACCTCGGCGGCGAAGCTAATGCTAACAATGACTTAACGGCACAATTATTGCCACAGGATAAAAACGCGACCGCCACCATCATCACCCGTGAACCCGGTATTTTTTGCGGGCAACGCTGGCTGGATGAAGTCTTTAAGCAACTGGCCGGGGATAAAATCACCGTTAAATGGCATGTTAAAGACGGTGATAAAGTTTCTGAAAACCAGACCTTATGCGAACTTTCCGGCTCTGCGCGCATGTTGCTGACCGGCGAACGCACCGCCCTGAATTTTGTGCAAACCCTCTCCGGCGTGGCAACCGAAGTGAATCACTATGTGAAAATTCTGCAGGGCACCAAAACTCAGTTGCTGGACACCCGCAAAACTTTGCCGGGTCTGCGTACTGCGCTGAAATATGCCGTGCTCTGCGGTGGCGGAAGCAATCACCGTCTGGGTCTGGCTGATGCATTTCTTATTAAAGAAAACCACATCATCGCCTGTGGCTCAATCAAAGCGGCCGTGGAGCGCGCGTTGTGGATCCATGCCGACGTTCCTGTAGAAGTGGAGGTCGAATCCATTGATGAACTTCAGCAGGCGCTGGATGCCAAAGCTGACATTATCATGCTCGATAACTTTACCGTGCCGATGATGCGCGATGCCGTTGCGCTGACTGCCGGCCAAGCACTGCTGGAAGTCTCCGGTAACGTCACGGAAAAAACACTGCGTGAATTCGCGGAGACCGGCGTGGATTACATTTCCGTCGGCGCGCTCACCAAACATGTCAGAGCCATGGATCTCTCCATGCGCTTTAGCTAATCGCAACGCTGTTGCCCCTGACTTCCTTTTCAGGGGCAACACGACTTCTTTCGGTCTATTTCATCTTGCCGCATTACCCTCTCATTCTCCCGGTCTGACTGCTATCCCCTTTTTCATTTCATCTTCACAGTTGCGGCGTATCGCGCAAAAGCTTTGCCAACCTGACTGACATACATATTTATCCTGGAAGACATCGTGGAAAAGCCAACAATGGGGCTGGAATCTGGTTATTTCTGCGTTTAGTTTGCTGCCCGAGCTTTACTCAAGCAGTTTTACAAAACGGAGAACGCCATGCACCGGCAACAAGGATTTACCCTCATTGAACTGATGGTAGTGATCGCGATTATTGCGATCCTCAGTGCCATCGGCATACCCGCTTACCAGAGTTATATCCAGAAGGCCGCCATGACCGACATGCTGCAAACCATGGTGCCGTATAAAACCGGCGTCGAATTGTGTGTGATTGATTCCGGCACTCTGACGGGTTGCGATGCAGGCACTCAGGGAATACCCGCAGCAGCCAGCAGCCGTTACGTCAGCCAGGTGCAAGTCAGCACAGGCGTCATCTCGCTCACCGGACAACAGGCGCTGGAAGGGCTCAGCGTTGTCATGACGCCGGTTGTCGATAATGTGGCCGGAGGGATTGTCTGGAATCGCAGTTGTACGAATGCCGCTAACACGTCGATGGTTGAGGCCTGCGAAAGCGTATTCCGCTTTGACAGTCAGGGAGCAACACAATGACCGATACTTCACTGGTTCCTGTTTCGCCGGTACACAGCGAAAGGCAGCAAAGCGAAGCATCGCTTGAAGCCCTGTGCCAGCGATATAAAGCCGTCATTTTACATCGTGACCCGCAGACAATTCGCGTTGCCTGCCATGAAAGTGAGGCGGACACGGAATCCCTGAGCAACGTGCTGCGTTTCGCCACCGGATTAAAAGTCCAGCTTGAACGCTGGCCACAGGCGCGGCTGGAACAGGTGATGGAAAAAGGCAACTCAGGCTCGCAACAAAATGTCGCGCAGGAAGAGCTAACTCCTTCTGTACATCATGATGAGAATGAACTGGACGCCCAAAGTGATGCGCCAGTGATCAATGTACTTAATCAGATCCTCAGGCACGCTATCACCCGTCGCGCATCGGATATTCACTTTGAACCTTTTGAGCACAGTTTCCGGGTTCGCGTCCGAATTGATGGCGTACTACAAGAAATCCCCGGCCCTGAATTTGCAATGGCCGCCGGTATCTGTGCACGTCTGAAAATCATGGGACAGCTCAACGTGGCAGAACGCAGACTGCCCCAGGACGGGCAGCTTTCGGTGATATTACAAAATCAGCGATATTCCATGCGGGTCTCGTCCCTGCCAACGCTGCACGGCGAAAAAATTGTGCTGCGGATACTCCATATGACGCAGCAGGATCTGTCGATGTCACAACTGGGATTCACGCCGCGTGATCTCGATTATTTCAAGGCCGCACTTAAACATCCGCAGGGATTAATTCTGGTCACGGGGCCAACGGGTAGCGGAAAAACAGTGACGCTCTACACGGGTCTGCGACATCTGAATGCCATTACCCGCAATATCTGCAGCGTCGAAGACCCGATTGAGATCCCGGTCAGCGGCATTAATCAGACGCAGATCAACAGCAAAACAGATCTGAGTTTTGCCGGTGTCCTGCGGGCATTATTACGTCAGGATCCTGATGTGATTATGGTCGGTGAGATCCGGGATAAAGAAACTGCTGAGATTGCCGTAAAAGCGGCGCAGACCGGGCATATGGTGCTTTCCACCCTGCATACCAACTCCACCTGCGAGACCCTGACCCGTCTGAGACAAATGGGGATCGAGAGTTTTCATATTGCAGCCAGTTTACGTCTGGTCATTGCACAGCGGCTGGTTCGAAAGCTCTGCCCGCATTGTCGCAAAGCGCATATGTCACTGGTCGAAAAAGGCCCGGATGGCCGCAGCGGTACGTTGCCACTTTGGTTGGCCGCGGGTTGCCATCAATGTTTTTCCGGCTACTACGGGCGTACGGGAATTTACGAGATACTCAATATCACGCCCAGGTTACAGCAGGCATTGGTCGCCGGAGCGGGCGTCACTGAGCTGAGTAAAATCGCCCGTGAGCAGGGACAGAAAACCTTGCAGGAAGCGGGAATGTTGCTGGTCGAGCAAGGTATTACCTCGCTTGAGGAGCTTTACAGAGTCACCGGCGAAGACACTGGCTTATGAGCGAAATCGGGGCTATTTCTAAAAAATGGAGGCTTTATCAATGGCAGGCAGTTGATACCCAGGGAAGCATTCAGCAAGGCAACAGCATTGAGATAAATAAAGACATCATCTACCAGCAGCTTTTTGCTGCTGGCTTACAGCCGGTCAGTATCAGGATAAGGCAACGCCTGAGAGGAAATTGTTGGAAAAATCAGGATCGCGTCGCCTTTGTCAGACAGCTGGCGACACTTCTGCAGGCCGGATTACCCCTGATGAATAGTCTGACGCTGCTGGGCAATGAGCATACGAAACCGGCATGGAACTGCGTGCTGTTAAATATCGCCAAAGGAGTTCGTGAAGGAAAGCCTCTTTCAGAGATGCTGGGGCATTATCCCGACACGTTCCCTGATATTTACCGGCAAATTATTTCGATTGGAGAACTGACGGGACAACTCGACAAATGCTGCCTGCAACTGGCGAGTCAGCAGGAACAACAGGCGGAGTTAAGAAGTAAGGTGAAAAAGGCCCTGCGTTATCCGCTGATTGTCAGTGCAATCGCCACGATTGTTACCCTGCTGATGCTGACCCTGGTGTTGCCTGAGTTTGCGAAAATCTATGCATCCTTTGATGCTAAGTTACCGAGGTTTACTCAGATGTTAATCAACACATCAGAAGCATTAATCACAGCAGGCCCGTGGATAGCAGGAGGATTATTGTTTTGCTGTTTTGGGTATCTGCAAAAAATGCATCCGCACGTACGCTGGAAACGCCGTGAACAGATGCTTCTGCTGCGGTTGCCCCTGACTTCACGGCTGGTCACCGACAGCAGCCTCGGACAGATTTTTCAGACACTGGCCATGACACAACAGGCCGGAATGACGTTAATTGCAGGGCTGGCGGCGGCTTCTGCGTCTGTATCCAATTTGCATTTTCAGGCCGCGCTGAGCCAGATACGTGAGCAGATCATACAAGGGGTTCCGTTACACAAAGCTTTTGTTCAGTCACCGCTGTTTCCGACCTTATGCCATCAGCTAATTAAAATCGGTGAGGAGTCAGGTTCTCTCGATGAGTTACTGCAAAAGCTCGCGCAACTGCATAATCATAAAGCGAATTCACTGGCGGATACGTTATCGCAAACCATTGAGCCAGTACTGATGGCGGTAATGGGCGTCATTGTGGGCGGGCTGGTGATTGCAATGTATCTGCCGATATTCCAGCTGGGGTCAGTGATGGGATAGGAAGAGGATAAAGCAGAAAGAGCAGAAAGAGCAGAAAGCGGCGAAAACGAGTCTCGCCGCATCAGCCATTGCCGGCTTATTTGCTGCCGAACAACCGGTTTTCCTGTTCCGCGACGCGGATAAAGGTCGTGCGTTTTGTCAGTTCTTTAAGACGCTCAGCACCCACATAAGTACAGGCAGAACGCAGGCCACCGAGGACATCGCGCACAGTGTTTTCAACCGGACCACGCAGAGGTAATTTCACCGTTTTACCTTCTGCCGCACGGTATTCTGCAACACCACCGACGTGACGTTTCATCGCAGATTCTGAACTCATGCCATAGAAAAGCATGAATTTTTCGCCATTTTCTTCAACGACTGTACCTTCACATTCGTCATGCGCAGCCAGCATACCGCCAAGCATGACGAAATCAGCACCGCCGCCGAAGGCTTTCGCTACATCGCCAGGAACCGCACAGCCGCCATCACTGACAATCTGTCCGCCCAGACCGTGCGCCGCATCTGCACATTCAATTACAGCAGAAAGCTGCGGATAACCCACACCGGTTTTCACGCGAGTGGTACAGACAGACCCTGGACCGATACCGACTTTAACGATATCTGCACCTGAAAGAATCAGCTCTTCAACCATTTCGCCGGTGACCACATTACCGGCACAGATCACTTTATCCGGACAGGCTTCACGAACACGTTGCAGGAAACCGACAAAATGCTCGGAGTACCCGTTCGCTACATCCAGACAAACAAATTGCAACAGCGGGGAAAGAGCCAGAATTTGCAGAGTTTTAACGAAATCCGCTTCTGATGTTCCGGTCGACACCATCACATTGCGCAGGACGGATTCATCCGAAGACGTGATAAATGCCTGCCACTGTTCTACGGTGTAATGCTTATGTACCGCGGTCAAAAGACCGAAAGAAGCCAGAACGGTCGCCATACGGAATGTTCCGACGGTGTCCATGTTCGCGGCAATGATCGGTGTGCCAGACCAGCTGATACCAGAGTGTTTGAATGTGAATGTGCGTTCCAGTTCGACTTCGGACCGACTTTTGAGAGTGGAGCGTTTAGGGCGGATAAGTACGTCTTTAAAACCTAACTTCAAATCTTCTTCAATACGCATGACGGGTTTGTCCTGGTTTGGCGACGGGTCGCTAGGGTGTACAGCAAATTTTTAGACACCCTTTCCAGTGGTTTTATCATACACAGGAAAATGACAACGGCAAGATGGCTTTTGCAACTCACATCACAGACTATTGATTGTGCTGCTGAATAGTTTTCGCATGAAAAGCGGGACGACGACGGCTTGCACTTAATCACAATCTCTTTATCATTTACCTGTCTAATTTTATCAGAGCATCCGCATGAGCTATATCGTTGCATTGACCGGAGGTATCGGGAGTGGCAAAAGTACAGTTGCCGAAAGTTTCGCCCGCCACGGTGTAAACATTGTCGATGCCGATATTATCGCCCGTCAGGTAGTAGCGCCGGGAGAACCTGCGCTGGATCAGCTCCATCAGCGATTTGGTAACGAAATTATTCTTGCCGATGGCTCACTGAACCGCCCGGCTCTGCGGGAAAAGATATTCAGTTATCCGCCTGATAAAGAATGGGTTAACCAGTTACTGCACCCCATCATTCATGCCAGAACACAGCAGCTTTTTGCACAGGCCGATACGCCCTATGTGCTCTGGGTAGTGCCATTGCTGATTGAAAATGGATTACAGACGCGGGCAAATCGCGTACTGGTAGTGGATGTTGAGCCTCAGATTCAGCTTTCACGCACCCTACTTCGCGACAGAATTAGTCGTCAGCAGGCAGAAAATATTATTGCTGCGCAGGTAAGTCGTGAAAAGCGGCTGGCCTGTGCGGATGACATCATTGATAACAGCGGTGACCCGAAATCCATTGAACCGCGTGTTGCCCTATTACATTGCCGCTATCTGGAATTTGCGGCATCAGTAAACAGACAGGATATTGCCAAGCATGACTGATGTAGCTGCAACCGTTCTTTTTGAACATCCCCTGAATGAGAAAATGCGCACCTGGCTGCGTATCGAGTTTTTGTTGCAACAGATGCACTCTAATGCACAAATCACTTCCATTGCTTCTGCCCTGTTATTTTTCCGTACCGCATCTGATTTGCTCGACGTACTGGAGCGCGGAGAAGTCCGTACTGATTTACTGAAAGAACTGGAACGCCAGCAACAAAAATTATCCCAGTGGAAAGACGTTCCAGGCGTGGATCTTTCAAGAGTTGACGGCCTGCGTAGCGAGCTCAAACAGTGCGCCTCCGTGCTGATGAAAGCCCCACGCATCGGACAGGCGCTGAAGGAAGATCGCCTGATTGCTCTGGTCCGCCAGCGTCTGAGTATTCCAGGTGGCTGCTGTAGTTTTGATCTGCCGACGCTGCACATATGGCTGCATCTGGCTCAGTCCCAGCGTGACAGCGAAGTTAAAAACTGGCTCGAAACGCTCGCCCCGCTGAATAACTCACTCACTATGGTTTTGGGGCTAATCCGCCAGTCTGGCGCGTTTCGTAATCAGATCAGCCTGAATGGTTTTTTCCAGGACAACGCAGAAGGCGCAGATCTGTTACGATTGCGCCTCTCGATGGAAAACCAACTTTATCCGCAAGTATCCGGGCATAAAACCCGTTATGCCATTCGCTTTTTACCCCTGGACAGCGAACATGGCGTGGTTCCCGCGCGACTGAATTTCGAACTTGCCTGCTGCTAGGAGTTGCACATGGATCCTGAAATTATTGAAGTAAATTGCCCGACGTGTGGCAAAACGGTGGTTTGGGGCGAACAGAGCCCTTTCCGCCCTTTTTGTTCCAAGCGCTGCCAGTTGATTGATCTCGGTGAATGGGCCGATGAAGAAAAACGCATCCCGAGTAAAGGGGATGTGAATGACCTGGACGACTGGAGTGAAGAAGAGATTTAAGTCACATCATGAGTACGCAAAAAGGGGCTTTGGCCCCTTTTCTGATCATGTCATCCACAACAAGTGCGTCATCAGTACTGATTGTTTTTAAGGGCCGTTACGATGGCTTCGTTAGCCGGAGGAAACTCTTCCTCTTTCAAATCAGACTGCGCAACCCAGCGTTTAGGTTGCCCTTCTTTGCCATAAGGTTCACCTTGCCACTCTTCCACCAGGAAGAAATGCAACGTGATGATGCGGTCGGGGAAACGATGCTCCAGCGTTTTCAGCAGTACCGGTGATTGCGCATCGATTCCAACTTCTTCCTGCAATTCGCGGATCACTGCCTGATCCGGCGTTTCACCTGCTTCAATTTTCCCGCCGGGAAACTCCCAGAAACCTGCCATATGCGATGACACATCGCGCTGAGTAATAAAGATTTCTTTCTGAGCATTACGAATAATGCCGACTGAGATATTCAGTTGTTTAAGCGTCACAGTATCCACCTATCCGCTGACTGCAAAGACTGTCCTGTACGAACTTTTAGACAAAATTAAAGGCGGTGATTAGCCGCCTTTAAGATTAACACGATGACTTAGCCTGATATGTTACTTTTGCAGGCGGCCATGGCATTGTTTGTATTTTTTACCGGAACCGCATGGGCACAAATCGTTACGTCCCACTTTGCGTTCACCGGAGGCAGCCAGACGTGCGGCTTCCGCCACTTCGATTTCCTGCTGATCCTGATGACTCAGCTGCTGCTGACGGGCCAGATGTTCCGCTTCTTCACGGCGCTGGATTTCCATCGCTTCAATTTCTTCAGGCATACGCACCTGAACTTTGCTCAGCACGCTGACCACTTCATATTTCAGGGATTCCAGCATCGCAGCAAACATCGCGAAGGACTCACGTTTGTATTCCTGCTTAGGATCCTTTTGCGCGTAACCGCGTAAGTGGATGCCCTGACGCAGATAATCCATCGCTGCCAGATGCTCTTTCCAGAGGGAATCGAGGGTCTGCAACATTACGCCTTTCTCGAAGTTACGCATCATTTCAGCGCCAACCACTTCCTCTTTACGGGCGTAAGACTCTTTCGCGAGTTCCATGATACGTTCGCGAAGGGTTTCTTCATGCAGTTCCGGCTCTTTATCCAGCCACTCAGAAATCGGCATTTCCAGCTCGAAATCGTTTTTCAGGCGCTCTTCCAGACCTTTCACATCCCACATTTCTTCCAGAGACTGTGGTGGAATGTAGCTGTCGATAGTCGCTTTGAACACATCTTCACGGATGCTGGCAATGGTTTCGCTCACATCAGACACGTCCAGCAGTTCGTTACGCTGGCTGTAGATCGCACGACGCTGATCGCTCGCCACATCATCGTATTCCAGCAATTGCTTACGAATATCGAAGTTACGGCTTTCCACTTTACGCTGAGCGTTGGCAATCGCTTTGGTCACCCATGGGTGCTCAATCGCTTCGCCTGGTTTCATACCCAGTTTACGCATCATGCTTGATACACGGTCAGACGCGAAGATACGCATCAGGGCATCTTCCATAGACAGGTAGAAGCGTGATGAACCGGCATCACCCTGACGACCCGCACGACCGCGCAATTGGTTATCGATACGACGTGATTCGTGACGCTCGGTACCAATGATGTGCAAACCACCAGAAGCCAGAACCGCGTCATGGCGAATCTGCCATGCGGCTTTAATTTCAGCAATTTTCTCGTCGGTCACTTCTTCGCCCAGGTTTTCAACTTCAACCTGCCAGCTGCCGCCCAGCACGATATCGGTACCACGACCCGCCATGTTGGTAGCGATGGTTACTGCGCTTGGCTGACCCGCCTGAGCAACGATGTCTGCTTCTTTGGCGTGGAATTTGGCGTTCAGAACGCTGTGAGCGATGCCCGCTTTCGTCAGCTCGTTAGAAACCACTTCTGACTTTTCAATCGAAATGGTACCGACCAGAACCGGCTGGCCCTTAGCGGTACACTGACGGATATCTTCGATAATCGCGCCAATTTTTTCCATCTCAGTCATGTACACCAGGTCGGCCATGTCTTTACGCACCATAGGGCGGTTAGTTGGCACAACAATGGTATCCAGTTTGTAGATAGAGCTGAATTCGAATGCTTCGGTATCCGCAGTACCGGTCATACCGGCCAGTTTTTCGTACAGACGGAAGTAGTTCTGGAAGGTGATAGAAGCCAGCGTCTGGTTTTCGTTCTGAATCTCAACGCCTTCTTTAGCTTCTACTGCCTGATGCAGACCGTCGGACCAGCGACGACCTTGCATGGTACGGCCGGTGTGTTCATCGACAATAATGACTTCACCGTCTTTCACGATGTAATCGACATCGCGGGTGAACAGTACGTGTGCGCGCAATGCCGCAGTCACGTGGTGCATCAGCATGATGTTAGTCGGGGAATACAGAGATTCACCTTCTTCCATGATGCCTGCTTCAACCAGCATTTCTTCGATCAGCACCAGACCACGTTCGGTCAGGTGAACCTGACGCGCTTTCTCATCCACAGAGAAGTGGCCTTCACCCTGGAAGGTGTCGGAATCCTCTTTTTCCTGACGGATCAGTTTAGGGATCAGTTTGTCCACGCGGGTGTACATTTCTGAGCTATCTTCAGCAGGACCTGAGATGATCAGCGGAGTACGTGCTTCATCGATCAGGATGGAGTCAACCTCATCCACCAGCGCGTAGTGCAGTTTACGCTGTACACGTTCTTCCGGGCTGAATGCCATGTTGTCGCGCAGGTAGTCAAAGCCGTATTCGTTGTTTGTACCGTAAGTGATGTCAGCAGCGTAAGCAGCACGCTTAGCCGGGGAAGGCATACCCGGCAAGTTAATGCCGATGCTCAGACCGAGGAATTCAAACAACGGACGGTTATTTTCGGCGTCACGCTGGGCTAAGTAGTCATTGACGGTCACGACGTGAACGCCTTTTCCGCTCAGTGCGTTCAGGTAAGCTGGCAGCGTTGCGGTCAGCGTTTTACCTTCACCGGTACGCATTTCCGCGATGCAACGCTCGTTCAGAACCATACCGCCGAGTAACTGCACGTCAAAGTGGCGCATGCCGAAGACACGTTTACTGGATTCACGCACCACAGCAAAAGCTTCCGGGATCAGGTTTTCCAGCACTTCACCTTTTGCCAGACGCTCACGGAACTCATTGGTTTTCGCCTGCAGTTGCTCGTCGGTCAACTTTTGAATTTCAGGTTCCATGCGGTTGATCAGGTCAACAACTTTACGCATGCGACGCAGTGTACGATCGTTACGGCTACCAAAAACTTTGGTCAATAATTTGATTAACATTATGCTTAATATCTCTTGGAGGCCATCTGAAAATGGCCACTAATTTATTGATTTATAGATAGAGTTTGAAATTACAGTCTGTTAAATCAGGAAGGTTGGCCCAGCACGAATGCCTTGTACCTGTGCTAACCACAGGCCGGTCTGGTGCGGTAAAGAGAAGGTAAGGAAAGGTTGTTGCGTCTGACGGATGATAACCGGTGGCTTGGATTCATGGGTCAGTAAAGCATTCAGAGTGACCAGCAGGGCCAGTTGCTGAACGTGTAATGGTCCGGCTTCTTCAGCGACCACTTCCGGCGCGGCAACGGTATAAACCACCTGCGGAGCCAGAGCAAAAGAGAGATGACGGATAACTGTGCGCAACGCATGTTGCTGCCAGTAATCCACACCGAAAGACGGGCGGCGGTTCGCCTGAAGCAATGCAAGATTACTCAGCCCTGTACTACTGATGTTAAGACGGTTTAGACTTGAGGACGTATTGGGAACAGCAGGCAGTTCCGTTTGCGACAGGTTCGTTGACACGCCAAGGCTGGCCGCGACCATCCCCAAAAGGAGATGCGGCCAAAAATACCTTCTGCCAAATTGTCGCCAACGATTTAGAATGCCAATCACAAGTTTACAATCCGCCGGAGCCCGTCATGCGCGATAGTCGCCCACAATTATTAGATATCCTGTTCGATGACGCTTCTTCCACAGAGCAAAGCCCGCTGCGTATTGTTCAACAGCGTGCTGCGGCGTTATTAAAACTCAACCGCGCAGTCAAAGGTCTGTTACCGGCGCCCATGCAACCATGGTGTCGTGTCGGTAATTATCGACAGGGTGTTTTAGTACTCGAGATTGCTAATGCCAGCTGGATGATGCGACTACGCTATGAACAACCTGCATTACTCTCTGCACTTCGAGCGCAAATTCTACCATCTTTGTCATCAATCGACATCAGGATTAATCCTTCGCTCATGTCGAAAATGGAAAATGCTTCGCAGATTGCGATTAAAAATAAAGCAATCGCTTCAGAGTCCATGCCTGTCAGACATTTGAGTGCGCAAAGTGCTGAGGAATTAAGAGGACTGGCGAGCCGTAGCCCGGAAAAACTGAGGAAGGCATTAGAACGACTGGCTGAATTGGCCGGAGAGGGTGCCAAAACGACCAGTCGTAATAAGTAATACGAGTATCGATTACGCCAATACGGTGGAAGGCGCTTTAAAAGCCAGTGGCAATTCAGCTTCATCCTGGAAGGTAACTAATTCCCAGGCTTCCTGCTTAGCCAATACCGCTTGCAATAACTTGTTGTTCAACGCGTGGCCAGACTTGAATGCGGTAAACGCACCAATGATGTTATGCCCACACATGAACAGGTCACCGATAGCATCCAGCATTTTGTGACGAACGAATTCATCTTCAAAACGCAGGCCATCTTCGTTAAGCACGCGATAATCATCCACAACGATAGCGCAATCAAAGCTGCCACCCAGGCACAAACCACGTGACTGCAGGTACTCGATATCACGCATGAAACCAAAAGTACGTGCGCGGCTAATTTGGCGAACAAATGCTTCTGCGGAGAAGTTCATTTTGTAGCGCTGAGAGCTGGAATCGATCGCCGGGTGGTTGAAGTCGATAGTGAAGTCCAGAGAAAAACCATTGAATGGTTTGAACTCAGCCCACTTATCACCGTCTTCAACACGCACGGTTTCTTTGATGCGCAAGAATTTCTTGGCGCTGTTCAGCTCTTCAATCCCTGCATCCATCAGCAGATAGACGAAAGGTGCAGCACTACCGTCCATAATCGGCACTTCAGGCGCATCGACTTCGATAACAATGTTATCAATGCCCAGGCCAGCTAATGCCGCATTAAGGTGTTCAACCGTAGAAATACGTACGTCATGCTCATTAACCAGGCAAGTACAGAGCATGGTATCACGCACGGATTTTGCATCTGCCGGGAAATCAACCGGTGGATTCAAGTCAGTGCGACGATAGATGACCCCGGTATTTGCCGGTGCAGGACGCAGAGTCAGGGTGACTTTCTTGCCGGTATGTAAACCGACGCCCGTCGCCTGAACGATACGTTTTAATGTACGTTGTTTGATCATCGTTTTTATCTCGCAATGTTTATCCATCCAACCGACCTAAGCATACCTTAAGGTCGGCGGGACAGTTTAGCACAAAGAGCGGAGATCCTACAATTCGGACTAGTCTGCCTGCTTACGCAGGAAGGCAGGGATGTCCAGATAGTCGGGCTCTTTATTAGATTGCGCGCTTTGATCATTGACCACTTTAGCAGCGGGTTTCGTTTCCTGCGGCAGCGGAGACATCCCGTGCTGCTGATAACGATGATCCATCACTGGCTGCGCGGCTGGCTTATTGGTCACCAACGTGATTTCAGGACGTTTGTCCATGCCAATACCGGTCGCAACCACGGTGACGCGCAATTCGTCATTCATTTCCGGGTCAAGGGAAGTACCGATAACCACGGTAGCGTTGTCAGAGGCGAAAGCACGGATAGTGTTACCCACAGTTTCAAACTCATCCAGACGCAGGTCGAAGCCAGCGGTGATGTTGACCAGAACGCCGCGAGCGCCTGACAGGTCGATATCTTCCAGCAGCGGGCTGGAGATGGCCATTTCAGCCGCTTCTTCAGCACGGTCTTCACCACATGCCACGCCGGAGCCCATCATGGCATAACCCATTTCAGACATAACGGTGCGCACGTCAGCGAAGTCGACGTTCATCAGACCCGGACGGGTGATCAGCTCTGCGATACCCTGCACCGCGCCTTTCAGCACGTCGTTGGCCGCACCGAAGGCGTCCAGCAGAGAGATACCGCGACCCAAAACTTTTAACAGCTTGTCGTTCGGGATAGTGATCAGGGAGTCCACATGTTTGGACAATTCAGCGATACCCTGCTCCGCGAATGCCATACGCTTTTTGCCTTCGAAATTGAAAGGCTTAGTCACAACAGCAACGGTCAGAATACCTAAATCTTTAGCTACTTCAGCAACCACTGGCGCTGCACCGGTACCGGTACCGCCGCCCATGCCCGCTGCGATAAAGACCATATCAGCACCTTCAAGCGCAGCGCGCAGTGCTTCACGGTCTTCTTCTGCAGAATTGCGACCCACTTCCGGGTTCGCACCAGCACCCAGACCTTTGGTAATACCGCTACCGATCTGAATAGTCTGGCCTACTGCCGTTTTACGTAACGCCTGTGCGTCGGTGTTAACGGCGAAGAATTCAACACCTTCGATGCGCTCGCGCACCATGTGTTCGACAGCGTTGCCACCGCCACCGCCGACGCCGATGACTTTAATCACCGCGTCATTGGTCAGTTCCATAGGTTCAAACATAGTTTCTCTCCGTTTTGTGCCTGTCGCGTCGGGATCAAAAACCTTAACAGCATGATCCCGTTGTTAAACCATTAACACTCTTTTCTCAGCCAGCTGTTGATTCGTTTGAACCAGTTGCCCACTGAGGCGCGTTTTTCCACTTCGGCCTCACCGCTCAGGTGAGACTCCTTCCCGTAGTGCAGCAGCCCTACAGCCGTTGAGTAGTAAGGTTCCTGCGCATAATCTGTCAGCCCGGTGATGTTCAGGGGTTGCCCGATACGCACCTGGGTATGGAATACCCGCTGCGCACAGGCTGCCAGACCATCAATTTGTGCTGCACCGCCTGTCAGAACAATACCGGCGGCCAGATGATGTTTTACGCCTTGCTGGCGTAACTGCTCCTGCAATTGCAAAATTTCGTCGTTCACTAAATTCAGCAATTCTGTGTAACGTGGCTCGATAACTTCAGCCAGTGTCTGACGTTGCAGACTGCGTGGTGGACGTCCACCTACGCTCGGCACTTCGACGTTTTCGTCTTTGCCGACAATCGAACCTAATGCACAACCGTGGCGAACTTTGATCGCTTCAGCATCGGTCGGTGGTGTACCAAACGCATAAGCGATGTCGCTGGTGACTACGTTCCCTGCATAAGGGATAACCTTAGTATGACGTAGTGCGCCGCCGGTATAAACCGCGATATCCATGGTTCCGCCACCAATATCGACCACACACACACCTAATTCACGCTCATCTTCGGTCAGAACGGCATAACTGGCTGCCAGACCGGCAAAAATGAGCTGGTCAACTTTTAAGCCGCAGCGCTCTACCGCTTTAACAATGTTCTTCGCCATATCGTTATGGCAGGTAATCAGGTGAACTTTGGCCTGCATACGCACGCCGGAAAGTCCGACCGGGTTTTTGATCCCTTCCTGATAATCAATGGCATATTCCTGAGGGATCACATGCAGAACCCGATGTTCATCACGCACACGCACAGATTTTGCGGTATGCACGACGTTCTCTACATCTTCCTGTGTGACTTCCTCTTCTGAAATAGGAACCATCCCTATTTCATTCTGACAACTGATATGTTTACCAGACAAAGCAAGGTAAACAGAGGAAATCTGGCAATCCGCCATCAGTTCAGCCTGATCGATGGCGCGCTGTACGCATTTCACCACCGATTCCAGATCATTCACGCCACCCTTGTCCATGCCACGGGATGGGCAACTGCCCACGCCGATAATATTGACCATGCCATCGGGCAGAACTTCCCCCACCAATGCGGCGACCTTTGCAGTACCGATCTCCAGCCCAACTACCAGTTTTCTGTCCGTCGACTTGATCATTGTTGTTTAGCCTGTGCCTGATTCTGTTGCTGATTACTGTTTTGCTGGTCAATAAACTCTGGCGCCCAACCTACCGACGCACCGCTGTCATAACGTAAATCGACATAAGTGATGCGTTTCTTATCGGCCTCTGCCTGTTGCTGGAATCGCGGGTAGAGCTCGATAAAACGTTGTAAACGCCCCATCCGGTCATCTCTCCCCAATTCCAGCCGGACGTCATTATCCAGAGTTAACTGCCACGAGTGACGCGCACTCATTGCCACTGCTTTCAACTGGAACTTACCGGCGGCCAGCGCCTGGCTCATTGTTTGAAAGCCCTGCAAAACATCCTGTTCGCTGCCTTCCGGACCGTAAAGCAACGGCATTTTCTGTTTGACCACACGTTCAGCGGGTATGCTGAAAGATTTGCCCTCGGCATCTACCATATGCAAATCATTCCAGTGTGCGACCGGCACATACTCCACCAGGTGTATCTTCAATTCATTCGGCCATTGCTTACGAACGCTGACCTGTTTTATCCAGGGTAAACGCTCAATCTGCTGCTGAATGACGTTTACATCCTGCGTCATGAACGTTCCCGGAGCCCCTAAGGACAGGATCGCCTGACGAATATCATCATTGGTCGTGTAATGACGTTCCCCGGTAACCACTAACTGGGATAACGGCAGTCGGTTCGCATCCTGCATCCAGCCAACAACGGCCCACGCACTCCATAAAATCGTTCCTACAACCAACAACAAAAACACGATCCCAGCCAGCTGGCCACCGTTACTGCGACGGCCGTTGTTTTCGACCGTCTCACGCTCTCGGGTATTCAGGGCGGCTTGAGACATATCAGTCCGCCAGTGCCAGAATACGGGAAACGAGCTGCGGGAAACTTAACCCGGCGTGTTTGGCTGCCATTGGCACCAGACTGTGGCTGGTCATGCCCGGCGACGTATTTACTTCCAGCAGGTTAAAGCTGCCGTCGCTGTCTTGCATCACGTCAACACGCCCCCAGCCGCTGCAATCGAGCGCCTGATACGCCTGCAATGCCAGCGCAGAAAGCTGTTGTTCCTGTGCTTCGCTTAAACCGCTCGGACAGAAGTACTGTGTTTCATCAGACAAATATTTTGCCTGATAGTCATAAAATGTTCCGGCTGGCTGGATGCGAATGGAGGGCATCACGTCGTCACCCACGATGGCGACCGTGTATTCCGGGCCGCTCAGCCATTTTTCAATCAGTACGTTATCGTCATGGCGGAAGCCTTCCTGCAGGGCTGGCAGCAACTCTTTTTCCGTAGTCACTTTGCTCATGCCAACGCTGGAACCTTCGCGGCTGGGTTTGACGATAACCGGCAGACCCAGTTCGGCGATTTTTGCCGCCAGAGCGCCCTGCCCTGCTTCTTCAATTTGTGAACGATGCAGTACAACAAACGGTGCGACCGGTAAACCTGACGCCTGCCACACCAGTTTGGTGCGGAATTTATCCATAGTCAGCGCAGACGCCATCACACCGCTGCCGGTATAAGGCAAACCGATTTGTTCCAGCAAGCCCTGCAATGTACCGTCTTCACCGCCGCGACCGTGAAGTGCGATAAAGACTTTGCTGAAGCCTTCTTCTTTAAGAAGCGCCACATTAAACGTTTTGGTATCGATGCCGTGAGCATCAATGCCTGATTCACGTAAGCCAGCCAGCACCGCGGCGCCGGACTGTAATGACACATCGCGTTCTGCGGAAGTACCACCCAACAATACTGCTACTTTCTCAGACATGATGTTCTTCACCTTTCTTAACTGGTTGCAGCTTTTGATCAGCCAATTTACGGGCCACTCTGCCGACATTACCGGCGCCCTGAACCAGAACTAAATCGTCACCTTCGAGGATCTGCGCCAGACTTTCCGGCACGGCTTCAATATCAGAAACCAAAATAGGATCCAATTTTCCGCGCGCACGGATGGTGCGGCACAGCGAGCGGCTGTCAGCGCCAGGGATGGGCGCTTCACCAGCCGGATAAACATCCAGCATGATCAGCACATCAACCTGAGACAGCACATTCGCAAAATCGTCGTACAAATCACGGGTACGCGTGTAACGGTGCGGCTGGAAAATCATCACCAGGCGCTTATTCGCCCAACCTGCCCGTGCGGCTTTGATCGTCGCATCGACTTCCGTCGGATGGTGACCGTAGTCATCAACCAGCATCGCGCTGCCGGTTTTGCCGTTCACATTTTCCAGCGCATATTCGCCCAGGAAATCGAAACGACGGCCTGTACCCTGAAAACCTGCCAGTGCGCGAAGAATGGCGTCATCACTGATCCCTTCATCTGACGCAACGGCTACTGCGGCCGCCGCATTCAGGGCGTTATGACGACCCGGCGCATTCAGCGTCACGCTTATCAGCGGCAAGTCCTGACGGCGCAGCGTAAAGTGTCCTTGCGCGCCGACCTGACGGTAATTTTCGATAATCACATCCGCGTCTTCGCTGAAACCGTACGTCGTCATATGACGGCCCACGCGTGGGATCAGCTCGCGGATCACCGGATCATCAATGCACATCACTGCACGTCCGTAGAATGGCAGGTTGTGCAGGAAATTAATGAACGTCTGCTTCAGGATTTCAAAGTCACCCTGATACGTATCCATATGATCCGCTTCGATGTTGGTCACAATCGCCACCATCGGTTGCAGATGCAGGAACGACGCATCACTTTCATCTGCTTCAGCAATCAGAAAACGGCTTGAACCCAGACGCGCATGGGTACCCGCAGCTTTGACCAGTCCACCGTTAACGAATGTCGGATCCAGACCGGCTTCAGCATAAATACTGGTGACCATTGCTGTGGTCGTCGTTTTGCCGTGCGTACCTGCCACGGCGATACCGTGACGAAAACGCATCAGCTCAGCGAGCATTTCCGCGCGGCGGATCACAGGTATTCGCGCTTCACGTGCGGCAACGATTTCCGGGTTATCGGAAGAGATTGCCGTGGATACCACGACTACGCTGGCATCCAGCACGTTTTCAGGACGGTGATTAAAATAAATCGTCGCGCCCAGAGCGGTCAGTTGCTGTGTTACTGCGTTCGGTGCCAGATCGGAACCACTGATCTGATAGCCTTCATTTGCCAACACTTCGGCGATACCACCCATGCCGGCACCACCGATGCCAACAAAGTGAATGTGCCGGACACGATGCATCTCTGGCACGAAGGTACGCAGTTTCGCCAATTGTTGTGTATTCACGTTTTTATTCACTATTTCAGGTTACTGATTAATCCGTTTCTTACGGCTGGGACCACACACTGCATGGCCCGTTCAATTTCATTTTTTACTGGCGGCAACCACTTCTGCGGCTACACGCTCTGTCGCATCAGGAATAGCGGCTGCACGCGCAGCTTTTGCCATTTGCATCAGATGGGTTCTGTCCCATCCGGCCATCAGATCAGCGACGGCTGCGGCACTAAAGTCTTTCTGTTCAATAATTTTTGCAGCACCCGCTTTTTCCAGCGGCAATGCGTTCCAGTACTGCTGGCGGTCTTTGTGCTGGAATGGCACAAAAATAGCCGGCAAACCTGCGGCAGCAATTTCACTGACCGTTAACGCGCCGGAGCGACAAACCACCACATCTGCCCAGGCATAAGCTGCTGCCATGTCATCAATGAATTCGGTGACTTTGTGCTGAGGCTGACCGACTTTTTCGTAAGCCTGATTCACTGACTCCAGCGCACCTTTACCGACCTGATGCCACAACGTAATTTTATCGCCCATCAGCGCCGCGACTTCCGGCATGCTTTGATTAAGCACCCGCGCACCCTGACTGCCGCCAATCACTAAGACTCTGATCGGGCCTTCGCGTCCGGCTAAGCGCGTTTCCGGCAATTCCAGTGCCAGCACATCCGTGCGTACCGGATTTCCCACGACATCCGCTTTCGGAAAAGCACCGGGGAACGCCTGCAATACTTTGGTAGCAATGTGCGACAACCCTTTGTTGGTCATGCCCGCAATGCCGTTTTGTTCGTGCAGCACCACCGGAATACCCAGTGACCATGCCGCCAGACCGCCGGGGCCGGAAACGTATCCGCCCATGCCTAACACCACATCTGGCTGAAAGCGTTTCATGATGGCCTTCGCCTGACGCCACGCATGATATATGCGAATCGGGGCGGTGAGTTGCGCTTTCAGACCTTTCCCACGTAATCCAGAGATTTTAATGAAATCAATATCAATGCCGTGTTTCGGCACAAGATCCGCTTCCATCCGGTCTGCTGTACCGAGCCAGCGAACTTCCCAACCTTGCGCGATAAGGTGATGCGCCACAGCCAGCCCCGGAAACACATGTCCACCGGTACCGCCAGCCATCACCATTAAACGCCGGGTATTGCCACTCATCGGGCACTCCTTACAAACGCCTGGGCTTTTGCCAGCCGCGTTTCAAAATCCACTCGCAGCAATAACACGATTGCCGTCGACATAATGATTAAGCTCGAACCACCGTAACTGATCAGCGGCAGCGTCAGACCTTTGTTCGGCAACATCCCCGCCGCCGCGCCCACATTGACCAGCGCCTGGAAGCTAAACCACACGCCGATAGAACAGGCCAAAAATCCGGAAAAACGCTGATCAATCTCTAATGCACGGCGCCCGATGGACATCGCGCGAAAAGCGACGAAGAATACCATCAACAGAGCCAAAACCACACCGAAATACCCCAGTTCTTCACCCAAAATGGAGAAGATAAAGTCGGTATGCGCTTCCGGTAAATACTCCAGTTTCTGTACTGAATTCCCTAAGCCCTGTCCCCAGAATTCACCACGGCCAAATGCCATCAGCGACTGGGTTAACTGGTAGCCGCTACCAAACGGATCGGCCCACGGATTCCAGAACGAGGTAACACGGCGCATACGGTACGGTTCGGCAAGAACCAGCAGCACAACCGCAAACGCACCGGAACCGATAATCGCCAGGAACTGCCACATTTTCGCCCCCGCCAGGAATAACATCGCCAGCGTGGTGATAAACAATACGACGACGGTACCCAGGTCAGGCTGAGCCAGCAGTAAAACGGCCAGCACCACCATCACGCCCATCGGTTTGCAAAAGCCCCAGAAGTTGCTGCGTACTTCATCTACCTTGCGCACCAGATACCTGGCGAGATAGCAAAACAGCGACAGCTTCGAGAACTCAGCAGGCTGAATACGCAATGGTCCGAGTGAAATCCAGCGCGAGGCCCCGTTGACGGAGCTGCCGACCACCAGAACCACCAACAGCACCACCACCGACAGCAGCAACAGCACATTGCTGTACTTCTGCCAGACGGCCATCGGCACACGAAGCGTCACCAGCGATAAACCAAAAGCCAGACCGAGATAAATGGCATCACGTTTAGCAAACAGGAACGGATCGTCTGCCAGACGCTGACCGATAGGCATGGAAGCGGACGTCACCATCACAAAACCCACGATCGCCAGACCAAAGGTCAGCCACAGTAACGTCCGGTCGTAAAGTACCAGCGTGACGGAATCGCTTTCCTTTGCGCCCATCACCCAGTCATTAAATTTTGCGATGAGGCTCAGCCCCGGAATACGCAACCGCATCAGCCCAGCTCCTTCGCCAGCGCGGTGAAGACATCACCCCGTTGTTCAAAACTGCGAAACTGATCCAGACTCGCGCAAGCCGGAGACAGGAGAACCATATCGCCGGAAGCCACGTGCTGACTGATTTCCCGCATCGCCTGTTCCATGGTTTCAAACAGGGAGGAAACATCAGGTCGCAGCTCAGCAAGCTCGGCGCCATCACGGCCAAAGCAATAAATACGCAGATTATCGCCCTGCAGATAACGCGTCAGCGGTGCGAAATCAGCAGATTTTCCGTCTCCGCCCAGCAGCAGATGTAACGTGCCTTCAACGTGCAAACCGTTCAGCGCCGCTTCAGTGCTGCCCACATTGGTGGCTTTGGAATCATTAATCCAGCGCACACCGTTGTGGTGCCAGGCTATCTGGAAACGGTGAGCCAGACCGGTAAAAGTGGTCAGCGCTTTCAGGCTGGAGGCATGAGGAATATTCACCGCATCCGCCAGCGCCAGAGCAGCCAGCGCATTAGTGTAGTTGTGGCGTCCGGTCAGCGGCATTTCACGGGTATTCAGCACTTTTTCGCCATGAACACGCAGCCAGATATCATCCTGCTGACGGGTCAGATGGTAATCACCCACATCGACACCAAAACTCACACAACGTTTATCCGCGCCACGCACCGGCATAGTCAGCGCATCGTCCGCGTTAACAACACACAGCGCAGCGTTTTCATACACTTTCAGTTTTGCCGCACGGTATTGCTGCAAGCCAAACGGATAGCGATCCATATGATCTTCAGTCACGTTCAGAATGGTCGCCGCCGCCGCGTGAAGGCTGTGCGTGGTTTCAAGCTGGAAGCTGGAAAGCTCAAGCACGAACAGATCGTATTCATGATCCAGCATGGTCAGCACCGGCAGGCCGATATTGCCGCCCACGCCGACACGCCATCCCGCGGCTTTCGCCATTTCGCCCACCAGCATGGTGACGGTGCTCTTACCGTTAGAACCGGTGATGGCGACAACTGGCGTCGTCGTTTCACGGCAAAACAGTTCGATATCACCCACAATTTCCACGCCTGCATCAGCAGCAGCGATCAGTGCCGGCGTCGCCAGCGCAACGCCCGGACTGGAAATAATTAAATCTGCATCCAGCAGCCAGTCTTCGTTGAGCGAACCCAGGTGACGCTCAATGTTATCCGCCAGTTTATCGAGTCCTGGCGGGCTGACGCGGGTATCAATGACACGCGGCATCACGCCACGTGCAACAAAGAAATCAACACAGGACAGGCCGGTAAGACCCAGCCCGATGATGACCACTTTTTTACCCTGATAGTCAGCCATAATTACCGTACCTTCAGCGTCGCCAGGCCAATCAGCACCAGCATCAGCGAAATAATCCAGAAACGCACGATGACGCGCGGTTCCGGCCAGCCTTTAAGTTCGTAGTGATGATGGATAGGCGCCATACGGAAAATGCGCTGTCCACGTAACTTGAAGGACCCAACCTGCAGGATCACCGACAGTGTTTCGACCACGAACACACCGCCCATAATCACCAGTAAGAATTCCTGACGCAGCAATACGGCGATGGTACCCAGCGCACCGCCCAGAGCCAGAGAGCCGACATCACCCATAAATACTTGTGCCGGATAGGTGTTGAACCAGAGGAATCCAAGCCCGGCACCGACGATCGCCGTACACACGATCACCAGTTCACCGGCATGACGCAGATAAGGGATGTGCAGATAGCTGGCGAAGTTCATGTTACCGGTTGCCCATGCCACCAGCGCAAAACCTGCTGCGACGAAGACCGTTGGCATAATCGCCAGACCATCAAGACCATCGGTCAGGTTGACGGCGTTACTGGTTCCCACGATCACGAAGTAGCTCAGCAGGATGTACATCAGACCGAGCTGCGGCATGATGTCTTTAAAGAACGGCACCACCAGTTCAGTCGCAGGTGTATCTTTACCAATGGCATACATGGTGAATGCCGCCGCCAGCGCGATGACTGACTGCCAGAAGTATTTCCAGCGTGCAATCAGGCCCTTGGTGTCTTTGCGCACGACTTTGCGGTAGTCATCGATAAAGCCCACGATGCCGTAACCAATCAGAACAAACAGCACGCACCACACATACGGATTGGACGGATACGCCCACATCAGTACAGAAATTGTGATCGACGCCAGAATCATCAGGCCGCCCATCGTTGGCGTACCGCGTTTACTGAAATGCGACTCAGGACCGTCGTTACGGACAACCTGACCGAAAGACATTTTTTGCAGACGGGCAATCATGCGCGGCCCGATCCACAGCGACAGGAACAACGCGGTCAGCAGGCTGACAATGGCGCGAAACGTCAGATAGGAAAAGACGTTGAAGCCGGAATAATATTTGACCAAGTGTTCGGCCAGCCAAACTAACATGTTGCATTCTCCTGTAACGCGCGTACTACCTGCTCCATTGCGGCACTACGTGAACCTTTAATTAAAACGGTAATTACCGCGTGTTCAGACAGTAAGCTCGTTAAACGGGCCGTCAGGGCTGCCTTATCCTCTAAATGCTCACCACATCCGCTGACATCACTGATGATGCGGCTGTCATGACCAATACTGAATACTTTGTCGATACCGGCGTCGCGGATGGCTTCGCCGACCTGACGGTGGCAGCTTTCGCTTTCCGCGCCCAGTTCCGCCATATCGCCCACCGCCATCACGCGGTAGCCCGGCATTTCAGAAAGCACCTGCGCTGCGGCTGTCATGGAACCCACGTTGGCGTTGTAGCTGTCATCAAGCAGGGTTTTACCTTCGCTAAGTGCGATAGGGAATAAACGCCCTTTGACGGATTGCAGGGTCGCCAGACCGGCGCGCACATTCTCCGGCGATGCACCGACAGACATTGCCAGCGCAGCCGCAGCCAGTGCGTTAGCGATGTTGTGACGACCGGGGACCGGCAGCGAGACATTAATGCTGCCCTGAGGAGAATGCAGAGTGAACGCGGTATTCAGCGGACTGATTTTTACATCAGTCGCACTGAAATCGATGCCTTCACCGAAAGTCGGGGAGAAACGCCAGACGGTTTTACTGTCCAGCTTATGCTGCCAGTTCGCCCAGTCGTTGTTATCCGCATTGATCACGGCGATGCCGTCTTCCGGCAGGCCATCGAAAATCTCGCCTTTCGCCCGTGCGACACCCGCCAGGGAACCGAAACCTTCGAGATGCGCAGCTGACAGGTTATTCACCAGTGCCGTTTCAGGCCGTGCCAGCGCAGTGGTATAGGCGATTTCACCAAGATGATTCGCGCCCATTTCGATGACGGCAAAATCATGTTCTGCGGTCAGGCGCAGCAAGGTGAGTGGAACACCGATGTCGTTATTGAAGTTTCCTGCGGTGTACAGCACGTTGCCGCACTCACGCAAAATAGCCGCAGTCATCTCTTTTACAGATGTCTTGCCGGATGAACCGGTCAGGCCGACGACACGGGCCGGAACCTGCTGACGCACCCAGCCACCCAGTTGCCCGAGAGCAATGCGGGTGTCGGCAACCACTAACTGAGGAACCCCCACCGGTAAGTGCTTACTCACCAGCAAAGCCCCTGCGCCGGCTTTTACGGCATCAGCAGCAAAGTCATGGGCATCAAATTTTTCGCCTTTCAGCGCGATAAACAAAGCGCCCTGGGTGACCTGACGGGTATCCGTGGTCACGCTGTCGATTTGAGTATCTGTGCCGATGAGCTCAGCGTTGAGCACATCTGCCAGAGTTTGCAGGGAAACGCGGATCATGCGATCACCCCCAGCAAACGTGCAACCGTGACGCGGTCGGAATAATCGAGGCGTTGGTTACCGACCAGCTGGTAGTCTTCATGCCCTTTACCGGCAATCAGCACGACGTCTTCTTCTTTCGCCTGCATAATTGCGCTGGTGACGGCTTCTGCGCGACCATGAATTTCCTGCGCGCGTCCTGCATCAAGCAGGCCAGCAAGGATATCGGCGACGATAGCACGCGGCTCTTCACTGCGTGGATTGTCATCGGTGACGATCACACGGTCAGCGTATTGCTCCGCAATGCCGCCCATCAGCGGACGCTTGCCTTTATCACGGTCACCGCCGCAACCAAACACACACCACAGCGTACCGCGACAATGCAGACGGGCAGCCGCCAGTGCTTTTTCCAGCGCGTCAGGCGTATGAGCGTAATCAACGACAGCGGTAGGTTTGCCCGGTGCATTGAAGACTTCCATGCGCCCGCAAACCGGTTGTAGCTGAGAAGCCGTAGCCAGTAATTGCGCCAGCGGATAATCCAGGGAAAGCAGCGTTGCCAGCGCAACCAGCAGGTTGCTCACGTTAAACGCGCCCATAAGGCGACTATCAAACTTACCTTCGCCCCAGCTTGAATCGATATTTACGGTAGCGCCGTTATCGTGATAATTCACGCTGCGCCCCACCAGCCAGCGGCCTTTCCAGCCTGCCGGGATTTTGTCTTCCATACTGACGGCGACAGCATCAGGCGTTTTCGCTAACCAGCGCGCCCCGACTTCATCGTCAGCATTAATGATTTTCTGACCCACCTGATGCGAGGAGAAAAGCTGCCATTTGGCGTCTTCGTAACTCTGCATATCGCCGTGATAATCAAGATGATCACGACTCAGGTTGGTGAATGCCGCCGCGGCAAAGGGTAATGCGGCAACACGGTGCTGAACAAGACCGTGGGAAGACACTTCCATCGCGGCAAAGGTTGCGCCCTTTTTCACCAAATCGGCCAGAATGTGCTGAACCTGCACGGCAGAACCGGTGGTGTTTTCCGCGGGTACCACGTTATCCAGCAAACCATTGCCGACGGTGCCCATCACGGCGCTGGTTTCGCCCAGTAACTGGCTCCACTGCGCCAGCAACTGCGTGGTGGTGGTTTTACCGTTGGTACCGGTTACGCCAACCAGACGTAACGCTTTGCCCGGTTGCTGGTAAAAACGTCCCGCCAGTTCTGACAGCAGGACGTTGAGATCTTCGAGATAAATGACCGGTACACCATGCATCTGGCAAACCGTTCCGTGTTCTTGTTCACCCTTTGCCTCGGCCACGACGGCAGCGACGCCCTGGGCAATTGCCTGGGGAATAAAACGACGCCCGTCACTGGTATGGCCTGAAACCGCGACAAACAGATCGCCGGCAGCCGCAACGCGGCTGTCCAGAATCATGTCTTTTAGCGCTGCTGCCGGGGCATCACTCACCCAGGGCGCTAAGATGTCGCGCAAATTACGATCTGCCACCTGAAGCCTCTTTTTGATTATTCACTATGTCTGCGTTTTCATCGGCAGTCAGCGCATCCGGTTCAACGTTCATGGTACGCAATACGCCGCCCATGATGGCGCCAAACACTGGTGCGGAAACGGCCCCACCGTAATATTTCCCTGCTTGTGGATCGTTAATGACGACCACAAGCGCAAATCTTGGATTACTTGCTGGCGCAACGCCGGCGGTATAGGCAATGTATTTGTTAACGTATTTACCGTCCGGACCGACTTTCTTCGCGGTACCCGTTTTTATCGCAATACGGTAACCCTTGATCGCGGCCTTCACGCCACCGCCGCCAGGCAATGCGACGCTTTCCATCATATGTACGACGGTACGCACCAGCGGTTCAGGGAAGACACGTTCGCCGGATACCGGCGGATCAACTTTCGTGATCGACAATGGGCGATAAATGCCCATGCTGCCGATCGTTGCGTAGACTCGCGCTAACTGGAGAGGTGTCACCATTAGCCCGTAGCCGAAAGAGAAGGTGGCCCTCTCTATGTCAGACCACCGTTGTTTTTTAGGGTATATGCCACTGCTTTCTCCAACCAGCCCCAAATTGGTTGGTTTTCCCAATCCGAATCGCGAGTAAGTATCTACCAGCTCAGCGGAGGGCATCGATAACGCCAGTCGTGAAACACCGACGTTACTCGACTTCTGCAAGATGCCCGTGACGGAAAGCTCACCGTAACGCGCAACATCTTTAATCTCATGGCCATTGATCCGATACGGCAGGGTGTTCAGCACGCTGTTTTCGCGGACCACACCGTTTTTCAGTGCCGTCATCACCACCATCGGTTTCACTGTAGAACCCGGCTCAAAAATGTCGGTGATGGCACGGTTACGCATCACATCTTTCGGGGTATCCGGCATGTTGTTTGGGTTGTATGAAGGGCTGTTCGCCATCGCCAGCACTTCACCGGTCTGGACATCAACCAGCACGGCAGTACCTGATTCGGCTTTGTTAAACGCCACCGCATTATTCAGTTCGCGGTAAACCAGCGCCTGTAAACGCTCGTCGATACTCAGTGCGAGGTTGTGGGCGGCCTGACTGTCGACAGTAGAAATATCTTCGATAACGCGACCAAAGCGGTCTTTACGAATGGTACGTTCACCGGGTTTACCGGTCAGCCAGCGGTCAAAACTCTTCTCAACGCCTTCAATGCCTTCGCCATCAATGTTGGTCACGCCGATAACATGCGACGTCACCTGACCGGCCGGATAATAACGGCGCGATTCCTGACGCAGGGAAATCCCCGGCAGTTTGAGTTTATGGACATATTCGCCAACGGCAGGGTTAACCTGACGGGCAAGGTAGACGAAGCGGCCGTTTGGATTAGCATTAATGCGGGCGGAAAGCTGGGCAAGCGGCATGTTCAGCGCGTCAGCCAGTGCCTTCCATTTGGTATCGACGGTAATGCCGCCGCGATCGTTAATTTCTTTCGGGTCTGCCCAGATAGCATTGACCGGAACGCTGACCGCCAGAGGGCGACCGGAACGATCGGTAATCATGCCACGTGAGGTAGGAATGGTTTGCACGCGCAGGGAACGCAGATCCCCTTCTCTCACCAGCTTATCCGGGTTAATGACCTGCAGGTATGCCACACGCAACATCAGGCCAACCAATGCCAGCAGGATACAGGCGCACAACAACGCAAAACGCCAGCTGATAAAGCTGGCTTGATCTTCTGGACGCTTTAACTTCGCGGTGCGTGTTGCTTTCATTAGCTGCCTGTATTCTCCGTGCGCATTTTAAGGCTGAACCACAATGATTTCTTGAGATGGATCAACGTGCTGCATCTGCAATTTCTCCGTTGCGATGCGTTCTACCCGGCTGTGATCGCCGAGAGCATTCTCTTCCAAGATCAGGTTGCGCCATTCGATATCCAGCGCGTCCCGTTCCAGTACTAATTGTTCGCGCTGAGCCGTCAGCAAACGCGTACGGTGAGCGGTTGTGACCACTAAGATTGCGCTGACCAGAACAGCAATCAGCAAAATCAGCGGGATCTTGCCATTGCGCAGAATATCGCTGGCAATAACCCCCACTAAACCGTGGCGTTCGTTGCCGATCACGCTGTCGTTCTCTCAGCAAAACGCAGAACTGAACTGCGTGCGCGAGGGTTTTCAGCAACTTCAGCGTCTGAAGGCATCATTTTACCGACGGACTTCAGGGAACGTCCGCCGAGCTCCGCGATTTGCGCTTCTGTCATCGGAATACCCGCTGGTACTTGCGCGCCACGACTGTGCTGGCGAATAAAACGCTTCACAATGCGGTCTTCCAGAGAGTGGAAACTGATCACCGATAAACGACCTTCAGGTGCCAGAATTTCCAGAGCGCCATCCAGCGCGCGTTCGATTTCTTCCAGCTCACTGTTGATGTAAATACGGATAGCCTGGAAGCTGCGCGTGGCCGGATGTTTGTGTTTTTCCCGAACCGGAGAAGCGTTGGCAATCAAATCCGCCAGCTCTTTGGTTCGGGTCATCGGCAGCTCACGGTTACGCTCAACGATCGCGCGGGCAATCCGCTTGGCAAAACGTTCTTCGCCGAACGTTTTCAGCACCCAGGCAATGTCTTCGGCTTCCGCTTTCATCAGCCATTCAGCTGCTGAATAACCGCGGGTTGGATCCATACGCATATCCAGAGGCCCGTCGCGCATAAATGAAAATCCGCGTTCAGGATCGTCAAGCTGCGGAGAAGAAACACCTAAGTCCAGTAATACGCCGTCGATCTTGCCTTCGAGGCCGCGATCACGCACATAGTCAGCGAGATCAGAGAAAGGTCCGTGAACAATCGAAAAACGAGGATCATCAATGGATTCTGCGGCTTTGATCGCTTGTGGATCACGGTCAATCGCCAGCAAGCGTCCGTCCGGCCCAAGCTGGGACAAAATCAAACGTGAGTGGCCACCGCGGCCAAAAGTTCCGTCTATGTAAATGCCGTCCTGACGAATGTTAAGGCCGTTAACGGCTTCATCCAGCAAAACAGAGGTATGTTTGTAGTTTTCAACCATGCTTATAATGACAAGTCCTGTAATCGGTCAGAAAGTGGTTCCTGAGACGATTGTTCAGCGTCGATGTCTTCCTTAACTTGTTGATACCAGGTCTGTTCATCCCACAGTTCAAACTTATTGAACTGCCCAACCAGCATCACTTCTTTTTCGAGCCCGGCGTGCTGTCGCAATGTCGTTGCAATCAGCAGGCGCCCGGCGTTATCCATCTGACATTCACTCGCATGCCCGAGTAAAAGGCGCTGAATACGGCGCTCAACAGGGTTCATGCTCGACAGACGGGACAATTTTTGTTCGATAACTTCCCACTCAGGGAGGGTGTAAAGGAGGAGACATGGGTGATGGAGGTCTATGGTGCAAACCATTTGACCTTGCGATTCTTCGCTCAGCAAATCCCGATAACGGGTGGGTACGGCAAGTCGCCCTTTGCTGTCGAGGTTAACCATCGTCGCGCCACGAAACATGACCGTTCTACCCCTCTGTGACCTTTTTCACCACTTTCCCCCACAAATTCCCACAGAAAAGAGTTTACGGATGGTTTTAAAACCTTGTCAAGCCAGAGCAGAGAAGGTTTGGCATTATTTACGCAGCCAGGCAATTACTTAGCGCAAGGTGATGATGTTTTTTAGAAGGGGAGAGAAAATAACGTCATGATTAGTTGAAGAAATTTCGGAGGGTTAATAATTTCGTTTAAAAAAAAGCCAAACTGAACATTATTTAACTATTTATATTCTTCTGCTAGCTAACTCTCATTTCCTGACTGTTTTGCCATAACAAAAATCATTTTCAGTTTTTTTATGACTGCCACGTCTACATCATCATCATTTTGCCTGCCAACCCGCAGGACATCAGTCTTCCGGCTGATTCAAAACTCATCAGCAACGCGTCAGACCTTCTCTGCGGGAAATTAAGCGGGGAATTCTACAGCACTTTTGCAGGGAGCATTAACGTATTTTAGAAATTGATTGGCAGGTTTATATCAGTGCAGGAAAGAAAAAAACATTTGTTAATAATTCAGTAGTCTGGGAATGTTCTTAATTTACCCATTCTGCTTATATGGGAATTTTCGTATTCGATTATCACAACCGGCAAGATGCTTTATTCATTGTTACTTATGAAACGTGTTGCTGAGACGGGAAAACAACGGGCAGTCAGGATGAATGCCCGCAGGAGGTTTATTTGCGGCTCAGACGGCCACGGCGGAACAAATTACGCCGGATACGGGTCAGCCCGGCTTTCGGTTTTTTCGGCTCATCGAGACAGGCCAACACCAGTTCCAGCACGCGTTCAGCCACATCACGGTGACGCTGCGCCACAGCGAGAACCGGACACTCCAGGAAATCGAGCAACTCGTTATCGCCGAATGTGGCAATCGCCAGATCGACCGGCAGCCGCCCTTCCGTTTTCAGCGTCACGTCCATGACACCCTGCAACAACTGGAATGAAGTGGTAAATAACGCCTGTGGCATCGGGTTGGTTTTCAGCCATTCAGCAAAGACGACGGCAGCCGATTCGCGATCGTAGGCATTGGCGTAAAGGTATTTCGGCTGACGGGGATCATCAGCCCAGGCCTGACGAAATCCCTGTTCACGCAGGAAGCTCACGGAAAGCTCCGGCAGTGCGCCGAGATAGAGTACCGATTCAGCCGGGAACGTGCGCAGTTCCTGCGCCAGCATCAGTGCGTCTTCCTGATCGGCCCCGACCACGCTGATGAAGTGCTCAGGGTCAAGGGCACGGTCGAGCGCAATGATCGGGAAATCATCGTTAGCCCAGCGCTGATAGAAAGGGTGTTCCGGCGGTAAAGACGTGGAAATGATGATGGCATCAACCTGACGTTGCAGAAGATGTTCGATGCAACGCATTTCATTATCAGGCTGATCTTCAGAGCAGGCGATCAGCAGCTGATAGCCACGCTGACGGGCCTGCCGCTCAAGGAAATTGGCAATTTTGGTGTAGCTGGTGTTTTCCAGGTCAGGGATCACCAGACCAATAGAACGGGTTCGACCGGCGCGCAGACCTGCTGCCACCGCGTTCGGGTGATAGTTATGTTCCTTCACGACAGCCATGACTTTCTCGACTGTCTTATCGCTGACACGATACTGTTTCGCCTTGCCATTAATCACATAACTGGCCGTGGTACGCGAAACGCCCGCTAACCTCGCGATCTCATCCAGCTTCACTGAGCAAACCCCTTAATAAAGATAATGCTTTATCTAACCGCAGAAGCCCCTGCCGGGCAAGGTGTTTTACCGAATCGCTTCACCTGACTCGCAAAAAAGAAAGCCCGGCTCATGAGCCGGGCTTTTAACTATCAGCAAAACTTCACATCTTGCTGATTATTTGAGCTTTAACGCATAATCTTGTCGCCACGCGAAACACCGACCACCCCGGAGCGTGCAACTTCCACAATTTCAGCCACATCACGGATACTGGCTAAAAATGCGTCAAGCTTGTCGCTGGTTCCCGCCAGCTGAACGGTGTAAAGCGTGGCGGTGACGTCCACGATCTGACCGCGGAAAATCTCAGTTGAACGTTTAACTTCTTCACGGCCATAGCCGGAAGCCTGCACCTTCACCAGCATGATTTCACGCTCAACGTGAGCACCCTGCACCAGCTCGGTCACGCGCAGTACGTCGACCAGCTTATGCAGTTGCTTTTCGATTTGCTCAAGCACCTTGGCATCGCCGACGGTCTGAATGGTCATGCGTGACAGGGTTGGATCGTCAGTGGGTGCCACGGTCAGGCTTTCAATGTTGTAGCCACGCTGAGAGAACAGGCCGACTACACGGGACAACGCGCCCGATTCGTTTTCCAGTAAAACTGATAAAATCCGGCGCATGATCAGGTCCTCTCCGTTTTGCTTAACCACATTTCGTCCATCGCACCGCCACGGATGTGCATCGGGTAAACGTGTTCTGTTTCATCTATGCTGATATCCACAAATACCAGACGATTTTTCTGTTCCAGCGCCAGCGCCAGTTTGCTTTCCAGTTCATCCGGCGTGCGGATTGCGATACCCACGTGCCCGTAAGCTTCCGCCAGTTTCACGAAATCAGGCAGAGATTGCATATAGGATTGGGAATGACGGCCGGAGTAAATCATGTCCTGCCACTGCTTCACCATGCCGAGATAACCGTTGTTCAGGTTCACAACGATCACCGGCAAATCGTATTGCAGCGCAGTCGACAGTTCCTGAATGTTCATCTGAATACTGCCGTCACCGGTCACGCAAATCACCGTTTCATCCGGCAAGCCGAGTTTTACACCCAGCGCGGCTGGCAGGCCGAAGCCCATTGTGCCGAGGCCACCGGAGTTGATCCAGTGTCGCGGCTTGTCGAATTTATAATACAGCGCAGCAAACATCTGATGCTGGCCGACATCCGACGTCACGTAGGCATCGCCTTTGGTCAGACGGTGCAGCGTTTCGATAACCGCCTGCGGCTTGATGGTGCCGGTATTTTTGTCGTAGCTCAGGCATTCGCGGCCGCGCCAGTTTTCAATGTTGTGCCACCAGTCGCGCAGCGCATCGAATTCCTGCTTTTCGTCGCTTTGTGCCAGCAATTCAAGCATCTGAACCAGTGTCTGTTTTGCATCGCCGACAATGGGAATATCCGCATTCACGGTTTTAGAGATCGACGTCGGGTCGATATCGATATGCATGACTGTCGCATTCGGGCAATATTTCGCCAGATTATTAGTAGTACGGTCGTCGAAACGCACACCTACGCCGAAAATCAGATCCGCACTGTGCATCGCCATATTGGCTTCGTAAGTGCCGTGCATACCGAGCATGCCAAGGCTCTGACGATGCGTGCCAGGGAACGCGCCCAGCCCCATCAGAGAACTGGTTACCGGCAGATTCAGTTTCTCTGCCAGCTGCAGCAACTCAGCATCACACTCAGAGTTGATCGCACCGCCGCCGACGTACAGCACCGGTTTTTTAGCCGCCAGCAAGGTTTGGACGGCACGTTTGATTTGCCCGCGATGGCCCTGCACCGTCGGGTTGTAGGAGCGCATTGTTACCTGCTCAGGATAGGCGTAAGGCAGTTTGATCTGCGGATTCACCACATCTTTTGGCAGGTCGACGACGACCGGGCCAGGACGTCCGGTAGACGCCAGATAAAACGCTTTTTTCAGCACAGTCGGAATATCTTCCGCGCGCTTTACCAGAAAACTGTGTTTCACCACCGGGCGGGAAATGCCCACCATGTCGCATTCCTGGAACGCGTCATAACCAATGAGTGAACTGTGGACCTGACCTGATAGCACCACCAGTGGAATGGAATCCATATAAGCCGTGGCAATACCGGTGATCGCATTGGTTGCGCCGGGACCTGAAGTCACCAGCACCACGCCCACGTCACCCGTGGCGCGCGCATAACCATCAGCCATATGAACAGCACCCTGTTCATGTCTCACCAGCACATGATCTATCCCACCGACCGTATGCAGGGCATCATAGATATCCAACACCGCTCCGCCGGGATAACCGAATACGTGCTTAACGCCCTGGTCGATTAACGACCGGACGACCATCTCGGCTCCTGACAACATCTCCATGGTTTTGCCTCCAGGCTTTTTGCTTCTTCTATAGGATGACTTTTTATTTCAGCTAGCTGTTCTATCAGGCAACGATTTATGGGGAAATCGCTGAATTTTAGGACTTTCTATCGGGATTAAAAAACCCTGCTGTTCTTATTGGTGTTCACAAACCTAACTCAGTACCTTAGCGTCAGAATCTGAGTCAGGCAAACGCCAAAAAGGGTCAGGAAATATCGTTATATCGGCTCGCACTGCCTTCATTCTTCTGCCCGGCACAAAACACTGCCTGAGAGTAACAACCAGTCAGAAATATCAGGAAGGCCCGAAAAATTACAGTATTAAATTATGTCAGTGACGGACATACAAATGAGGATGAAACCGGCAAACGCATGTTTGCCGGTAATTGCGCAGGGAAAAGGGGAAACAGATCCGGAAGGAATTACTCGCGGTAAAGCTGGTCGATTTCTTTCTGATAACGGCTGAAGATGATTTTGCGCCGCAACTTAAGCGTCGGGGTCAGCTCCCCATCCTCCATCGTGAAAGGCTTGGTCAGCAGTACAAATTTTTTCACCTGCTCAAAACCGGCCAGCTCATGCTGGATCTCGCGCAACTGATGCGCAAACAGTGAAAGAATTTGCTCGTTTTTAACCAGCCCGGTGCGGTTGAGATAATCGATATGATGGTTTTGCGCGTAAACGTTCAGCACGTCAAAATCAGGCACAATCAGCGCGGAAACAAAGTGGCGTTCATCGGCGATCACCGCCGCCTGCTCAATGTAACGATCCTGCACCAGCGTGCCTTCGATACGCTGAGGCGCAATGTATTTTCCGCCCGAGGTTTTCATCAGATCCTTCAGCCGTTCGGTGATGAACACATTGCCTTCTGCATCCATTTTTCCGGCATCGCCGGTTTTAAACCAGCCATCAGCCGTAAAACTGGCCGCCGTTTCTTCCGGCTTATTAAAATAACCTCTTAAAAGCGTCGGGCCGCGAACCTGGATTTCATTCTCTTCGCCAATGCGCACTTCAATTTCGGGTAACGCTGTACCGACCGAACCGAAGCGGAAATCGTTTTCTTCCCAGCAGGTAACGGTGGCGCAGGTTTCTGTCAGACCGTAACCGTATTTTATTTTCAAACCAAGTGATTCGAAAAACAAGATCACGTTATCGTCAAGACTGGCGCCCGCTGCGGGCAGAAAGCGTAAATTTCCACCCAGCAGATTGCGCAGCTTTTTCAGTACCAGTTTATCGGCGATGAAATACGCCGGAGAAAGCCAGAAGGGATAACGCGCTTTACGGCGTTCAGTCAGAAACTTCTCTTTGCCCTGCGCGACAGCCCAGTGGAACAGTCGTTTTTTTACGGTTCCGGCTCGGGCTACTTTGTCATGTATGGCGCTGAAAACTTTTTCATAGAAACGCGGAACCGCGCACATTACCGTGGGTTTAACAGCCTGCAACGCATCGCGCACCAAATCAGTTTCACGCAGGAAAACATTCTGCGCGCCGCTGTGCATAACGAAGAAACTCCAGGCACGCTCAAAAACATGCGCCAGCGGCAGGAAGCATAACGAGACATCGCGGTCAGAAATACTCAGGCGTTTTTCATGCTGCTTTAGTTGCGTCGCGATACTGACGTAATCGAGCATGACGCCTTTCGCCTCCCCCGTTGTTCCCGAGGTATAAATCAGCGTGAAGAGATCGTTGAGATCACAGGCGTTAACCCGCGCCTCACGTTCAGCCGCCACAACGCTGTCCTGAGGAACAATGCCTGAAACATGCCGGGCAATGGACACACCGCGCAAATCAACGTCGTTATCGAGCACAAAGATATATTTCAGTTGCGGGCACAGTTCACGCAACGCCACCGCCGCATCATACTGACTCTGCCCGACAACGAACAAAATGCGGATATCGGCATCATTAAGCACATACGCAGACTGCGCGGGGGTATTGGTCGCATACACGGGCACGGTGACGGCCCGTAACTGCAAAATCGCCAGATCGGTCATCGCCCAGGCCATCGAGTTGTTTCCGCAAATGGCGATCCGCTCCTGGATACCCACGTTCTCCTGAAGCAAAACGTCGGACAGCGCATCGACTTTCTCACCTAGTTCACGCCAGGTTAGCGTGCTTTCTGCCGCAGGCGACCATTCACGGAATGCAATTTTTTCAGCGCGACTGATGACTTGATGGCGAAAACGGGTGATCAGGTGGTAGTCATTTAAGGTTGGATTCATTGAGCGTCTATACCGGCGTCCAGCGCAATCAGATAAAGGAGGGAGCTTACTGCATTGCTCTGTTACAAAGATTTAACGCAGTCTACCGGCAAACATTGCACGGTGAAATCAAATTGTAGAAGCACAGGTGCTCTTTTGGAAAACCAGGAAGGACTTTTAGAAATGAAAAAAACCTGCGTGGCTCTAACGAGGCGCAAAAACCAGGCAGGATAAAAAACCACAAAGAAAACCATAACCAGCCATTTTTACTGTGAAAGGAAACACAGTAAAAATGGGACGTATCAGAGTCACTCGCTATAAAGAAATAATGCATTGGCTTAATAACGACTTCATCCACATATTGCCTTTATCTTTACTGGAAGATTCATGCCATGACAGATAACAAGTCAGGTTGTTCTTCATCCAGGGTAACGGGATAACGGACAGATTTAATATTCCGGCACTCGATTGTGCCATCCAGCGCGGTACCAGCGCGACCATATCTGTTTTCGACACTATTTCCATTACGCTGGAAAGATCTGTTCCCTGATAAGCAATCAGCGAATGCATTTCGGGGTCATCATAATAAGGTGAACTGAATGAATAAAAACGATCAAGCATCATGACCGCATGTTTTTCTTTCAGATATTTCTCATCTGACATATGCGGACTGATCCGCGGATGTTTTTGTGCTGCAACCAGAACCAGTTCATCATTAAATAACGCCTGATTACAAAAGTCCGGGCGGTCGAATTTACGATAACTGATCATGAACTCAATATTCTGATAACGTAACTGATGCTCAATATTGTCGTTCACAATGGTTTGCAATTTAATACTGACATCCGTCGACAAAGTGTCGACCGCATTCAGTACCTGCGAAGTTAGACGCTTATCCAGCGGACTGCAAATCGCCACATTGAATTCACGAATACTTACGTTAGGATCGAAACCCGCTCCCGGGAGTTCGTTCATCACCAGTTGCAGAGCCTGACGGATAGGGCCAAATAACTGGCGCGCGCGCATTGTTGGCTGGATCCCACGACCAAAGCGGACAAACAAATCATCATTAAACATGATTTTTAACCGGGCGACGGCGTTACTCACCGCCGGTTGGGACATCCCCAACATATTGGCTGCGCGAGTTATATTTTGTAATTGCATCACGGCATCAAATACCGTTAACAAATTCAAATCTACATTGCGGAGGTGTGTTTCCGCTTCAGGAGGTTTAGTTTGATTGTCTGTAGTCAAATCGGACATTACATTTCCTATTCAAGATACCTCAACCTGTTTAAGGCTGATCACCCTTAATTATTCGTTTTTAATAAAATGTCACCGAAATGAATTCGGGCATACAAAAACCAGTAAATGAATTCAGTAACTCAATGCATTCTACTTTCAGAAAGAAATCGACTCTTATTTCCAATAATCAGAAAGATAAATGCCACCTTAATTTCATCTAGGCAAAACTGATGATATAGAACAATAAAATGTTTATAGAAACAACATGCGGAAAATGAATAATAAGTTAAGCTGCACTAAATCATTTACAACCCACTGTATTATCTAGCTTATTACTATTGGCCAGAAAAGTTAATGTCCATTTTGAGACTATTTTTTTTCTTTACTGCTGCCTGAGTGAGCAAAAACCATCGTTCCGGATACATTTGGTAAACTAGTTTATAATGCTAAATGAGATGAATTATCATTTTTAAAATTCCACACCGTCAAGGTTGACATACCGCACACATTCCCGTATCACTTTAAGCACAGTTTGAACGATGCCCGTTCTAACCACCCAATTACGAGAAGCTGAAAACACATGTTCATGATTACCCGTCTCCTAGGCCTACTACTCAACGCAGAAAATTTGCGCGGTAAGCCAGTGGGCGAAAATCAGAACTGATTTCAACTTCCACAGACAATAAACCCGCGCCGATGCGCGGGTTTTTTTTTATCTCTCCGCAGGGCGCGAAAATAAAAGCAGACAAGGAACAACCCATGAGCGAGCAAGTCATTATTTTCGATACCACGCTGCGTGACGGTGAACAGGCGTTACAAGCCAGCCTGAGTGTTAAAGAGAAGATTCAAATTGCAATGGCGCTGGAAAGGATGGGCGTTGACGTAATGGAAGTCGGCTTCCCGGTCTCTTCTCCCGGCGATTTCGAGTCTGTACAAACCATTGCCCGTCAGATCAAAAACAGCCGGGTTTGCGGTCTGGCCCGTTGTGTGGACGGTGATATCGACGCCGCCGCCGAAGCATTGCGCGTAGCAGAAGCTTTCCGCATCCACGTATTCCTGGCCACCTCTACCCTGCACATTGAATCCAAGCTGAAGCGTTCGTTTGATCAGGTGCTGGAAATGGCAACTCACTCCGTGAAACGCGCCCGTAATTACACCGATGATGTCGAATTCTCCTGCGAAGATGCAGGACGTACCCCGCTGGATAACCTGTGCCGTGTTGTTGAAGCTGCCATCAAGGCCGGGGCGACCACCATCAACATTCCTGACACCGTGGGTTACACCACGCCGGTTCAGTTCGGTGGCATTATCACCAATCTGTATGAACGCGTGCCTAACATTGATAAAGCGATTATTTCCGTTCACTGCCACGACGATCTGGGCATGGCAGTCGGTAACTCCATCGCGGCGATTCAGGCCGGCGCGCGTCAGGTTGAGGGCACACTGAACGGTATCGGCGAACGTGCCGGTAACACTGCGCTGGAAGAAGTGATCATGGCGATCCGCACCCGCAGCGACTACATGAACGTTCACACCAACATCAATCACAAAGAAATCTACCGCACCAGCCAGATTGTCAGCCAGATCACCAACATGCCGATCCCGGGCAACAAAGCGATTGTCGGTTCTAACGCCTTTGCGCATTCCTCCGGTATCCATCAGGACGGCGTGCTGAAAAACCGCGAAAACTACGAAATCATGACTCCGGAATCCATCGGTCTGAATCAGGTTCAGCTGAACCTGACTTCCCGCTCTGGTCGTGCTGCCGTTAAGCATCGTATGGAAGAAATGGGCTACAAAGAAGCCGATTACAATCTGGATCATCTGTATGCCGCGTTCCTGAAGCTGGCCGACAAAAAAGGTCAGGTTTTCGACTACGATTTAGAAGCACTGGTCTTCATTAACAAGCAGCAAGAAGAGCCTGAGTTCTACCGTCTGGATAACTTCAGCGTGCAGTCCGGTTCCAAAATTACCGCCACGGCATCAGTCAATTTGTCCTGCGGCGAAGAAATTATCACCGAAGCCGCCACCGGCAACGGTCCGGTTGATGCCGTATATCAGGCCATCAACCGCATCACTGGTTATCAGATTGAGCTGGTGAAATACCAGCTGAGCGCCAAAGGCCAGGGCCGAGATGCACTGGGCCAGGTTGACGTGGTCGTCTCTTTCAATGGCCGCCGTTTCCACGGTGTCGGCCTGGCAACGGACATTGTCGAATCCTCTGCAAAAGCGATGGTACACGTACTGAATAACATCTGGCGCAGCAAACAAGTTGAGATTGAAAAACAACGTTTGCAGCAGTCAGGTCAGCAACACAACAACATTCAAAATAATCAGGAAACGGTGTGAACATGAGCAAGCCCCATCATATTGCCGTCTTACCCGGAGACGGAATTGGCCCGGAAGTTATGGCCCAGGCATATAAAGTTCTGGAAGCAGTACGTCAGCGTTTTGGTCTGAAGATCACCACCAGCGAATACGATGTGGGTGGCGCAGCCATCGACAAACACGGCAGCCCGTTGCCGGAAGCGACCGTCACGGGTTGCGAACAAGCTGATGCGATTTTATTCGGTTCCGTTGGTGGCCCGAAATGGGAACACTTGCCGCCAAACGATCAGCCTGAGCGTGGCGCATTATTGCCCCTGCGCAAACATTTCAAACTGTTCAGCAACCTGCGCCCTGCCCGTCTGTATCAGGGTCTGGAAGAATTCTGCCCGCTGCGTGCCGACATCGCCGCAAAAGGTTTCGATATCTTGTGTGTGCGCGAACTGACGGGTGGCATTTATTTCGGTCAGCCTAAAGGCCGCGAAGGTCAGGGTATGCATGAGAAAGCGTTTGATACCGAAGTGTATTACCGCTTTGAGATTGAGCGTATCGCCCGTATCGCCTTTGAATCTGCGCGCAAACGCCGCAGCAAAGTGACCTCCATCGATAAAGCGAACGTGTTGCAGACTTCCATTATGTGGCGCGAAGTGGTTAACGAAATCGCCAAAGATTATCCGGATGTCAGCCTGAGCCACATGTACATCGATAATGCGACCATGCAGCTGATTAAAGACCCGTCACAGTTTGACGTGCTGCTGTGTTCCAACCTGTTCGGCGACATCCTGTCCGACGAATGCGCGATGATCACCGGCTCGATGGGCATGTTGCCTTCTGCCAGCATGAACGAGCAGGCATTTGGTTTGTTCGAGCCTGCGGGTGGCTCAGCGCCGGATATCGCCGGTAAAAACATCGCTAACCCGATTGCACAAATCCTGTCTGCCGCGCTGTTACTGCGCTACAGCCTGGGTGCGGATGACGCGGCCAATGCCATCGAACAGGCTGTTAATAAAGCACTGGAAGCCGGACACCGTACGGGTGATTTAGCTAACGGTCAGCAGGCACTGGGCACCAGTGAAATGGGCGATATCATTGCCCGCTTTGTGAAAGAAGGGGCATAACATGGCCAAAACTCTGTATCAGAAATTGTTTGATGCGCACGTCGTTTATGAAGCACAAAACGAAACGCCATTGTTATACATCGACCGCCACCTGGTTCACGAAGTGACATCTCCGCAAGCTTTTGACGGCCTGCGCGCGATGGGTCGTCAGGTGCGTCAGCCAGGTAAAACCTTTGCGACTATGGATCACAACGTGTCCACGCAAACCAAAGACATCAATGCAAGCGGCGAAATGGCGCGCATCCAGATGCAGGAATTAATTAAAAACTGTGCGGAATTTGGCGTTCAGTTGTATGACCTGAACCACCCGTATCAGGGCATCGTTCACGTTATCGGTCCTGAGCAGGGCATGACCTTGCCGGGCATGACCATTGTGTGTGGCGATTCCCATACTGCCACGCACGGTGCGTTTGGTTCGCTGGCCTTCGGTATAGGTACATCAGAAGTGGAACACGTTCTGGCGACGCAAACCCTGAAACAGGGTCGCGCCAAAACCATGAAAATCGAAGTGACTGGCGATGCACCTGTCGGTATCACGGCGAAAGATATCGTTCTGGCGATCATCGGTAAAACCGGCAGCGCTGGCGGTACGGGTCACGTTGTAGAATTCTGCGGTAAAGCCATTGAGGCGCTGAGCATGGAAGGTCGTATGACCCTGTGCAACATGGCGATCGAAATGGGTGCGAAAGCCGGTCTGGTTGCGCCGGACGAAACCACGTTTGCCTATCTGAAAGGCCGTCAGTTCGCGCCGAAAGACCAGAACTGGGACGCGGCAGTTGAGTACTGGAAGACCCTGAAAACGGAAGACGGTGCGAAGTTTGACAGCATTGTCACCCTGGACGCGTCTGAAATCGCGCCACAAGTCACCTGGGGCACTAACCCGGGTCAGGTGATGGCGGTAAACCAGACCATCCCGAATCCGGCCTCATTTGCTGATCCGGTAGAACGTGCTTCTGCTGAAAAAGCGCTGGCGTATATGGATCTGCAACCGGGCATTAAACTGACCGACGTGGAGATCGATAAAGTGTTTATCGGTTCCTGCACCAACTCCCGTATCGAAGATTTACGTGCGGCAGCAGCCATTGCCAAAGGCCGTAAAGTGGCGAGCGGCGTACAGGCGATTGTGGTACCAGGCTCCGGTCCGGTAAAAGCGCAGGCGGAAGAAGAAGGTCTGGATAAGATCTTCATTGAAGCGGGGTTCGAATGGCGTCTGCCAGGCTGTTCAATGTGTCTGGCGATGAACAATGACCGTCTGGAACCCGGCGAGCGTTGCGCGTCCACCAGTAACCGTAATTTCGAAGGCCGTCAGGGTCGTGGGGGCCGTACGCATCTGGTCAGCCCGGCAATGGCGGCGGCGGCGGCGGTTACCGGCCGTTTCGCTGATATTCGTGAACTGAACTGAGGAAAACACCATGGCTAAATTTACCCAACACATCGGTCTGGTGGTTCCGCTGGATGCAGCTAACGTCGATACCGATGCCATTATTCCGAAACAGTTTTTGCAGAAAGTGACCCGTACCGGTTTCGGTCAGCACCTGTTTAACGACTGGCGTTTTCTGGACGATGCAGGTCAGGTGCCCAATCCTGATTTCGTGCTGAACAAGCCGCGTTACAAAGGCGCGAGCATTTTACTGGCACGCGAAAACTTTGGTTGCGGTTCTTCCCGCGAACATGCGCCCTGGGCGCTGACCGATTACGGCTTCCATGCGGTGATCGCGCCAAGCTTTGCCGATATTTTCTACGGTAACTCTTTCAACAACCAGTTGCTGCCGATCACCCTGAGCGAAGCAGAAATCGACGAGTTGTTTGAACTGGTAAAAAACAACGAAGGCATTCAGTTCGAAGTAGATCTTGAAGCGCAAACCGTGAAAGCGGGCGATAAAACCTATCCGTTCGTCATCGACAGCTTCCGCCGTCACTGCATGATCAACGGTCTGGACAGCATCGGCCTGACGCTGCAGCACGAAACAAACATTTCCAGCTACGAGAAAAATCAGCCTGCCTTTATGCAGTGATTATTGTCAGTTAGCGATTAAGAGGGCGGGCTCAGTCCCGCTTTCTTAATCAGCCTTAACCTCATCCCAGAACCTCTGCCAGACTTCCCTCACAGAGTCACTCTGTCGTAAGCTTCTTTGTCACCCTTATTTCGCTTAGCGCAAGAGGATCGTGGTATTTACTCGATAAAAATTCGACTATTTCCAGCATCGGGTAGGCTGACACCGTTTTATACAGACCATAGTTTGGATCGAGGAAAAAAGACTCAAACTCATTGTAACGAAAGGCGGCGACAGCATGGCATGCCTCTTCACCCTCATCTGTAAACTGGAACTTGATAATCATCCCGGATAAGGGATTCTTATTCTCGCGAGTATTCAGCGTGGTCATTGTCATAAAGGAACTTCGTTCATGCAAAGAATATTTTAAGCCGGGAACGGCAGTTATCATTTCTTTTTCACGCTGACGTCTATTCTTATAATTTACAGTAACTTCCTCATGATCTAACTGGCTGAAGCCCTGCGCATTATCCTCGTCAGCTCGTCTTTCTGAATTTTCTTGCTTTCTGCGTGCCCGGTCAAAAAGCAGGCGCTGGCTTGCATAATCTGTGGGCAATAAAGCTTTTTTTTCAGGAGATTTCACGGGTGTAAACCATCCTGAAAACCAACGCCCTGAATATTGTGAAGACCGGTCTTTCAATATATCGCCCAACCAGGTAAGGCAAAAACCAAAACAATAACCCTCTGATTTATGTTCATCAGTGAATGAACTATAGTTTTTTTCAATAGAAGTGATCGTGATCATACAAAAACATCTCCAACATTTTCATCTAACGAAATGCAATATCCATAAGTGGCTTTTTATTAACTCCTCCTGGAAACTATAAATTCTAATAATGGCACAGCATCTTTGTATACTTCATTAATATATTTAGTGATATCCCGCATAGGATAAGAAGAAGATGTTTTAAATAATCCTAAATTAGGATCGAGAAAAAAACATTCCGAGGCATTATAGCGAAAGGCTGCAACGGCATGGTAGCCGACCTCACCCGGTATCTCAGAAAACCGGAAAGCAATGATCGTCCCGGTGAGAGGATGAGCATGACCAGAAAGATTTAACCCGTTAAACAACATGAAATCATTACGTACTATCAGTCGATATTGTAATCCGGGAACCCCGGTTATTTTTTCCTTTTCTGCCTGACGGAAATTTTTATAATTAACAAAGGCCTCATGGCGACCTGTCTGACGTTTCGGATCCTGCTGACTCTCCCTGCAGCTTTTCAGATAGCTCTCATGCCGTCGGTATGCCCGCTCCAGTAATAGCCTTAACTTCACAGTATCAGAGGGGATTAAGGCTTTCTTATCCGCTGTCAGTGGCGGGGCAAACCAACCGGAAAGCCAGCCTGGAAACCAGTTGCCCATTTTCTGTGCTGGCCGTTCTTTTAATATATCGCCAAGCCAGGTCAGACATAAACCAATACAAACGCCCTCAGATTTCTTCTCATCAATAAATGAATTATATGTTTTCCTTATAAGTACAACCGGAATCATATTAATTTCCCTTAGTCCGTATTTTTAGAAAGCCGATAATATCGACCCCTCCTTTAATTATCCAGACAGTAAGGAGGATTAGCGGGGAGAAGAATGTTTATTCTTGAGGAAGAATCCAGATAACTAATAAAAATTAAGTCATTGCAGAAGCTTGAAAAACTAAATGTATTATTCAGTTTAATAGGTTAAAGAGCGAATTAATCGCTCTTTAACCCCACGTCATTCACACGTCTTTGACTTTATACATCAGTCCGAGCGCCACCACTGCCAGCACGGTTGCGGCCCAGTACACCGGATAATGGCCGAAGTTTTCCACGATAAAGCCCTGTAACAACCCCGCGCAAATCACACCAGTGGAGATACTGTTAGTGAACAGTGTGGTCGCTGAACCCGCCCTGCCCGGCATCAGATCCTGAAAATATAACATTCCGATCCCGGCGACGATGCCGATGAAAATCGCGTTGAACAATTGCAGGATCATCAGCGCGGCTTTGAACTGAAACGCCACCAGTCCGGCATAGAAAATCACACCGCTTACCACGGCATACAGCATCAGCTTGCGTTTACCAGTACGTTTGACCAGATAACCCGCCAGCAACATCGCCGGAATTTCCAGTCCGGCAGCGGTTCCCATCAGCAAGCCCGCCAGCCCTTCCGGCAGACCCAAATCACTGGTGATGTACAGCGGCATATCAATGACATACATGATATTGCAGGTCCACATCAGCAGGGAGGAAAAGAACAACAGCCGCACGTCTTTGTTGCGCCAGGCGCTAACCGGCACCGCTTTTTCATCCACCGGCTGTTCAAGGCGCGGCACTGACGGAAGGAAGAAAAAGATCATTAATATGCTGCCGACAAACACTGCGGCGGCACTCAGGTACATCGGCGTAAAGCCGTAATTCAGCGCCAGCATAAAAGAGAGCGGCGGGCCCAGCACCCACGCCAGCGAGAGCATCGCACGCATCATCGAACTGAACATCACCACTTCACTGGCGGAGCGATCCGCATGTTCACGCGCCAGCGCAAACAGCTGCGGCATCGACGCATTGCCTATCGCCGCCAGCAATACGCCGACGGTGATCAGCACCAGATAATCGCGGCTAAAGGCAAATACCAGGCTGTTACCCAGCGCCATCAGGCAGCAGAACATCAGCAATTTCCGCCGGTCGCCTTTGTTATCGGAACGGTTAGCCAGCAGAAAACTGATCGCGATCCCGGCGATGGCGTTAACGGTATAAAAGAATCCCACCCACAGTGGCCGGACCTTCACTTCGTTGGTCAGAAACAGACTCAGCGTCGGCGCCTGTAATGCACCCGCCACGCCGCACAGCAAGGAGACCACCAGAAAGGTGACATAAATACGATTAAAACGAGGTTTTGGCATGACGTCGTCCCTGAGAAATGAATGTCTTACAGCACAACATACAGTGTATACCCAAAACAGTTCGAGTTGCAGAAAGGCGGCAAGCGCACGAATCCCGATGATCTGACACAGGTCAGTGATTCGGATGAGTAAGAGCGGCCAACGCGTCTGCGGCTCGAAATGTGAAGGGTATACGAATAAAAAAACCAGTGAGTTTCCTCACTGGCTGGTGACAATACACCATTACTCAGAAAATCGAATTTAGTCAGACCTGAAGTCACAGTCGCCGGCGGTATTGCTCGTCGTCCAGCGTTTCCATATCCCACTGCGTAAGACGGGACAGAATATCCAGACGGTATTGCACCGGAACCCAGGACAGCCAGTCTGCATGATTTTTAGAGGCGTTCTTTTTGATGGCTTCAAAATAACGCTGATAGAAACGGGCGTTCAGACTGCGTTTCATGCGGACCTCCGGTGATTCACAACAGGCTTTCGTTGAGAAACAGTATCAGCGTAATATGAGGAAAGATAAATTGATGAAAATTGCCCGTGGAGTTCCTCTTTTATGTCTTCGTCCCGTTTGCAACAACAGTTCATCCGCCTGTGGCAAAGCTGTCACGGTGAAGACACTGAAACCACGCTACAGGCACTGTCGGAAGTTCTGAGTTGCTCACGCAGACACATGCGCTCGTTGCTCGGCACCATGCAGGAACAGGGCTGGCTGACGTGGGATGCAGAAGCCGGACGCGGCAAACGTTCCACGCTGAAATTTTTGTATACCGGCCTCGCACTCCAGCAACAGCGCGCCGAAGAGCTGCTGGAGCAGGATCGTATTGATCAGCTGGTACAACTGGTCGGCGACAAAACCCTGGTGCGCCAGATGCTGCTTTCCCAGCTCGGCCGCAGTTTCCGTCAGGGTAAGCATATCCTGCGTGTGTTGTATTACCGTCCGCTGATTAATCTGCTGCCCGGTACCATGTACGCCGCTCTGAAACCCATATTGCCCGGCAAATTTTCAGCGGCCTCACACGCATAAATGAGGAAAAAGGGGAAGTCGAAGGCGATTTAGCCCATCACTGGCAGGAAATTTCGCCGTTGCAATGGCGTTTTTATCTGCGCCCTGCCATTCATTTTCATCATGGCCGTGAACTGGAGATGGTGGATATCATTGCTACCTTCACCCGGCTGAAAACGCATCCGCTGTTCAGTAATCTGAAATCAGTCAAAACGCCCACGCCAAATGTTATTGATATCCACCTGAATGAACCCGATCGCTGGCTGCCGTGGCTGTTCGGCAATATCCACGCGATGATCCTGCCGCAGGAGTGGCAGTCGCTGCCCGATTTTGCCCGCCATCCGGTCGGTACCGGCCCTTACGCCGTGGTGCGTAACCTGAAAACCCAACTGCGCATCCGCGCCTTTGATGATTATTTTGGCTTCCGTGCGCTGATTGATGAAGTAAATATCTGGGTGTTGCCGGAACTGAGTGAAGAGCTGGTGCATTCCGGCGTACAGCTTCAGGCTGATGAATCAGGCAAAAGCGAGCTGGAAAGTCGCCTTGAAGAAGGCTGCTATTTCCTGTTATTTGACCAGCGTTCGCCGGTCGGACAATCTGAAGAAACACGCCAGTGGTTGTGCGATTTACTCAATCCCATCGCCTTACTGAATAATGCCGAACCGATTTACCAGCGCTACTGGTCGCCGGCTTACGGCCTGCTGCCGCGCTGGCACCATAAAGCGCCACAACCGCGTCCGCCCAGACCGCAAAACCTGACCCAGGTGACACTGACATTTTACGGCGAGCATTCCGAGCATCAGGCGATCTGCAATGCGCTGCAGCCGCTGCTGGCGTCCGAAGGCATTGAACTGATTATTCAGGTCGTGGATTACGCGGTCTGGCACCGCGGTGACGCCAAAAGTGATCTGTGGCTCGGCAGTGCCAACTTCACCCTGCCGCTGGAATTTTCACTGTTTGCGCATTTCTATGAATTACCGCTGGCGAAACACTGCTTCAGTGAAGAGATGGAAGATGACGCCGCGCAGTGGCATGCGGGCAATTTATCGATCGCCAAATGGAGTCAGAAACAAACGGTCAGCCATCAGATCCATCCTCTGTTTCATCACTGGCTGGTGTTGCAGGGGCAGCGCAGTATGCGCGGCGTGCGTATGAACACCCTCGGCTGGTTCGACTTCAAATCCGCGTGGTTTGCGCCGCCGGACAGTTAATCGGACTATCGCATCGCGCCGTTAGTCTCTAGAATGACATCCGTTCTCAACGGGGTGCCCGACTTGTTAAAGCTGCGATGTAAACGCCGTGAGCAAGTGTTCAGCCGGTGAAGGCCAGCGCACAGAAAGCGGAGCGTACACAAAGTACGTGAGCATTTCGAGCACTGCCCGACGCCGGATCAACACCTGCGCAGCAAGTTTGGCTGAGATTTGAAACCCGTCGAACCTGATCCGGTTGATACCGGCGGAGGGATTTGAGACTGCGCGATGCTTACTCAAAATCCTTTGCCCTTTCATTTTTTTTGGAGCGCAAAGTTGAAAAAATTATTGTCCTGCCTGCTGTTACTTTCTGCACCTGCCTTCGCGGCAAAACCTGTCCTGACGGTTTATACCTATGATTCTTTCTCTGCCGACTGGGGGCCGGGCCCGGCGATCAAAAAAGCCTTTGAAGCCCAATGCGGCTGCGAGCTGAAATACGTGGCGCTGGAAGACGGTGTCTCTTTGCTTAACCGTCTGCGGATGGAAGGCAAAAACAGCAAAGCCGACGTGGTTCTCGGGCTGGATAACAACCTGTTGCAGGCAGCTGAACAAACCGGATTATTTGCCAAAGCGCCGAAAACCGCTGCCAGACTGACCGTACCAGGCGGCTGGGACAACACCACGTTCGTGCCTTACGATTACGGCTATTTCGCGTTCGTCTATGACAAAAACAAACTGAAGAACCCGCCAAAAAGCCTCGATGAACTGATCAACAGCGACCAGAAATGGAAAGTCATTTACGAAGATCCGCGCACCAGTACACCGGGTCTGGGCCTGATGTTGTGGATGCAAAAAGTCTATGGTGATAAAGCACCGCAAGCGTGGGAAAAACTGGCGAAGAAAACCGTCACCGTCACCAAAGGCTGGAGCGAGGCCTACGGTTTATTCCTCAAAGGTGAAAGCGATCTGGTGCTGAGCTACACCACGTCTCCGGCTTACCACATCGTGGAAGAGAAGAAAGATAACTACGCGGCAGCAGATTTCACAGAAGGTCATTATATGCAGGTCGAAGTGGCGGGTCAGCTGGCGAACAGCCAGCAACCGAAACTGGCTGAAGAGTTCATGAAATTCGTTACTACGGAAGATTTCCAGAAAGTGATCCCGGCCGGCAACTGGATGTATCCGGTGATCAACACCCCGCTGCCTGACGCTTTTAAACAGCTGACGATCCCGGCTAAATCCCTGCAATACAGCGCACAGGATGTCGCCACTCACCGTTCACAATGGATCCAGGCATGGCAGAACGCCGTCAGCCGTTGATCCCGCGCTGGTTGTGGCCGGGCGCCATCGCCTCGCTGCTGATGTTGCTGGTGGCTATGCTGGCGTTAGGCTCTCTGTGGCGTCATGCGCCACAGATGAGCGGCGCCTCGCTGTGGCAGGATCCTTATCTCTGGCATGTGATCCGCTTTACCTTCTGGCAGGCGCTGCTTTCGGCGCTCTGTTCTGTGCTGCCCGCCATTCTGCTGGCACGTGCGCTGTTCCGCCGCCGCTTCCCCGGACGTCAGCTGTTACTACGTTTATGCGCGATGACGCTGGTATTGCCGGTTTTGGTGGCAGTCTTCGGCATTCTCAGCGTTTACGGACGACAGGGCTGGCTGGCGCAGATTTGCGGCTGGCTGGGCGTGGATTACCGTTTCTCGCCTTATGGTTTACAGGGCATTTTACTGGCTCACGTGTTTTTCAATCTGCCACTGGCAGCGCGACTTTTATTGCAGGCGCTGGAAAATATCGCCGTCGAACAGCGCCAACTGGCTGCGCAGCTTGGGATGAACGCCTGGCAGCAATTTCGCTTTGTTGAATGGCCTGCCATTCGCCGGCAGATTTTCCCCTCCGCTGCATTGATTTTTATGTTGTGCTTCGCCAGCTTCGCCACTGTGCTGTCGCTAGGCGGCGGTCCGCAGGCGACCACCATTGAACTGGCGATTTTTCAGGCGTTAAGTTACGACTACGATTTAAGCCGCGCGGCCACGCTGGCGCTGATCCAGCTGTTTTGCTGTCTGGCGCTGGTCTTGCTCAGCCAGAAACTCAGTCAGGCGTTGCCGGTCGGACAAACGCATTCTCAGCGCTGGCGTAACCCGGACGATTCCAGGCTGCGGCGCATCGCAGATGCCGTGCTGATCGGCCTGGCGTTAATGCTGATCCTGCCGCCGCTACTCGCCGTGATTACCGACGGTATCAACCGTGCAGCAGTCGGTGTTTTACAACAACCTGCATTGTGGCTGGCATTATGGACATCCGTGCGTATCGCGCTGGGCAGCGGAATAGTGTGTGTCCTGCTGACTATGATGCTGTTGTGGAGCAGTCGCGAACTGCGATTACGGCAGAGAAATGGCTGGGCGCAGGCGATGGATCTCAGCGGGATGCTGATCCTCGCGATGCCGGGCATTGTGCTGGCAACCGGCTTTTTCCTGCTGCTTGGCGATACGACAGGTTTGCCACAATCGCCGTGGCCGCTGGTGATCATGACCAATGCGCTGATGGCGGTGCCTTATGCGCTAAAAGTGCTGGATAACCCGATGCGCGACGTGGCCGAACGTTACACGCCGCTGTGCCTTTCACTGGATATGCACGGCTGGCAGCGCCTGCGCTGGGTGGAACTGAGCGCGCTGAAGCGCCCGATTGCGCAGGCGCTGGCGTTTGCCTGCGTGCTGTCGCTGGGGGATTTCGGCGTGATCGCCTTATTTGGCAATGAGAACTTCCGCACCCTGCCGTTTTATCTGTATCAGCAGATCGGCGCCTATCGCAGCCAGGACGGCGCGGTGACGGCGCTGTTATTGCTGCTGTTATGTTTTCTGTTATTCACCCTGATTGAGAAATTACCGGGCCGCCATGCTGACTCTGAATAAACTGACGTACCTGTACGAACACCTGCCGATGCGCTTCGATTTACAGATCGAGGCCGGTGAGCGCGTGGCCATTCTCGGGCCGAGCGGCGCGGGGAAAAGTACCCTGCTCAGCCTGGTCGCCGGTTTTCTGGCACCGGTCAGCGGGCAGATCCTGCTTAACGGTGCAGATCACAGCGCGACACCACCGGCAAAACGTCCGGTGTCGATGCTGTTTCAGGAAAACAATCTGTTCTCGCATCTGACGGTGCGTCAGAACATGGGGCTGGGGTTACATCCGGGGCTGAAACTCACCGCACAGCAGAAGCGAGAACTGGAAGATATCGCCCGACAAGTTGGGCTGGAAGAGTGTCTGGATCGCTTACCGTCGCAACTTTCCGGCGGGCAGCGTCAGCGTGTCGCACTGGCGCGCTGCCTGTTACGCAGCCAGCCAATCTTATTGCTCGACGAACCGTTTTCGGCACTCGATCCGGCGCTGCGCAGTGAGATGCTGAGTTTGCTGGATAAAGTGTGCGGGCAACGTCATCTCACATTGCTGATGGTGTCGCATAATCTGGATGACGCGGTGCGGATTGCCCCCCGCACACTGCTGGTTGTCGATGGCCGTATTTTCTACGACGGACCGACGCAGGCACTGGCCGACGGCAGTGCGCCGGAAGCCAGAGTATTGGGGATAGATGTTTCAGGAGCGGACGTTTAGGACATCCGCCTGACATCAGCGGGTGATCACTTTCCACAGCAGATGACCGTAAACCGGCATCATCGGCTGTTTGCTCAGCATCACCAGACTCACTGCGGTTGCGATCAGACTCAGCACACAAACGACGCGCAGACGCGGCAGGGGCAACCATTTGGTCATCGCATCAGGTGAAGCTTTGCCCGACCGGAACCAGCGCCAAAGCAACCAGGCACTCAGCCAGATCAGCACCACGGCGGCAAACAGCATCCATTTGAACACTGAACTGTTGTGGCTGGCCGGAATATCAATCGCAACGCCCGCCAGAATCCCCGGCAGGAAATACACCGGCGGCCAGGTGATGCAGCCGATGATATTCGGCGGTGCAAATTTATAAGGCGGCAGGTTCAGCATACCGGCCACCATCGGCACCAGCGGACGTGTTGGTCCGATGAAACGCCCGATAATGACGGTGGCAAAACTGTGCCGATCCAGCGCATATCCGGTTTTATCCAGTAATGACTGGTAACGCTTAAGGAAGCGCCAGCGGTGTAACGGTTCCTTGAAGCCGCGGCCAATGAAATACGAGGCCCAGTCGCCAAAGAAACAGCCCAGACCCGCCGCCAGCCAGGCTTCGTACAACCCGACCTGACCGCTGCCGATCAGCATGCCGAGCGTCGCCATCATCACGGTGCCGGGCAAAATCAGCCCGACCAGCGCCAGCGACTCGAAGAAAGCCACCACAGCGACAATAATTAATGCGAAGCCCACAGACTGAGCGACCAGATGTTGTAGATAGGCTTCCATAAATTCCCAGAATTCAGTTACGTCTGCGCCAATTGCGCAGATAAATGAGACAAGTGTGAGTTTTCTGCATTCTCATTGTAGTAAATACATCAAGCGGCTGAATTGTCAGCGCATGAACTATCACAGTCAACCGCGTAATTGTATGCGTATTTGGCAGAAACCTGAGCCATAGACAAAGACTGTATAAATAACCATACTCTGTCTTTGCAGTTCATCTTTTATTTCATCTGTTCCGAGGCGCTTATTAACGCAAATTCCGTCCCCTCATCTGCCCGTTCCCCTGACACGGCGCCGCGTCAGGGATTTGTGCTGACCCGCCACTGGCGCGACACGCCGCGGGGTACGGAGGTGGATTTATGGCTGGCGACAGACGACGGCCCGCAAAAAGTACGCCTGCCCTTGCAGGAATCGGTGGCGTTTATTCCCGCTGAACAGCGTGCGGCGGCGGAGCGTATTCTCATTGATGAAAAAAATATCAGTCTGCGTCCTTTGCCGTTGCAGGATTTCCATTCCCGCGCCGTTCTTGGGCTTTATTGCCCGCAACACCGGCAGTTAATGCGGATTGAAAAACTGCTGAAAGAAAATGGCGTCAATGTTTTCGAAGCGGATATCCGCCCGCCGGAACGCTTCCTGATGGAACGCTATATCACCGCCCCGGTCTGGTTCAGCGGCAAACCCGGGCCGGACACGCTGTTGCTGGACACCAAAATGAAACCGGCGGAGGACTACCGGCCGCCGCTGAAACTGTGTTCGCTGGATATCGAAACCAGCGGCAACGGCGAGTTGTACTGCATCGGGCTGGAAGGCTGCGGGCAGCGCCACGTTTATATGCTCGGCCCGCCCAACGGCGATCCGGATGCTCAGTTCGATTTCAATATGGTTTACGTCGACAGCCGCCCGCAGTTACTGGAAAAACTCAATGAGTGGCTGGAGACTTACGACCCCGATGCCATCATCGGTTGGAGCGTGTGCAGTTCGACCTGCGCGTTTTACAGAAACATGCTGACCGCTACAAAATCCCGCTAAAATTCGGGCGCGGTGGCGGTGATCTTGAATGGCGTGAACATGGCTTCAAACAGGGGCACTTTTTTGCCGCTGCCGCTGGCCGCCTGATTATCGACGGCATTGAAGCACTGAAATCCGCATTCTGGAACTTCAACTCGTTCAGTCTGGAATTCGTCTCGCAAAGTTTATTGGGCGAAGGCAAAGCCAGTGACAATCCCTATCAGCGGCTGGCCGAAATCGAACAGCGTTTTCGCGAAGATAAACCGGCGCTGGCACGCTATAACCTGAAAGACTGCGAACTGGTGACGCGTATTTTCGCCAAAACAGAGCTGATGCCGTTTTTGCTGGAACGTGCTTCGGTGACTGGTCTGGCGGTAGATCGCAGCGGCGGTTCGGTGGCGGCGTTCACCCATCTTTATCTACCGCGCATGCACCGCGCCGGTTTTGTCGCGCCAAATCTGGGCGAATTGGAGGGCGAAATGAGCCCTGGTGGCTTTGTAATGGATTCGCGCCCCGGTTTGTACGATTCCGTATTAGTGCTCGATTATAAAAGCCTGTATCCGTCGATTATCCGCACCTTTCTGATCGACCCGGTCGGGCTGGTTGCCGGACTGCAACAGCCTGACGACGAACACTCGGTGCCGGGTTACCGCAACGCCCGCTTCTCGCGGGAAAAACATTGTTTGCCGGAGATCGTCCGCCAGATCTGGATGGGCCGCGAGGAAGCTAAAAAGCAGAAAAACAAACCACTCTCTCAGGCACTGAAAATCATCATGAACGCCTTTTACGGCGTGCTCGGCTCCAGCGGCTGCCGGTTCTTTGATCCACGCCTCGCATCTTCTATTACGCTGCGCGGGCACGACATTATGCGCCAGACCCGTGAACTGATTGAGGCCGAAGGCTATCAGGTGATTTACGGGGACACCGATTCCACCTTTGTCTGGCTCAATAAAGCCCATTCGCAGGAAGACGCTAACGTCATAGGTCGTCATCTGGTGGAACAGGTCAATGTCTGGTGGAAAGCGCACCTGCAACAGGAGTACGGGCTGGAAAGCGCGCTGGAACTGGAATTCGAAACGCACTATCAGCGCTTCCTGATGCCGACCATCCGCGGTTCGGAAACCGGCAGCAAAAAACGCTATGCCGGCCTGGTGAATGACGCCGACGGCGAGCACATCGTTTATAAAGGGCTGGAAACCGTGCGCACCGACTGGACGAAACTGGCGCAGGAGTTTCAGCAGGAACTGTATCAGCGTATTTTCCACCGGCAGCCTTATCAGGATTACGTCCGCGATTATGTGGCGCGCACGCTCGACGGCGAATTTGATGACAAGCTGGTGTACCGCAAACGTCTTCGCCGCAAGCTGAGTGATTACGAAAAAAACGTCCCGCCGCATGTTCGCGCCGCAAGGCTGGCGGATGATTATAACGTTCAGCACGGGCGCGCAAAACAGTATCAGAACGGCGGCTGGATAAGTTACGTGATGACCACGTCCGGGCCTGAACCTCTGGAGAACCGCCAGTCCCCCATCGATTACGATCATTACATCGAACGTCAGCTGGAGCCGGTTGCCGACGGTATTTTGCCTTTCCTCCATGACGACTTTGCTACACTGATTACAGGTCAGATGGGATTATTCTGAGCAAAAAAAGGATTGCTCTTTGATTCGCAGGTGACGAAAGGCTTACCTTCCATTACCATAGCGCCCTTTCCCATTTCTGAAACATCCTCACACAGCGAACTACTCCGCGCCTTATGGCGGGGAAAGAAAACTATTGCCCGAGAAAGTTCACGGGCTGAACACGCATTGCGCAGTCGTCGTATACCGAGCAAACAACACAGAGAGAGATTATGCCGTTTACATTGGGTCAACGCTGGATAAGCGATACGGAAAGCGAATTAGGATTAGGGACCGTAGTAGCGCTGGACGTGCGCATGGTTACTCTGCTTTTCCCCGCCACCGGTGAAAACCGTTTGTATGCCCGAAATGATTCCCCGATCACCCGCGTGATGTTCAATCCCGGTGACACCATCAGCAGTCATGAAGGCTGGCAGTTACAGGTCGAAGAAGTCCTGGAAGATAAAGGCCTGCTGACTTACATCGGTACCCGTCTGGATACCGAAGAAACCGGCGTCGCGATGCGTGAAGTGCTGCTCGACAGCAAGCTGACGTTCAGTAAGCCGCAGGACCGTCTGTTTGCCGGTCAGATTGACCGTATGGATCGCTTCGCCCTGCGTTTCCGCGCCCGTAAATATCAGCGCGAACAGTTCCGTCTGGAATTCGGCGGCCTGCGCGGTATGCGCGCCAGCCTGATCCCGCATCAGCTGCACATTGCTTACGAAGTCGGTCAGCGTCACGCGCCGCGCGTTTTACTGGCTGATGAAGTGGGTCTGGGTAAAACCATTGAAGCCGGTATGATTATTCATCAGCAACTGCTGTCTGGCCGTGCTGAGCGCGTATTGATCGTGGTGCCGGAAACCCTGCAACACCAGTGGCTGGTAGAAATGCTGCGCCGCTTCAACCTGCGTTTCTCTCTGTTTGATGACGACCGCTACGCCGAATCCGTGCATGAGGCGACTAATCCGTTTGAAACTGAACAGCTGGTGATCTGTTCTCTTGATTTCGTGCGCCGCAATAAATCCCGTCTTGAACAGCTTTCTGATGCGGCATGGGACATGCTGGTGGTCGACGAAGCGCACCATCTGGTGTGGAGCGAAGACGCGCCGAGCCGTGAATATCAGGTTATCGAGCAACTTTCGCAGCAAATCCCAAGCGTTCTGCTGCTGACGGCGACGCCGGAACAACTGGGTCAGGAAAGTCACTTTGCGCGTCTGCGCCTGCTGGATCCGGATCGTTTCCACGATTACGAAGAATTCATCGAAGAACAACAGCAGTATCAGCCGGTGGCCGATGCCGTCACGCTGTTACTCAACAAAGAACCTCTGACGCCGGAAGCGCTGGCATTGCTGGGCGAAAGTGTAGGCAACGCCGATACCGATGCCCTGCTGACCGCCGCCAACAAAGGCGATGAAGCGGCCGCGAAACAGCTGGTTTCCATGCTGATGGATCGTCACGGCACCAGCCGCGTACTGTTCCGTAACACCCGTAACGGCGTGAAAGGTTTCCCTGAGCGTCATCTGCACGCGGTGAAACTGCCGCTGCCGACGCAGTATCAGACCGCGATTAAAGTCTCAGGCATTATGGGCGCGAAGAAAACCGCCGAAGCCCGTGCGCACGACATGCTGTACCCGGAGCAGATTTATCAGGAGTTCGAAGGCGAGAACGCCACCTGGTGGAACTTTGATCCGCGCGTCGAATGGCTGCTCGGTTATCTGACCGCTAACCGTGACGAGAAGGTGCTGGTGATCTGCGCCAAAGCCGCCACCGCATTGCAACTGGAGCAGGTTCTGCGTGAACGTGAAGCGATCCGTGCCGCCGTGTTCCACGAAGGGTTGTCGATCATTGAACGTGACCGAGCTGCTGCTTACTTTGCTTCTCAGGAAGAAGGCGCTCAGGTGCTGCTGTGTTCTGAAATCGGCTCCGAAGGCCGTAACTTCCAGTTCGCCAGCAAAATGGTGATGTTCGACTTGCCGTTTAACCCGGATCTGCTGGAGCAGCGTATTGGTCGTCTGGATCGTATTGGTCAGCAAAATAATATCGACATCATGGTGCCTTACCTCGAGCAGACCGCGCAGTCGGTGCTGGTTCGCTGGTTCCATGAAGGTCTGGACGCGTTTGAACATACCTGTCCGACCGGCCGTACCATTTATGACAGCGCGTATGAGCAACTGATTGCCTTCCTGGCGACGCCTGCCGAGCAGGCTGGTCTGGACGAGTTTATTCTCACATGTCGCGCCGAACATGATGCGCTGAAAGAGAAGCTGGAAAATGGCCGCGACCGTCTGCTGGAGATGCATTCCAACGGCGGCGAACGTGCGCAGCAACTGGCGAAGGAAATCGGCGAGCAGGATAACGATGTTAACCTGGTCAACTTTGCGCTGAACCTGTTCGATATCGTCGGCATCAATCAGGAAGATCGCAGCGACAATCTGATCGTACTGACGCCTTCCGATCACATGCTGGTGCCGGATTTTCCGGGGCTGCCGGAAGACGGTTGTACCGTCACCTTCGATCGTGAACAGGCGCTGTCCCGTGAAGATGCGCAGTTCATCAGCTGGGAACATCCGATCGTGCGTAACGGGCTGGATCTGATCCTGTCCGGCGATACCGGCAGCTGCGCGGTGTCGATCCTGAAAAACAAAGCACTGCCGGTGGGTACCCTGCTGGCTGAGCTGGTTTACGTGGTGGAATGTCAGGCGCCGAAACATCTGCAACTGACCCGTTTCCTGCCACCGACGCCGGTGCGCATGCTGATGGATCGTAAAGGCACCAATCTGGCGGCTCAGGTCGAATTCGAAAGCTTTAACCGTCAGCTGAACGCCATCAACCGTCATAACTCCAGCAAGCTGGTGAATGCGGTGCAGCAGGATGTCCACGCTATGCTGCAACAGGCAGAAGCGGAAATCGCTGAACAGGCACGCGCCCTGATTGAAGCGGCCAAAGTAGAAGCCGACGAGCAACTGACCAAAGAGCTGGATCGCCTTAAAGCACTGAAGGAAGTGAATCCGAACATTCGTGATGACGAACTGGAATCGGTAGACTCTAACCGTAAGCAGGTGCTGGCGAATCTGAACGATGCCAGCTGGCGTCTGGATGCGATCCGCCTTGTGGTGGTCAGCCACCAGTAAGCCCGACGGGATGCAGGCAGTCTGCATCCCTTCTTTATTTCAACCCGAATGCAGACTGAAACCGCTATGAGCGAACATCAACCCACAATCCCTGAACCGTCAAAAACCCGGCCGCTGGAGAATTACAATCCGCCGACCGATCCCTGGTTACAGGTGATTTTTCAGGATGAGCACATCATGGTGGTCAATAAACCGAGCGGGCTGCTTTCGGTACCCGGCAAATTAGCCGAGCATCAGGACAGCCTGATGACGCGCATTCAGCAGCAATTTCCCGAGGCTGAATCCGTCCATCGTCTGGATATGTCGACCAGCGGCGTGATCGTCGTGGCGCTGACCAAAGAGGCTGAGCGTGAGCTGAAACGTCAGTTCCGCGAGCGCGAAACCAAGAAAGTGTATATCGCCAGGGTCTGGGGACGGGTTGAAGAAGATTACGGCATTATCGATTTACCGCTAATTTGCGATTATCCCAACCGGCCAAAGCAGAAGGTCTGCCATGAGACCGGCAAAAAGGCGCTGACGCAATACGAAGTGATGTCATGGGATGATGACGGCACCACGCGGGTGAAACTGCGACCAATCACCGGACGTTCGCATCAGTTGCGCGTTCACCTTCTGGCGCTCGGGCATCCGATTCTGGGCGATAAATTCTATGCACATCCGCAGGCTCTGGCGGCAGCAGACCGTTTACAACTACATGCACAGGAATTATCGTTCTATCATCCGATAACGGATGCGCCACTGGTGTTTAATTGCGAACCAGATTTTTAATTATTCATATAATGCATATTTCTTAAATCATTTTTAAGCAATATGTATTATATTCCCATCACCTTGTTTTATTAGATTTTAACTCTTCGTAAAATAGTACCTCCCCTTAGCCTGTTATTCCCTTAGCTGTCATTACTCTTCCTGAAACTGCTAACATCCCCTCCTTTTTAATAATTTCATCCCCAGGGACGACAATAATGAAATGGAAACCCAAGCTACTTAGTAGCTTAATTGCATTGGCGCTGTTTGATGCCGATGCCGGGATTATGCGTGAAGATGTTTCCGTGCAGGACTATCGCGACTTTGCCGAGAATCTGGGAAAATACGAGGCTGGCGAAGAGAATATTGAAGTCTTTAAAATGGATGGCACATCAGCCGGTGTGCTGAATTTTCCTATGCCTGATTTTGGCGCCGTCAACAGTCTGGGGTACGCGACCTTAATCTCTCCCTCTTATGTTGTCAGCGTGGCCCATAACGGTGGATATAATTCCGTAGACTTTGGCAATCATGCGAAATACAGAACTACTTATAAACTGATTAATCGCAACATTGACCCGGCTTATTATACCAAAAATAAAGACTTTCATGTCCCGCGTTTAAATAAAGTGGTCACTGAAGCTGCACCGATGCCTGTCGCAGATCCCGCTGAGTTTACCACTGATAAGGAACGTTATACCTATTTCGCACGCGCCGGATCCGGCACGCAATATCAGGTCGACCCCGTTACACATAAGGTGAAATATCTCGCGGGTGCGTATACATGGAAGTCTGGTGGCACAATTGTTAATCCTACCTTTCAGAGCGGGCAACTGAAGTGGATCAATTATGGTCCTACAGATGCACGCGTTCAGCCTTTCAGCAGTGCAATTCAGGCCGGTGACAGCGGCAGCCCGCTGTTTGTTTATGACAGTAAAGAAAAAATCTGGAAAATTGTCGGCGTTTCGCCCTGGGGCGGTGGTTACGGACCTTATAATTACGACAGCTATACTCTTTACATACAACAGGCATTCATGGAGAGCGTGTTTGCCAAAAACATTGATCCGGATGTCACTGATATCGCCGCCGATGGCGACATTCACTGGACGGCAGCCAAAATTACGCAGGGCGAAAACAGCTGGCAGTGGCACGGCGTCAATACAGCACTGCCTTCGCAAGCCAGTAATGATGAACTCGATGCCTCTAAAGACCTGCGCTTCGCCGGTGATGGCGGCCTGATCGTACTCGACAGCGCCGTCAATCATGGTGCCGCAAAACTACAGTTCTCCAACGATTACCGGGTCGTGTCGGCGGAAGGTGCAGACAGCACCTGGGTAGGCGGTGGGATCGAAGTCGATGCGGGGAAAACCGTCGACTGGGAAGTCAATGGATTAGACGGAGACACCCTGCATAAAATCGGTGAAGGTACGCTGTACGTCAATGCCGTGGGCAATAATGGCGGCGCGCTGAATGTTGGCGACGGTCTGGTGGTTCTGGCACAACAAGCCAATGAAGCGTGTGAGCAAAAGGCCTTCTCCAAAATCACCATCGTAAGCGGGCGCCCGACGGTGCAGATCGGCGGTGAAAACCAGATTGAAAGCAGTGACATAAACTTTGGCTACCGTGGCGGTAATCTGGATCTGAATGGCTATGACATGGCTTTCAGCAGCATTAATCACAGTGATTCCGGTGCCGCCATTATTAACGGCAATGCAGACCAGCTCAGCACCCTGACACTGAACAACAGCAGTAACCAGACCTTCGTTGGCCATCTCGGCAGTCAGGAAACAGCGTCGAATTTAAACGTCGATTATGCACCGGACTCCTCCGCAGGCGTCTGGGAACTGGCGGGCGGTGCCGATCTGAATCAGCTCTCCGTGCAAAATGGCGTTCTGAGACTCGCCGGTCGTCCGACCCCGCATGCCGGTGACGTCGTGTTCAGCGACGACTGGATTGATGAAACCTACACGATAAACAATGTGGATGTGGCCAGCCACGCCACCCTGCGCGTGAACGAGCACGCCACGCTGGATGCCAACGTGAAGCTCAACGAGCGGGCAAACCTGATGCTGAACAGTAAATCGCATCTGAGCGGCAAGGTGGAACTCGCCGCTGACAGTGTGATTTCTGTGGATCAGACCGACAGCAAGACCACCAGCACTGACGGCAATAATGACGTGGTGATTGACGCCACAATCTCCGGTCACGGCACCCTGAAGAAAATGGCGCCAGGCGCGCTGTACATCAACAGCGAGAATACCTTCACCGGTGACACCCATATCTACAGTGGCGCGCTGATCCTCAACGGCTCCCTTACCTCGACCGTGACGATGGAACAAAACACCTTGCTGGCGGGGAACAGCACCGTCACAGATCTTATTCTGAAAGATGATGTTCAGCTTCTTCCACAATGGCCAGCAGAGAGCGAAAGCGATGCCTTTGTGCCTGCAACACAAACCGTTAACGGCACACTCGCTGCAGGTAACAATAATCTGCTCAGCTTGCGCACACATTTCGATCCGAGTTTTGCGCAAACCGACAAGTTACTGATCAATGGCGACGTGGTTTCTTCAGCACCTGTTACCGTTCAGGTCACGCCTTCGGGTGCCGGCTTCTTCACCGACACGGATAATGACGGTGCAGCGGATAATCAGGAAGGGATCTCTCTGATTCAGGTAGCGGGTAACGCCACAAAAAACAGCTTCAAACTGGCGGGGGAATATGTCGCGCGTGGCGCTTATGCCTACAACCTTTACGCTTTCGCGCCGGGACGCAGCTCCGAGGAGCAGCGTGATGTTGAAGGAAGCGGCGATCAGTTCTGGGACTATCGTCTGCAAAACAATATGCTGACTGAAGGCGATAATACGGTGCCTGTCGATAACACGCCGGTTCCGGATCCCACGCCGGATGACGGCGGCGACGATACGCCGGTTCCCGATCCGACACCGGATGACGGCGGCGATGAGACACCGATTCCCGATCCAACTCCGGATGACGGCGACATACCTGTTCCTCCTGCTCCGACACCCGATGAGGATGACAACGGGAAAAATACACGCCCGGCTGTCACACCGCAGGTGCCTTCCTATCTTTCATTACCTTCCGCCCTGCTGAGCTATAACAGCCGGGTGAATGAGACATTCCGTAACCAGACACTGGCGCAGGATGATAAAAAACTGCACATGTTCTTCCAGTACCTCAATGGGGAAGATAAATATCATTCTTCGTTGGGCTTTATGAATTATGGCTATGACTACACCCAGAAAGAAGAAGGCTGGTTGTTTGGCGGTAAAGTTCTGCAACTGGGTAATGATACTCACGCACTGGGACTGAGCCTTGGCCTTTCCAGCGCTAATCTGGATGTCACGCCGGATGCCGCTGATGGCAACAGCAAAACGCAATACACCACCTGGGGACTCTCTTCACTGCTGTCGTATCAGTATGTCAGCGGATTAACGGTGGATGTGGCTTCGGATGTCGCCATCTATGATGGCAATGTATCGACTGACCTGCGCGGCAGTGACGTGGCGGATATCAGTGCGAAATCCTTCGGCGGCTCTGTCGATGTGGGATATAAAATCCAGGCGGGCAATCATGTGTTGACGCCATTAGTTGGATTTGGCATTCAGCGACTGCAAGTCGATGATTTTACTGATATTGATAATACCAAGGTGCATTATGACGATATCACCCGTCCGACTGCCCGCTTAGGGATGCGTTACCGCTACGACTGGGATACCGCGAATGCAGGTAAATGGGCGGTGACCGCCAATACCCTGTTCATTAAAGATCTCAGTGACGATGCGTCAGTGGACATCGGGGATACCTACAGCGACGTCAGCAACAGCTTCCGCAGTGGGGCAACAGGTAGCTCTGGTATGATCGATCTGGGGATTATCAGTAACCCGACACCGAATGTGTCACTGAACACCGGTGTGCAGTATCAGCACAGAATTGAAGATGAAGGGGTTGATTACTGGCAGGCGATTGCAGGCGTGAAGGTGAGTTTCTGATCCCTGACCGCATATGAAACGAAAAGCAAAAGGCGTCCTGGAATGGACGCCTTTTTTATGATGACGTTATTTAAAGCCTTTTTCGCGTTTGATCAGGTCATACGCCGCCTGTATCGCCTGCGCTTTTTCCTTGGCCATTTCCATCATTTCAGGTGGCAAACCTTTCGCCACCAGTTTGTCAGGATGATGCTCGCCCATCAGTTTGCGGTAGGCACGTTTGATGGTCGTCGCGTCATCGGTGGCATTCACGCCCAGCACTTTACAGGCATCCGCCAGCGTCGGGCCTTGCTGCGTCTGGTGATAACCGCCGCCATAGGAACGTCCGCCCTGCTGATGGCCGCCAAACTGCTGGCCGCCTTCCATCATGCGCAGGAACTGATCGAACTGCATCCGTGAAATACCCAGTTCTTCAGCAATCACATACAGCACTTCGCGTTCGTTAGGATGCAATGAACCGTCGGCGTAGGCCGCCTGGATCTGAATTTCCAGAAAAGTCCGTATCAGGTCAAAACGACCAAAACACGCACTGCGCAGTTCACGCATTTTTTCCCGCAAAGGATAATTGGCTTCTTTGCCATCGCGGAAGGCACGTTGCGCGGCTTCACGTTGCTCGCCATGCAGTTGCATACGTTCCATGTAAAGACTGGCGATCTGAATATCTGCTTCGGTAACTCTGCCTTTTGATTTAGTCAGATTCCCCATCACCTCAAAGGTGGTGCGGAAAAAGATGGTTTGACGTGTCTGCTGATCGGCAAAATATCCCCGGCGTTTCGCGGAACGCGCGGTATCAAACATATGCCCTATCACCAGCCCTGCAACAATTCCCCAGAAGCCTAAACCTGACCATAAGCCAAGGATAAGTCCGAGCAGTTTTCCCCAATACTGCATATACTCCTCAATTCGCCATGCCGTCGCTTAAAAATTGCTTTATCATAACCCGCATTTATCGTTGTGCCTAACGGCGGCAACGTAACCGGTGGGATTTAACACTAGCGCAACCATGATGAGTGAGATAGTCTCTGACCGTTTGCCGGCATGATGCCTCTGATGACGGAACACCATTTTACGTATGAAAAACAGACGTCTGAAAACACGCTTACCGACAATGCTGGCCGCCACAATCTGGTCAGTATTGTACAGTCACGGCGCAATGGCCGATCTCGCAGAACAATGTATGCTCGGCGTTCCGACCTATGACAAACCTTTGGTGCAGGGTGATCCTAACTCACTGCCTGTCACTATTAATGCCGATAAGGCGACAGGCAATTATCCCGACAGCGCGTTGTTTAGCGGCAACGTTAACGTTGTTCAGGGAAACAGCACACTGGACGCTGATCAGGTTCTGCTCAATCAAATCGCGAATCCTAATCAGCCAACGCCGACCCGAACCGCCACAGCGACCGGCAACGTGCGTTATAACGATAATCAAATCAAGCTGAAGGGCCCGAAAGGCTTTGCAAACCTGACCACGAAAGACACTGATGTTCAGGATGGTGATTATCAGATGGTTGGCCGTCAGGGTCGTGGCCAGGCTGACAAGATGAAGCAGCGTGACAATAACCGCTACACCATCATGGATAACGGCACGTTCACCACCTGTCTGCCCGGTGATAACAGCTGGAGCGTCGTCGGTTCAGAAGTGATTCAGGACCGTCAGGAAGAAGTGGCTGAGATCTGGAACGCTCGTTTCCATATCGGCCCGGTTCCTGTGTTCTACAGCCCTTATATGCAGTTACCGATTGGGGATAAGCGCCGTTCCGGTTTCCTTATCCCTAACGCTAAATACAGCACCAACAATGGTTTCGGCCTGACAGTTCCTTATTACTGGAACATTGCGCCAAACTACGACGCCACGATCACGCCAAATTACATGAGCGATCGTGGTCTGCAGCTGCAGAACGAATTCCGCTACCTGACCGTCGCCGGTGCGGGTCTGATGGAGTTCGATTATCTGGGCAATGATAAGAAGATCGACGATCAGTTCCTGAAGGACGAAGGCCGTACCAGTGATAACACCACCAAACGCTGGATGTATTACTGGCGTCATTCAGGTGTTTACGATCAGGTGTGGCGCTTCAACGTCGATTACACCAAAGTCAGTGACCCTTATTACTTCACCGATTTCGATTCGAAATACGGTTCCAGTACCGATGGCTATTCCACGCAAAAATTCAGTGTAGGGTATGCGAATAAGAACTGGGATGTGACGCTGGCAAGTAAGCAGTTCCAGGTCTTCACTGATTATGGTAACAGCAATGCTTACCGTGCCCAGCCACAGCTGGACATTAACTATTATAAAAACGATGTAGGTCCGTTCGACCTGCACCTGTACGGTCAGGCGGTGAAATTCACCAGCGTGAACCCGGATAACCCGGAAGCGATACGTACTCACTTCGAACCTACGTTAAGCCTGCCGCTCAGTAATGGCTGGGGCAGTCTGGATAACGAAATCAAGCTGATGGCTACCCACTATCAGCAGGATATTCCAGATGCCTATTATGATGCGAACCCGGACACCAAACTGCGTTCATCCGTGAACCGCGTTATGCCTGAATTTAAAACCGACGGCAAAATGGTGTTTGACCGTACGATGGACTGGAACAGTGATTACACCCAGACCCTCGAGCCGCGAGTGCAGTACCTGTACATTCCGTATCGTAACCAGAGTTCGATCAATACCTATGACTCCACGTTGTTGCAGTCCGACTACACCGGTCTGTTCCGCGATAAAAGTTACAGTGGCCTTGACCGCATCGCTTCTGCCAATCAGGTGGCGAGTGGTTTAACCACGCGTATTTACGACGAAAATCTGGAAGAGCGTTTTAACGCCTCTGCCGGACAGATTTATTACTTCCAGCCACCGCGCACTGGCGATCAGAACAGCGTGCTGGATAAAAATGATGACACCGGCAGCCTGGTTTGGGCAGGTGACACTTATTACAAAATCAATAACTTCTGGGGCGTTCGCGGCGGTGTGCAATACGACACCCGTCTTGATGCACTGGCGCTGGGCGATGCAGTGCTTGAGTATCGTGCTGACTCAGAGAAAATGATTCAGTTGAGCTACCGTTATGCCAGCCCGGAATATATTCAGGCGACATTACCTCAGGTCACCAACCCGGGGTATCAGGACGGTATTTCTCAGGTCGGCGGTATCGCCAGCTGGCCGATTGCCGATCGCTGGTCCATCGTCGGTGCGTATTATTACGATACCAAAGCACAGCAAAGCGCCGATCAGTTAATCGGCCTGCAATACAATACCTGCTGCTGGGCAATCAATGTCGGTTACGAACGTAAGATCACCAACTACGACACGACCAAGTCCGAAAGTAAGTATGACAATAAGATTGGTTTCAATATTGAACTTAGAGGCCTGGGTAACAATCAAACCCTCGGAACAAAAGAAATGTTGGCCACCGGCATACTGCCATATCAGCGAGCTTTCTAAGCCCGACGACGCTCTTGATTTCCTGTCTGCATGTCATTTCGTGCAGACAGGGCTGATTTAGTGAAGACACTACGAACTCAGTGAACTTGAAACCCGCGCTTGCGGATTAGACAAATGGAAAAAGTATGAAGAACTGGAGAACACTTCTCCTCGGCGTGACGCTTTGTGCCAGCACTGCGTTTGCTGCCCCTCAGGAAGTTGATAAAGTTGCTGCCGTCGTGAACAACGGCGTCGTATTGCAAAGTGACGTGGATGGTTTGTTTAATTCCGTTAAACAGCAGGCACAGCAGGCTAAACAACAGCTGCCGGATGACGCAACGTTACGTCACCAGATCCTCGATCGTCTGATCATGGATCAGATCCAGTTGCAGATGGCGACCCGTATGGGGATCACGCCAAACGATCAGGATGTCGATAAAGCCATCGCCAGTATCGCCCAGCAGAACAACATTTCTGTCGATCAGCTTCGCAGCCGTCTTGCATATGACGGTTTGAACTACAGCACCTACCGTGCCCAGATCCGCAAAGAAATGATCATCAGCGAAGTGCGTAACAGCGAAGTACGTCGTCGCGTTACGATCCTGCCTCAGGAAGTGGATCAGCTGGCCAAACAGGTTGCTGCGCAAAATGGCAGCGGTGCTGAATTCAACCTCAGCCACATCCTGTTGCCATTGCCAGAAAACCCGACGCAGGATCAGGTTGATTCTGCAGAACAGCTGGCGAAGAAAATCGTCTCTGATCTGAACAATGGGGCGGATTTCGGCAAACTGGCGATCACCTACTCTGCTGACTCCCAGGCGCTGAAAGGCGGCAACATGGGCTGGGGCAAATTGCAGGAACTGCCTTCCCTGTTTGCACAGGCGTTGAGCACCGCGCAGAAAGGTCAGGTTATCGGTCCGATCCGTTCAGGTGTTGGTTTCCATATCCTGAAAGTGAACGATATCCGTGGCGATAACAAAACCGTTTCCGTCACCGAAGTACACGCCCGCCACATCCTGCTGAAACCTTCAGTGGTGATGACCGATGCGCAGGCGCGTGCAAAACTGGAACAAGTGGCTGCGGATATTAAGAGCGGCAAAGCGACCTTCGCTGAAGAAGCTAAACAGCTTTCTCAGGATCCGGGCTCTGCCAATCAGGGCGGCGATTTAGGTTGGGCTTCACCAGACATGTACGATCCGGCGTTCCGTGATGCCCTGATGAACCTGAAAAAAGGTGAAATGAGCGCACCGGTTCACTCCTCGTTCGGCTGGCATTTGATCCAACTGATCGACACCCGTCAGGTCGATAAAACAGATGCAGCACAGAAAGAACGTGCTTACCGCATGCTGTTCAACCGCAAATTTGCGGAAGAAGCTCAGACGTGGATGCAGGAACAACGTGCTGAAGCGTATGTGAAAATTATGGATGGTAATGGAAAATAATACTTCCGTGACAAAATCTGTGGTCATCACCCCCGGCGAGCCAGCCGGGGTTGGGCCGGATCTGGTACTCGCTCTGGCTCAGCAGGCATGGCCTGTTGAGTTAGTGGTATGTGCCGATCCGGCCTTACTGCTTGAACGTGCTGAGAAACTGGGTCTGAGTATTCAGTTGCGTGATTATCAGCAAGGCCGTCCGCCTGAGCCTCAGGCGGCAGGCACACTGACCGTTTTACCCGTTAACCTCGCCGCACCTGTGACAGCCGGAAAACTGGATGTTGCTAATGCGCCTTACGTGGTAGAAACGCTGGCGCGTGCCTGCGACGGTGCTATCAGCGGCGAATTTTCCGCACTGATCACCGGTCCGGTTCAGAAAAGTATTATCAATGATGCCGGTATTCCCTTCATCGGTCACACCGAATTCTTCGCCGACCGCAGCCATTGCAACCGTGTTGTGATGATGCTGGCGACCGAAGAATTACGCGTTGCGCTGGCGACTACGCACTTGCCTCTGCTGGCGGTGCCGGGTGCCATTACCCGTGAATGCCTGCATGAAGTCATCACCATTTTGCATCATGATCTGAAAACCAAATTTGGTATTACTGCGCCGAAAATTTATGTGTGTGGTCTGAATCCACATGCCGGCGAAGGTGGCCACATGGGGCACGAAGAGATCGACATTATCATTCCTGCACTGGACGAACTGCGCCAGCAAGGGATAGATCTCATCGGCCCGCTGCCCGCTGATACGTTATTCCAGCCTAAATATCTGCAACATGCCGATGCTGTTTTATCGATGTATCACGATCAGGGCCTTCCGGTGCTAAAATATCAGGGATTCGGTCGCGCAGTGAATATCACGCTTGGCCTGCCTTTTATCCGGACTTCCGTTGATCACGGTACCGCCCTTGAACTCGCCGCCACCGGCACCGCCGATGCGGGCAGTTTCAAGACAGCAATAAATCTCGCCATTCACATGGCAAATAACAGCAACGATAAATAACAACAATGAATAGTAGAGTCCACCAAGGTCACTTTGCCCGTAAACGTTTTGGGCAAAACTTCTTAACCGATCAGTTTGTTATCGATAGCATCGTGTCGGCCATTCACCCTATGCCGGGTGAAGCTGTCGTTGAAATCGGTCCGGGTCTGGCAGCATTAACTGAGCCTGTCGCTTCACGTCTGGACAGCATGACGGTGATCGAACTCGACCGTGATCTGGCGACGCGTCTGGAAAATAACCCTAAGTTTCAGGGCAAATTGCGGGTCATCCAGTCTGACGCAATGAAAATCAATTTCGGCGAGCTGTCTGAAGAACTCGGTCAGCCACTGCGCGTCTTTGGTAACCTGCCGTACAACATTTCTACGCCGCTGATGTTTCATTTGTTCACCTATACCAACGCCATCAAAGACATGCATTTTATGTTGCAGAAGGAAGTGGTAAACCGTCTGGTTGCAGGTCCGAACAGCAAAGCGTATGGTCGTTTAACGGTGATGGCGCAATATTATTGCAACGTGATCCCGGTTCTGGAAGTTCCACCAGAATCCTTCACACCGGCGCCGAAAGTGGAATCCGCTGTGGTGCGTTTAGTGCCGCATGAAGTGATCCCGTATCCGGTCCCGGATATTCGCATTCTGAGCCGTCTGACTACCGATGCGTTTAACCAGCGTCGTAAAACAATACGCAACAGCCTCGGCCATCTGTTCACACCAGAACAAATGACCGAACTGGGCTTAGATCTCAGCATGCGTGCTGAAAATATTTCTGTAGAGCAATTCTGTAAACTGGCTAACTGGTTGTCCACACGACCTAAAACCCCGGAACCTCAGGAGTAGCGTTATGCTTAATTCGCCCCGCGTTTGTGTTCAGGTGCAAAGTATCTACGTTGAGTCACAGTCGATACCGGAAGAAGAACGTTTTGTCTTCGCTTACACCATCACCATCCGCAATCTGGGGCGTTTTAATGTCCAACTGCTTCGCCGTTACTGGCTGATTACCAACAGTAATGGCCGCCAGACAGAAGTTCAGGGCGAAGGGGTCATCGGTGAACAACCGCTGATCCTGCCTGGCAATGAATTTCACTATACCAGCGGCGCGATTTTAGAAACGCCGCTGGGCACGATGGAAGGCCATTATGAAATGGTCGCACAAGACGGTGAAGCCTTCCGTGTGCCTGTTCCGGTCTTCCGCCTCGCCATCCCTACGCTGATAAATTAATCCTCATGTCGACATATCTTATTGGTGATGTTCACGGCTGCATCGATGAACTCAAGGCGCTATTGGCGCAGGTGGATTTTGATCCGCAAAATGATGTCCTGTGGCTGACCGGTGATCTGGTTGCCCGCGGTCCGTCCTCTCTCGACGTGCTGCGTTTTGTCAGCGGTTTGGGGGATTCGGTTCGCATGGTACTCGGTAACCATGATCTGCATCTGCTGGCGGTTTACGCCGGTATCAGCTTTAACAAACCGAAAGATCGCATCACGCCTCTGCTTGAAGCCGAAGATGCTGATGAGCTGATCAACTGGCTGCGACGTCAGCCGGTATTGCAGGTAGACGATGAGCTGAAGCTGGTCATGGCACACGCCGGGATCACGCCGCAGTGGGATCTCGAAACGGCGCAGATGTGCGCCCGTGAAGTGGAATCCGTGCTGAGCAGCGACACCTATCCGCTATTTCTGGATGCGATGTATGGCGATATGCCAAACAACTGGCACCCGGAGCTTTCGGGCCTGGCACGCCTGCGTTTCAGTACCAACGCATTTACCCGGATGCGCTACTGTTTCCCAAACGGTCAGCTGGACATGATTTGCAAGGATGTGCCGGAAAGCGCGCCAAAACCGCTCAAACCCTGGTTTGATATTCCGGGTCCTGTCCGGGAAGCAGGTTACAGCATTGCGTTTGGTCACTGGGCGTCTCTGGAAGGAAAAGGCGCGCCGGAAGGTATTTACGCACTCGATACCGGGTGTTGCTGGGGCGGAGATCTGACGATGCTACGCTGGGAAGATAAAACCTACTTCACGCAGCCGTCCAACCGCCACAGCGAAAAAGAGCAGTCTGAGATCCCAAAAGCGATTTAATAAACCGCAGACATTCAGACAGCAAAAAGGCACCTTCAAAGGTGCCTTTTTCATTTCAGACTGATCAGGTATCAGGCGCGGCGGTCGAGAATTTCGAAGCAATAACCGTGAGAGTTCTGCTCATCCGCATCATGGAATTCGCTGAAGGTGCTTTCCCAGTCATCCGGCTCGTAATCAGGGAAATGCGTGTCGCCTTCCACTTCTGCATCGATGTGAGTCAGGTATAAACGGTTAGCTTTTGGCAGCAACTGTTCGTAAACGCGGCCTCCGCCCATCACCATGACTTCTTCCACATCACCGGCCGCCGCCAGTGCAGCGTCAACGGACGTTACCCAGGTCACGCCTTCATGTTCGCCAGGTTTAGAGCTGATGACGATATTCAGCCTGCCAGGCAATGGGCGTCCGATTGACTCAAACGTCTTGCGTCCCATGATGACAGGTTTGTTCAGCGTATTACGCTTGAACCAGGCCAGATCACCGGGTAAATGCCAAGGCATAGCGTTTTCCATGCCAATAACGCGATCGGTCGCCAGTGCGGCGATCAGGCTAATAATCATTGTGAAGCCCTGTGTAGAGAAGGAATTGGAGCGTGACCCGAAAAAAGAGCTGACACTATACGGAAAGCCCTATCAGCCGTCGATAGGAAGACCTGCGCTTTACAAAGATATAAGAGAGCTTTACCCCTGCCGGGATATTCCCCGTCAAACGTGCCATCTCAGCCCCTGAAGTGTGGTCAAAAGCCGGAAGCTTTCGCCGTAATTCAGTCGAAAATGCTGAACCGTTGATCTGCATTTCGTCCTGTATATCCGTGTTGTACAACAACCCTTACACACCGGGGCGTTTACGGTACAGCCACAATCCCGGCAATGATAATCCGATAGATAAAGCCCCGACGATAAAACTGGCTTTTAGAAAATTAGTAAGCGCCGTCGACAGCAATACCTCGCTGTAGCCAAGGTGCGAAATCTCCACCACGGAAATCATCGCCGTGTAGGCTGATATACCGGGGAACATCGGTATAACGGCGGCAACGGTGAAAACTTTAGGATGCGCCAGCAACCAGCGTGACCAGCGAATGCCCATAATGCCAATCAGTATAGCCGCCAGCAGGGACGCCCACTCAATGTTGATCCCGCCATGAATAAGTAACATCCGGCTGCCATGGCCGAGCCCGCCAAGCAGTGCGCAATAGGGTAATGCCCGGCGTGGAACATTAAACACCATCGCAAAGCCCAGCGCAGGCACCGCGGCAAAAATCATGTCCTCGATCAGCGCCCATAAAAGACTCATGACCACCCCCGCAAATCCCACAGCGCCATGGCCATGACCACACCGATGCAGGTTGCCAGCGTCAGCAGACTTGCCATCGTCCAGCGTGCCAGCCCGGTATTCACATGCCCTTTGAACATATCCGCCACCGCGTTAATCAGCGGAAAACCCGGCACCAGCAATAACACGCTGGCGGCCATGGCGACGTTTGACGACTGTTCAAAAATGCCCAGCCGCAACAACAGGCCTGAAATGGACGTCGCCACAAATGCAGTGCAGCAAAAGTTGATCAGCGGATTCATGTGCTGCGCAGTGAGACTTTGGCGAACGGCCATAGCGACGCCACTGGCTAAAAAAGTGACGGTGAACGCATCCCATCCGCCGCCGTTAAGTTTGCTGAAACACCCGCAGGAGAGCGCCACCATCAACACCATCAGCCAGCGCGGATAGCGCAGCGGTTTGATTTTTTGCAGACGTTTTGCCACCAGCGCGCTGTCGAGCAGTTTATGCTCAGCCAGGATCACCGTATGCTGGACTTCGGTCACCACCTGCATGTTGATCCCGCGATCGACATTCTTACGCGTTGAGGTCAGGCAGTAACCGCCGCTGAGCGTGCTGAGCACAATGGCATTGGCGGAGATTGAGCTTTCCACCCGGTCCATGCCCAGCGCGACACCAAGTCTTGCCGACAGCTGTTCGACCAGCATACTTTCCGCGCCATGCTGCAACAGCATCAGGGCACATTCGATGCATAACCGGGTAATTTCACGCTGATGATGCGCCTCGGGGCTTTCACGCACCGGGTATTCTATGACCGGATCCTGCATACCATTCACCGTCCGCAAAAAAAGCAATAAGAGTGATTTAACTTACTGAGGATTGGCGTATCATGCCGCCTTCTTTTGCTCTGAACATTGACGACGGTTATTTTCATGCTTGAAACCACCCTTTTTGTTGCCAGTATTGCCTTCCTCGGCATGCTTTCGCCCGGCCCTGATTTCTTTCTGGTGATCAAAAATGCGGCCCGTTATCCGCGCATTGCTGCACTCATGACGTCGCTGGGTGTGATTTGTGGCGTGATTACGCACATGTCTTACTGTGTGGCGGGTCTGGCAGTGGTGATCACCACTACGCCGTGGTTATTCAATTTGCTGAAATACGTCGGTGCCGCGTATCTGATCTGGGTGGGTATTCAGGCGTTATTCTCGCGCAGCAACAGCAGAATGAACCTCGACGGGCTCGAGCCGCAGCAGGTGAAATTACGCACGGCGTTCGTGCAGGGTTATCTGTGTAATCTGCTGAATCCTAAGGCGACGCTTTTCTTCCTGGCGATGTTTACTCTGGTTTTGCAGATCAACTCCACCGTCGGTGAAAAGCTGTGGTACGCCTCGATAATCGTGGGTTTGTCTGCTATCTGGTGGCCGTCACTGGCATTACTGATCCAGAGCCCGCCGGTACGTCGCGGTCTGGCAAAAGCACAAAAAATTATCGATAAGCTGCTGGGTGGCGTGCTGATTGGTTTAGGTATCAAAGTCGCACTGAGCTGATTTGTACTGAATCAGTAAAGAAAAAAAACCGGTGCATCAGGCACCGGTTTTGAGTATTGAATCTGTTTACCCCTTCGCTTCAATCACCTCATTCTCCGGGGCTTTCCCGTCAATACTGCCGCGCCAGCCCTGTTGCTGACCGGAAGCCAGACGCTCCTGATCCTGCTCAATCGCTGCCGTCAGCATATCTTTCGCACGCTGCATACTGGCGATGCGGAATTCGGTATCTTCGTAATTCTCGATAGTCGCTTCCAGCATTTTCAGGTTATAGCGGCGGAACAAATCGGCTTTCTCGCGGGCTTCATAAGCATCCAGCCCCAGCGCTTCCAGCACATCACGACCGACGCGCAGTGAACCTTCAAACAGTTCACGCTCCGGCGCTTCCACACCTAACTGGCGCAACTGATACCAGTGATCAACGTCACGCGCACGGGCAATCACTTTCAGGTTCGGGAAATGCTCTTTCGCCAGCGCGGTCAGCTGAAGGTTGGCCTCCACATCATCAATGGCGTTAATCAGGACTTTAGCCTGCGCCGCACCTGCCGATTCCAGCAAATCCACGCGCGTGGCATCGCCGTAAAACACCTTGGTACCAAATTTGCGCAGCGTTTCAATATGATCAGGATCGTGGTCAAGAACCACGGTATGAACGTTATTGGCCAGTAACAGACGACCGGCAATCTGACCAAAACGACCGAATCCGGCGATAATAACCTGCGCATTTTCTTCATCGATGGTGTCTTGCGGACGGTCATCTTTTGGCGCATTGCGTTCAAGACGCGCCGACAACACCAGCAGTAATGGCGTCACCGCCATGGAAAGTGCAACTGCCAGCGTCAGCACCTTTGACCATTCCACCGGCAACACACCAGCCATCTGCGCCGTACTAAAAATCACGAATGCGAATTCACTGCCCTGCCCGATTAAGATGGCAAACAGGCCGCGCTGCTTTTTCGGCACACCCAGCCAAGGCGCAATCAGCCACAGCAAAGCGGCTTTCAGCGCCATAAATCCGACCAGCAATGTGGCGATCAGCAACGGCTGATGGACCAGCGTGCCGAAGTCGATAGACATCCCGACGCCGATAAAAAACAGGCCGAGCAACAGGCCTTTGAACGGCTGAATATCGCTTTCCAGCGCGTGACGGTATTCAGAACTCGCCAGCAATACACCTGCCAGAAACGCGCCCATCGCCATCGACATCCCGGCCATTTCCAGCAAAATGCCGAAACCGAAGACCAGAAATAGCGCAACGGCACTGAACACTTCACGCATGCCGGAACGTGCCACGAAGTGCAGTAATGGCAGCGTGACATAGCGTCCGAGCAGAATAACCAGCACCAGCGCACCGGCCACTTTTGCCGCGGACAAACCAAAACTCATCAGCGTGGTAGCTTCGCCGGTACTTGCCAGTAACGGGATCATCGCCACCAGCAGGATCGCCGCAATATCCTGAAACAGCAATACCGCAAAGGCACTGCGGCCAATGGGTGACGCGGTCAGGCTGCGCTCACTCATCGCCTGCATGGCTATGGCCGTTGAGGACAGCGCCAGCGTCAGGCCAATCAGCAGGGCAATTTTCCAGTCCAGCCCGAGGAAGTAACAGAACGCGCTGAGCACCACGCCGCAGCCGACCATCTGAATACTGCCGCCGCCGAATACCGAGGCACGCATGGTCCATAACCGTTTGGGATCCAGCTCCAGGCCGATGACAAACAACATCAGCACCACGCCGATTTCCGCAAAGGTCAGAATTGATTCTGCATCAGACACCAGCTTCAGCCCCCACGGACCGATAATGCAGCCGGCGATCAGATAACCGAGCACGGAACCCAGCCCCAGCCGCACAGCAATCGGCACAAACAGCGCCGCCGAGCCGAGATAAATCAGGCCTTCGATCATCAGGTTATGGTTATCCAAGACTCACCTCCGGCGGACAGCCTTCTTTCAGACTGAGACAAGCCGTTAAACGCCGGCGATATTCTTCGCCCGCTGCCTTCAGCGCCACTTCGTCACAAATAAAGGTGTTGTGGACGGCAAAATACGGCAGCCAGTGCATGCCGCAATAAATGGCTGTCGCCTGTAACGGCTGCGCCAGCACGTCGAAATCAGGGTGATCACCCAGTTCGAAATGATGCTCGTTGCCACCGGTCGTCACCGCCCACAGGCAATGTTTTCCGTTCAGCGCATTGCCTTCATGACCGTAGGCCCAGCCATGCTCAAGCACTTTGTCGATCCACAGTTTCATCAGCGGCGGCAGGCTGTACCATTGGATGGGATGCTGAAAAACCACCAAATCCGCGCGTTCAACCGCTTTCTGTTCAGCGGCGATGTCGATATTAAAATCGGGATAGAGGTCGTAAAGCGAGCGCACTTCAACATTGGGCAAATCACTGACGGCTGACAGCAACCCCTGATTGGCTCTTGAATGACGCGGATAAGGATGGGCGTAAATTATTAAAATCATCAGTGAACTCATATCGACAAAATATGCATTCATCATAAAGTATTTTTAACATTTATTAACTGCCGTAAATACGATGAAAAACAGGGCCCTCAGGCCCTGCTGATTCAGATGAAAGGATTTACGGGCAACTGACTGCCCCGAGATCCAGCCAGTTGTCACCTGCAACCGGCGTCACACCCTGTGTCCAGACTTTCGCTTTCCAGTTATGGCCGCCGTAAGTGGCCATTTCACCCTGAAGATAGGTAGCCGCATTGTCGTAAGGCAAAGTGATATTGCTGACGAGTTGCCACTGATCGCTGCTGCGCAATGGCGGATTGTTTTGAGTCCAATATTTCGCCTTCCATATCAGCTGGTTGTAGCTTACAGCATCACCGGTATTATAGATTTTACTGCTGTCCCAGGCTGGCACTTGTGCCGCCGCAGGATCCGTTGTCACGCCACATCCGCCCGAGCTCGCCGGGTTTACTGTCAGCTGTAAGCTGGCCGTGCCGGATGATTTTCCGTCGCTGACCACAACACTGACCTGATAAACCGTGCTGGTGGTGACAGCCGGAGCGGTAACGTTGATGGCGCTGGTAGTCAGCGAGCTGGCGCTCAGACCGGCGGGCAACGTCCACTGATAGGTTAGCGGATCGCTGTTAGCATCCGTCGCCTGTGCCACCAGCGCGAAGGTATTACCTGCCGTGACGGTCATGGTCGCTGGCAGCGTCACCACCGGCGGCTGGTTCGCCTGAACCGCCGAGTTTGTCACCTGAACCTGCGCGGTAGTGCTCAGCCCTTGCGGGTCGGTCACCTTGAGCTGGAATACCCACACCTGATCTTGTGTGGTAGTCAGGACGTTAAACTGCGCTTTGGCTTTGTCTGCATTGGTCAGCGTCACTGCCGGGCCGGAGATTTTGGTCCACAGATACGTCAGCGCACTATTTTCCGGGTCACGGGAGGCAGAACCATCAAGTACCACGGTCACCGGACCGGTCACGTTCTGATTCGTTCCCGCACTGGCCAGCGGCGCAAGATTTGTAGTGCCGCCGCCGCTGCCATCCCCTAACCCTTCATGCATGGCATTCAAAATATCGCCGTTATCTGCGTCGATTTCCCATGCGAACAGGCCGCCAAGCTGATTAGCCAGAACGTATTTACCTTTGGCAATCACTGAACGGTTGTCATCGTAAGTGATCAAATCACCGGTGGAAGGCTTCCACAAATACGGGGCTTCAGCTGCCGGATCATAGTTGTACTGCCAGTCACTGCTGGCTTTAAGCTTCGCCACCTGACGGTAATCGAGAATGCCATTCTCCCAGGTCCCTGCGGTCGGTCCCGTCGCGGTGCCGGTGAAAGGATCGTTATTCTGGAAATTCTTCACCCCTGTCCAGCCGCGCCCGTACATAGCGGCACCCACCACGATTTTGCCCGGCGTCACGCCCTGTGACAGTAATGCCTGCACGCCATGATCGGTGGTGTAATCGGTATCGGGCTTCGAGGCGGAACCGTATAAGGCGGTTTGATGCCCCAGCGTCGTCAGTGAGAAAGCCCCATAGAAGTCGTAGCTCATCAGGAATATGTGATCCATATATTGCTGCGCGGCGCTGTAATCCACGTTATCAATTTTGTCCCTGCCTGCACTGATCGCCGAACTCAGTTCGTAGGTTTTTCCTGTCTGGGCGGACAATTCATTAAGCATCGCCCGCAGATCTTTCATCAGCTGCACATAGGTATCGCCATCCGCCGTGCTGCCCAGCGCCGGGTTTTCACCGCCACCGCCCGGAAATTCCCAGTCAATATCCACACCGTCAAAGAATTTCCAGGTTTGCAGGAATTCTTTTACCGAGGCCACGAAGACGTCCCGCTTCGCCTTATCCTTCATGAAATAGAACGGGTCTGACAACGTCCAGCCACCGATGGAAGGGACAATTTTCAGGTTTGGATAGGCTTTCTTCAGCGCCATCAGCTGACCAAAATTACCTTTATAAGGTGCTGAATATTCACTGACGCCTTGCTGAGGCATCTGCACCGCAGCCCAGGGATCGTGTATCGCAACTTTAAAATCCTGACGCCCCGCGCAGGCGCGTTGCAAGGCCTGAAAACTGCCCTCAATGCTTTTTAAACTGTCGTTAATCCCGTCTCCGCCGCAAATCGGCGTGAAGCCGTACAGGATATGTGTCAGGTTTTGCGCAGGGATTTTATCTACGGAGAATCCGCGACCATACACGCCCCACTCAACAAAATATGCGCCAACGACCTTGCCAGACTTGTTGTTATAAGGCTGGTTATTTTCCTTCAGCGTGCTGGTTAACGGTAGCAGATGACTGCCGTCGGTATCTGCCACCACAATTTGTTTGGCGTCACTGGTGGTACAACCTTCGCTGTTACATAACGCGACCTGTAACTGATAACGCCCGCCTTTATTGACAGCAAAAGTGGCGCTGCCCGTCGCGCCGGACGGACCGCTCCAGACCTGCGCACCATTGAGTAAAACTTTGGCCGTCTGGCCCGCGTCGCCGGTCCATAAATTCCAGGTGACCGTCACATCCGCCGCATTTTTTACCGTCACCAGCTGGTTATAGGCCGAGGCAGACTGATTGATATCAACAATGGCAAAGGTGGTTTCATCCGCGCCGAGACTTGGCTTTCCGGGAAGTGCAGCCTGTGAGACCGGCGCAAGAACCGCGCCGATAAGCAAAGCCAGAAGGCTGACAGGAGTTTTGTTCATGTGAAATTCCTCATTTTTGACTGGAAGCACTGCAAGAAGGGTTAATTCTCGATGTGAACTAACCAAGGCTTCGAGTATAAAATCAGACACGAACACATAACAATAATTAAACATTAAAACAGCATGACACCCATCACATTAACCTGAAATATCGATCTAAAAGAATAAGTTATAGCAAAGATTGCTTTCATGTGAAGACACCAATACATAAAAAATATAACTTTAACGTTAAACATATTTAATGATTATGTTTAACATTTTAGCCGAACAGATATAAAAAAAAGCCCGCCCCTTTCGGGAGCGGGCGTCTTAACATCCGTAGGGAACCAGCGGAGACTTATTTGCTGATTTTTGCGTGCATTTCCTGCACTGAAATCACCTGCCAGACGCTATCTCATACTGAAGAGGCCGTTTTTTTAGCTTAGTTGCTCAAGCCGTAAATTATTGATTACGTTGTAATCTGTTGACTCTCCAGGGTAAATAATCTGTATATCAAGCGGTACATCCTGATTCGGCCCGATAATGTGTCCCGCTCTGCTTTCCAAATAAACGTGGCCCTCTACGGACTTTTCAATATTCAATATAATCCAGTTAACATTCGTTTTCAGCCAATCAGGGCTGACCTCCGCGCCCTCAGGCAAGACAAACGACAATTCCCACGAACTCACTTGTTCATCCCTGGATGTAAGTATCAGATGATAACTGTAAATATATTCGGGTTGGTCCCACACTAATTTCCAGTGAGACATTAATTGCTGAGTTACTTGTAAGGGTTTAGGTTCAGTCACATGAACCAATGTAGTGACGACATTATTACCGGTATTGATCACGCCAATTGGGGCATGTAATCTGCACACCAGTTCTGTTGAACCTACCGCTTTTCCTGTTACCGGAATCCGAAGAATAACGGAACTGTTCGCGGGAACAGTAACAGCAGGAACTGCAGACACAGAGATAATATCGGCATTACTAATCGTCACATTAATCGTGACATCTTCTACTATGGTTGCACTATTATTTTCGATTTTTCATTTAAATAAATACCTTTCATCAATACCAACACTAAAATCACTTTCAGCCAGTATTAACAGATTCACTTCAGTCACCGGTGCGCTCACTACCGATCGCACAGCATCATTCCAGGTACTGCTTCCCAGAGGATAATCATAAAGCGTAGAAACATCCTGACCCGCAGAGACTGCCAGCGTCTGCCCGTCAAGATAAATCCCCGAAACCAATGTTGCAGCCTGACTCATATTATTGACTACGCTCGACACGCCTCCTCCTGCGCCAAGGATGAATCCATAGCTTTCTAATTGTGCCTGATCTACCTGAATGCCGGGGGAAATAACCAGTATATCGCCTACTTCCTTGTTGTAACCCACGTTAGTGAATAAGCATAACTTACCGTCCGGACAATTATTCACTCCAGAGCTTTTTTTAATAAGATAAATATCTTGATCTGCCATGATGTAGCTCTCCGATTTATTTAATATAGTTCACCTTGAGATAAATATGTTTAAAGTGAACGTGTATGTATTTTGAAAACTTACATGCGTACCAGAAACAGTAATGAGTGATAAAAATAGATTTGTGAAATAAAAACCATGTCAAAAATATCATTTTGTATAATGCGTCATGTTTTAAATTAATGAGGGATATTATTTATCTCATTTTTATCGTTCTGAGGGATATTACTGAAGTGAGGCGTCATTGGCGTAACTTCTCACGAATACTGACAAAACAATATGATTTCTGAATGTGCGGAGATGAAATTTATGACAAAAAAAACCGCAGGCGAACCTGCGGCTGATACGAGAATGTGAACAGATTAGTTTTTGATCCGCGCGTGCATTTCCTGCACTGAAATCACCTGCTCGGTCGGGTCAGAAGACAGCGCCATCGCGGTAGCAAAACCACCGTTGAGCGTGGTGTCGTAATGCACTTTGTATTGCAGTGCGCTGCGACGGATAAGCTTGGAGTCTTCAATCGCCTGACGGCCAGCAGTGGTATTCACGATGTAGACATATTCGCCGTTCTTGATACGGTCCTGAATATGCGGACGGCCTTCATGCACCTTGTTGACCAGACGCGGATTAATTCCGGCCTCGCCCAGCACTACCGCCGTACCGTGGGTTGCATCCAGCTCGAAACCACGTTTGAGCAGTTTCGCGGCTAAATCCACCACGCGACCTTTGTCACCCTCGCGGACTGACAACAGGGCGCGACCAGCTTTCTTCATACCGGAGTTGCTTCCCAGCTGCGCTTTAGCAAAGGCTTCTGCGAAGGTACGGCCGACGCCCATGACTTCACCGGTAGAACGCATTTCCGGCCCCAGAATCGGGTCAACGCCAGGGAATTTGTTGAACGGCAGCACCACTTCTTTTACGGAGTAGTAAGGCGGGATGACTTCTTCGGTCACGCCCTGCTCTGCCAGTGTCTGACCCGCCATCACGCGAGCCGCCACTTTCGCCAGCGGTACACCGGTCGCTTTGGAGACGAACGGTACGGTACGGGCTGCACGCGGGTTGACTTCAATCAGGTAGACTTCATTGTTCTTCACCGCGAACTGGACGTTCATCAGACCGCGAACACTCAGCTCGAAAGCCAGTTTCTCGACCTGCTGACGCATCACATCCTGAATTTCCTGGCTCAGCGTGTAGCAAGGCAATGAACATGCGGAGTCACCGGAGTGAACGCCCGCCTGTTCGATGTGCTCCATGATGCCGCCAATCAGTACGCGCTCGCCGTCGCAGATAGCATCAACGTCAACTTCTACGGCGTCGTCAAGGAAGCGATCCAGCAGAACCGGAGCATCGTTCGAGACGCTGACCGCGTTCTGGAAGTAACGGCGCAGGTCGATTTCGTCGTAGACGATTTCCATCGCGCGGCCGCCCAGCACATACGAAGGACGCACCACCAGCGGATAACCGATACCCGCCGCTTTTTCGACTGCCTGTTCGATAGTCGCAACGGTGGCGTTCGCCGGTTGTTTCAGACCCAGACGGTGAACCGCCTGCTGGAAACGTTCACGGTCTTCTGCACGGTCAATCGCGTCCGGGCTGGTACCAATAATTGGCACGCCAGCAGCTTCCAGTTCACGCGCAAGTTTCAGCGGAGTCTGGCCGCCATACTGAACAATCACGCCTTTCGGCTGTTCGATACGCACTATTTCCAGCACGTCTTCCAGTGTCACGGATTCGAAATACAGACGGTCGGAAGTATCGTAGTCTGTAGACACCGTTTCCGGGTTACAGTTAACCATGATGGTTTCGTAACCGTCTTCGCGCAGCGCCAGTGAGGCGTGAACGCAGCAATAGTCGAACTCGATACCCTGACCGATACGGTTTGGACCACCGCCCAGCACCATGATTTTCGGCTTGTCGTTGGTCGGGTTAGATTCGCATTCTTCTTCATACGTCGAATACATGTAGGCGGTATCGGTAGAGAATTCCGCGGCACAGGTATCCACACGTTTGTAGGCCGGATGCAGGTTGTATTTGTGACGCAGTTTGCGCACTTCGCTTTCTGAAACGCCGACCAGTTTCGCCAGACGTAGATCCGCAAAGCCTTTGCGCTTAAGCATGCGCAGGTAATCGTGGGTCAGAATGTTGAAGCCGCCTTCAGCCACTTCATTTTCCAGTTTCACCAGTTCTTCAATCTGCACCAGGAACCAGCGGTCCACGTTGGTCAGGTTGAAGATACCGTCAACGGACATCCCGGCACGGAAAGCATCAGCGATGTACCAGATACGCTCGGCTCCGGCTTCTTTCAGCTCGCTACGAATTTTAGTCAGCGCTTCCGGATCATCCAGACTCACTTTCGGGTCGAAACCGCTCGCGCCCACTTCCAGACCGCGAAGGGCTTTTTGCAGAGATTCCTGCTGAGTGCGGCCAATCGCCATCACTTCGCCGACAGATTTCATCTGCGTGGTCAGACGGTCGTTGGCACCGGCAAATTTCTCGAAGTTGAAGCGAGGGATCTTGGTCACAACGTAGTCGATAGAAGGTTCGAACGAGGCCGGGGTTTTACCGCCAGTGATGTCGTTCATCAGCTCATCGAGGGTGTAACCCACCGCCAGTTTCGCGGCTACTTTGGCAATCGGGAAACCGGTCGCTTTAGACGCCAGCGCGGAAGAACGTGATACGCGCGGGTTCATTTCGATAACGATCAGACGGCCATTTTTCGGGTTTACCGAGAACTGGACGTTAGAGCCACCGGTTTCTACACCGATTTCACGCAGTACCGCCATGGAGGCGTTACGCATGATTTGGTATTCTTTGTCGGTCAGGGTTTGCGCGGGTGCTACGGTGATGGAGTCACCGGTGTGGATGCCCATTGCATCGAAGTTTTCGATGGAGCAGACGATGATGCAGTTGTCGTTTTTATCACGCACCACTTCCATCTCGTACTCTTTCCAGCCAATCAGCGACTCATCAATCAGCAGCTCTTTGGTTGGGGAAAGATCCAGACCGCGTTCGCAAATCTCTTCAAACTCTTCACGGTTGTACGCGATACCGCCACCGGTGCCGCCCATGGTGAAGGAAGGACGAATGATGCACGGGAAGCCAACATCAGCGGCAACCGCCAGCGCTTCTTCCATGGTGTGTGCGATACCGGAACGTGCGGTGTCGAGGCCGATTTTTTTCATCGCCACGTCGAAACGGCGACGGTCTTCCGCTTTATCAATCGCATCGGCGGTCGCACCAATCATGGTCACGCCGAATTCTTCCAGCACGCCCTGACGTTCCAGTTCCAGCGCACAGTTCAGTGCGGTCTGGCCCCCCATGGTTGGCAGCACGGCATCCGGACGTTCTTTCTCGATAATCTTGCGCACCACTTCCCAGTGAATTGGCTCGATGTAAGTCGCATCGGCCATTTCCGGGTCAGTCATGATAGTCGCAGGGTTGGAGTTCACCAGAATGACGCGGTAACCCTCTTCACGCAGCGCCTTACACGCCTGCGCACCCGAGTAGTCAAATTCACAAGCCTGGCCGATAACAATCGGGCCGGCGCCCAGGATCAGGATGCTTTTTATGTCTGTACGTTTTGGCATTTTTTCTTGCTCCTGATTTATTTGCCTGTAAGAGTGGCGTCGTTTTTATTGGTAGTGCGAAAAGCTTCAATCAGTTCAATGAAGTGGTCGAACAGCGGTGCCGCATCGTGCGGGCCCGGACTGGCTTCAGGGTGCCCCTGGAAGCTGAACGCCGCTTTATCGGTGCGATGAATTCCCTGCACCGTGTGGTCGAACAGTGATTTGTGGGTCACGCGCAGGTTGGCAGGCAGACCGGTTTCATCAACTGCAAAACCGTGGTTCTGCGCGGTGATCATCACGATATCTTTATCGATATCTTTTACCGGGTGGTTACCGCCGTGGTGGCCGAGCTTCATTTTTACGGTCTTCGCGCCGCTGGCCAGTGCCAGTAACTGGTGACCGAGACAGATGCCGAATACCGGAATGTCAGTTTCCAGGAAGGATTTGATCGCCGCGATCGCGTAATCACATGGCTCCGGGTCACCCGGGCCGTTGGACAGGAAGATACCGTCCGGATTCATCTTCAGCACTTCTTCTGCCGGCGTTTGCGCAGGAACCACAGTCAGGCGGCAACCGCGATCCACCAACATGCGCAAGATATTACGCTTCGCGCCGTAGTCGTACGCCACCACATGGAATGGCAGCTCTTCAGATTTCTTCGCTTCCGGCAGTTCGCCTTCCAGCGTCCAGCTGCCTTGCTGCCAGCTGTAGGATTCTGTCGTCGTCACTTCTTTCGCCAGATCCATCCCTTTCAGCCCCGGGAACGCTTTGGCTTTTTGCAGCGCCAGTTCAGCATCCGGTGAATCGCCCGCAATGATGCAGCCGTTCTGTGCGCCTTTTTCACGTAACAGGCGGGTCAGTTTGCGGGTATCAATATCGGCGATGGCAACGATGTTGTTGCGCTTGAGATAATCAGAGAGGTTTTCTTCACTGCGGTAATTGCTGGCAATCAGAGGTAAATCGCGAATGACCAGGCCTTGAGCGTGTACTGCGGAGGATTCTGCATCAGCGGCGTTAGTGCCGACATTACCGATATGGGGATAAGTGAGAGTGACAATCTGGCGGGAATAGGAAGGATCAGTGAGGATTTCTTGATAACCGGTCATCGACGTATTGAAGACCACTTCCCCCACTGCCGACCCTTCTGCCCCGATGACCCGACCGTGGAATTGGGTTCCGTCTTCCAGAACCAATAGCGCTGACTTTATCAAAGCATCCTCCAAGAATAATAAATCACAATATCTGCATATTAATTCAGATAACCCGATCTAAATCAATGCAAAAATCGCTCCCAAAGGCAATTTTTGGCAAATTGCGCGCATTCTAATGATGGCAGTACGGTTTGTCTACCAAAAGCACCAATATTTCTCTTCTTTTCGTACAACTCAGAGAAAAGGCTCTCTGACTGGCATAAAAATAGTGACTAAGTCGCCATAGTAACCGTTTGCGGGAGAGGATGTGTGGAAAATGACGAGAAAAGGGGAATTGTTACAGAACCGGAGAGTGGTCGCGTTCAAAAAACATGCAATACATCAGATAAAACCAGTGAAAACACCATAAAAATGACAACACAGAGACAAAAACAAGCTAAACACTTATTTTTTAAAAAAAAGAGAAGGGCAATCAAGGAACTGCCCTTTTATCAAAACATTATGACCAAAACAACCACATCACATCTAAATCATCTTTTACAAATTTTCTAAACCAAGCACGTCTCGCATGTCATAAAGACCGGCTTTATGTGAAGAAAGCCACTTACCCGCACGAACAGCGCCATTTGCGAATGTCATGCGGCTGGAAGCCTTGTGCGTTATCTCAACGCGCTCACCGATATCTGCAAACATCGCGGTGTGTTCACCGACGATATCGCCTGCACGAATCGTGGCAAAACCAATACTCTTTGGATCACGTTCACCGGTATAACCTTCACGGGCATACACCGCACACTCTTTGAGATCACGGCCTAATGCACCGGCAATTGCTTCACCCATCGCCAGTGCTGTACCTGATGGTGCATCAACTTTATGACGGTGGTGCGCTTCCACGATTTCAATATCCGTGTAATCGCCCATGACTTTGGCCGCCTTTTCCAGCAGCTTGAGGACAACATTCACGCCAACGCTGAAGTTGGCGGCAAAAACGACCGGAATGATCTCCGAAGCCTGCTTAATTGCGGCCTTACCGGCATCATCAAAGCCCGTGGTCCCGATAATCATGCCTTTATGGTGCTTCTGGCAAAATTCCAGATGCGCCAGCGTGCCTTCCGGACGGGTGAAGTCGATCAAAATATCGAAGTCGTTCGTCACAGCATCCAGATTGTCATGCACTTTAATGCCCATAGTACCGACACCGGCCAGTTCACCCGCATCGGCACCCACTAAGGAAGAACCCGAACGTTCCAGCGCTGCGCCCAACACCACGCCATCGGCATCGGATACGGCCTGAATCAGCTGCCGGCCCATGCGGCCACCTGCGCCAACAATGGCCATGCGAATATCAGCGTTACTCATAATTACTCTCTTCTTATAGGGGTTCTGCCATGAAACAGAATCAGGTTATCGGCCCCGCCATGAGGGAGCCAGCGAAATTGCCTCATAATTAGAAAATTATGATACAGGCCGGTTAATATCAGTAAAAGCTATCCGGTTTCAGGTTACTAAACGTAGGGTTTTGTGTTAAACCGCCGACAGAACTGGAACTTGACGGGCGAAACTCACCAAAAAGTCCCTGAAAACGCCATTCGCATAATCATGCAATAACCTGCATAAACTCCGCCATTTAAACACCTCAGTCACCTTATCACTCACTCTCGTGATTTTACCACCGTCCTTCAAAGCACCGTCTGACAATATGTTATTCAGGAATAAAGCGAACATGTCGGCGATATCTGCGCACTTTTGTTCCTGCTGCCGTAATGACAAATAATGCATCAAACGCAGCATTTCTTAGATCTGAAACATTAAATTTTTATTATATCTACACAAATAATATTGATAAAACCAATGATTGTGGTAATAAATAGCAACCTAATTTTAACTGCGGAAATTTGATTTAACCGCAGTCAAAATGAGTAGCCTGGCATCATAAGGCGCGTCTTCACCCTCACCAGACAGTCATCAGTGAGGGGAAAAATAAAAATACAGGGCCAATATTGTTGCTGATTTTTCTAATCAGCATGTTGGCACAGGGACTCAAGATGAAATTCAAACTAAACAAAGTCGCCCAGGCGACTACTGCTGGCCTGCTCTTCGGCTTAGCCTCTTTCGCTTCACACGCAGAAATCACCCTGATTAAACAAGACCCGCAGCCGAACGATCCGCTGAGCCGCCTCCAATTCCAGGTTGGCGGGAGTATTCGTCCGCAGTTCCAGTTCCAGAATGGCGTGAAAAACTACAAAACTAACGGTTTTGATGGCGGTACACGTTTCCGTTTCTCCACGGATTATTATCTGTTTGATGATATCAGCTGGATTAACTACTACGAACTGGGCGTCAATATCCCGGCCCTGACGGGCTGGGACAATCACCACGCAGATGGCGCGCATAACACCAGCCGCCGTATGCTTTATACCGGTCTGAAAAGCAAAACCTACGGGCAGCTGACTTTCGGTCAGCAAAACAGCGTTTACTACGATGTGGTCGGTGCGAAAACCGATATCTGGGATTACGACATGCTCGCCCAGGCGCCGGGTAATGGTGTGAACGGCGACTACGACGGTTCTTATCGTTCCCGTAAGATGCTGAAATACAAGAATACCTTCGGCGACGCCGATGTGTATGCCTCTTACCTGTTCGAAGACAACGAGTTGCTGACCGGCAAAAATGGCCTGCGTTACAAACGTAACGGCGGTGGTTCCGTCGGTGTGGATTATCACATCACCAAAGATCTGACCTGGGGTACGGCGTACAACTACACCGACGCAGAAATGAGAAACCCTGGCGATAACACCTCTAAAGACTACAACCAGAGCATTGTCGGTACCGCACTGAGCTGGAAACCAGGCAACTGGACAGCGTCCTTCGGCGGCGGTTACTACCATGACTTCCTGACCACTGGCGTGAAAACTGAAGACAGCTTCTTCGCGGGCGACGCTTACGGTCTGGAATACTTCCTGGGTTACGCTTTCCCAATCAATCAGCTGGCAGTTAAAACCATTCAGCCATACTTCATGGGTGACCGTCTGACCTATGTGACTGGCCGTAATTACCAGCGTATTGATAACGGGCTGGGCGTGTCCTTCCAGCTTGATTACGGCTTCCGTGTTGATTACGAGCACGTGTTCACGTCCTCTACCGATAACCTCGGTGATATGAACCTGATCCGTCTGCGTTACGACTTCTAAGCCTTAACGATTGAACCTTAAGGGCCGGCTTTACGTCTTATTGACTGGCTGGCCCTTTCTTTTTACATCATTTCACCTATCCCGCAGAAGCAAAGCCAGACTAGACTCATAGAGACAGTTGTCGCTATATCCACTTTGTAACCTGCAGGAGAGCTTTGCGATGTCAGCATTATTCCGGTCCGACATAACTGCCATTGGCGACTATCGAGCCGAATTGGGTGAAACTCCCGTCTGGTGCCAGCGCACACAATCTTTGCTATGGGTCGATATTCTGGCTCAGCGCGTTCTGCGCTACTGGCCCGATACCGGGCAAACTGAAATCCATGAGCTTCCCGCCGTCACCAGCGCCGTGTTGCTGACCGAAAAGAGAAATCAATTTTTGCTGGTTTCCGTCGACGGGATCCACCTCTACGATTACGAGCAAAAATCCCGCCAGAAGCTTTGCGATTATCCCGGTGCCGAAGGCACGCGGCCGAACGAAGCCGCTGTCGCCCCCGACGGTTCGCTGTGGTTCGGTACGCTCGATATTAAGGAAGAGAAGGACAACGGCGAATGGTTCCGCTATGAAGCAGGGGCAGAAAAACCTGAAATGATGCTCGATGGTGTCGGTTGTACCAACACGCTGGTCTGGCATGAAGGTAAAGTCTGGTTCGCGGACAGCAAGAAAAAACGCTTCTTTTCCGCCAACGCCCGCCGGATCAATCCGCTGAAAATATCCTGCTTCTCTTCAGGCGATAAAATCCCGGATGGTTCAGCACTGACACAAAATGGCTGGCTGATCACCGCATGCTGGGGATCGAAATGCCTGCTGCGTCAGCAGATTAATCAGGGTGAATTACTGAAGCTTGATACGCAACCGGTGCCGGTGACACAACCGAGTTGCTGCACGTTTGGTGGTCCGGATATGACTGAGCTGTTTATCACCTCAGCCCGTAAAAACCTCGATGCGCCGCATGCGCTGGAAGGTGCGTTACTGCATGTAGAAACCACCACGGTGGGTGCGCCGCAAAATTTGTTTAAACTCGAAAAACCTTAATTGCCTTCGGGTTTCAGCGATAAAAAAACCGGCCACAGTGAGCCGGTTTTTCATTTTAAAGCCTGATGTCAGTCGATCTGTTTTACATCTACGCGCAGCTCTTTCGGCACTTCAAACACGATATTTTCTTCGCGTCCTTCGATGTTAATCACATCGAGGCCACCAAAGGTTTTCAGCTTGCTGATCACGTCCTGCACCAGAATATCCGGTGCAGATGCGCCTGCCGTTACGCCAATGCTTTTTGCATCTTTCAGCCAGCTTTCCTGAATATCAGCCGCCGAGTCGATGAGATAAGAAGGCACACCGACACGCTGGGCGAGTTCCGCCAGACGGTTGGAGTTTGATGAGTTTTTCGAGCCAACCACCAGCACAACATCTGCGCCATCCGCCAGCGTACGCACGGCTTCCTGACGGTTAGTGGTGGCGTAACAGATATCATCTTTGCGCGGCCCGACAATGTTCGGGAAACGATCTCGCAGCGCATCAATGATCGCTGAAGTATCGTCAACCGATAGCGTGGTTTGCGTCATAAAGCACAGGTTGTTTTCATCTTTCACCTGCAATTTATACACATCCTCCGGCGCTTCAACCAGATACATGCCCCCGTTCGGGTTGCTGTACTGGCCCATCGTGCCTTCCACTTCCGGGTGACCGGCATGACCAATCAAAATGGCTTCGGTGCCTTTACGACTGGCGCGCGCGACTTCCATATGTACTTTGGTTACCAGCGGACATGTCGCATCAAACAGCATCGTCAGGTCACGGGCTTTCGCTTCTGCGCGCACAGCCTGAGAAACGCCGTGGGCGGAGAAGATCAGAATTGAGCCATCCGGCACTTCGCTGATTTGCTCAATGAAAACCGCTCCGCGCTGACGCAGGCTGTCGACCACATAGCGGTTGTGAACCACTTCATGACGCACATAAATAGGCGCGCCGTAAATTTCCAGCGCACGTTCAACGATACTGATTGCGCGGTCAACACCCGCGCAAAACCCTCTAGGGTTAGCCAGCAATATCTGCATGTTTCCCCTCAAGCTCCGGGTCAATTTCCAGAACTTCAATATCGAAATCGATATGTTGCCCTGCCAGCGGATGGTTGAAATCTACAGTGATGGAATCTTCGGTCACTTCACGGACAACGCCCGGCATTTCACTGCCATCGCGGCCGCTGAACAACATGATGGTGCCGACATCCGGCACCCCTGTTTCCTGAAAATCACGACGGGAGAAGAACTGAACCAGATCCGGGCTTTTAGTCCCGAATGCCGATTCAGGGGCTAACGTGAATGCACGTTTATCCCCCACGTTCAGCCCTAGCAGCTGATTTTCCAGCGCGTCAGACAAGCTGCTGTCGCCAAGGCGAAACAGCGCAGGTTTCCCATTAGCGCGGGTCGATTCTGCCGTCGAGCCGTCTTCCAGCTTCAACGTAAAATGCACCAGCACGGCGCTGTCGTGTTTCACCTGTTGAGACATAATTCTTATCCTTTGCTCTTCGTGGCTTCATTCGGTTTAGCCAGAAAACCTTCCAGCACCACCATTGCTGCACCGACGCAGATAAAACTGTCGGCCAGATTGAAGGTCGCGAAATGCCAGCTACCGACATAAAAATCGATAAAGTCGACCACGAAACCGTGGTACAGGCGGTCAAACAAGTTACCGAGTGCGCCACCGATAATCATAGCGAAGGCAATGTTATTCAGCTTCTGCTTCGCGCTGCCGCGATACATCAGCACGACCAGCGCCACGACGATAACCAGTGCGATTAACGCGAAGAACCAACGCTGCCAGCCGCCTTTATCTGCCAGGAAACTGAACGCTGCACCATGGTTCTGGGCGTAGAACAGATTTAAATACGGGATCAAAGGCATGGATTCGCCGAGCTGGAAGTTTCCCATAATGAGAAACTTACTGCCCAGATCCACGATAATGACCACGACCGCCAGCCAGAGCCAGCGGAGTCCGGTGGAACAAATCGATTTACTCATTATGCAAACTTACGCTCTTCGCCGTCGCCAGCGATGTTAGTGACACAACGGCCGCAGATATCGCTATGTTCCGCGTTCTGGCCGACGTCAGTAGTGTAATGCCAGCAGCGCGGACATTTGTCGCCTTCCGCTTTCGCCAGACCGATTTTCAGGCCTTTGAGCAATTCACTTGGCACAGCGGCATCGTCTGCTTCAGACAGCGCGGCAACTTTCGCACCTGAAGTCAGCAGCACGAAGCGCAGTTCGTTGCCCAGAGAACGCAGGTCGGCTGCCAGCGCATCATCAGCAAACAGCGTGACCGCCGCTTCCAGAGAACCGCCCAGACGTTTATCAGCACGCGCCTGTTCAATCACTTTATTCACTTCGCCACGGACTTTCAGCAGCTCATCCCAGAACGCATCGTTCATGGATTCGTTGCCCGCGAGACCGTACAAACCGTCATACCATTCTTCGGTAAAGACGAATTTCTCACGGCTGCCCGGCAGCTCAGCCCAGATTTCATCTGCGGTGAACGACATGATTGGCGCCATCCAGCGGACCAGTGCTTCGCTGATATAGTAAAGCGCGGTCTGGCAGCTGCGACGTGCAACGCTGTCGCTTTTCGCGGTGTACTGGCGATCTTTAATGATATCCAGATAGAAGGAACCCATTTCGATCGAGCAGAACTGCATCAGGCGCTGAACCACACCGTGGAAATCATAGGCTTCATACGCGGCAATGATTTCTTCCTGAGCGGCTTTCGCACGGCCAACAGCCCATCGATCCAGAACAACCATGTCTTCCGGAGCCACGCTGTGCAGCGCAGGATCGAAACCGTTAAGGTTCGCCAGCAGGAAGCGCGCTGTGTTACGGATACGGCGGTAAGAGTCCGCAGCACGTTTGAGGATTTCGTCGGACACAGCGATTTCGCCGGTGTAATCCGTTGATGCCACCCACAGACGCAGGATGTCGCCACCCAGCTTGTTCATCACGTCTTGCGGCGCGATGGTGTTGCCGATGGATTTAGACATTTTGCGGCCCTGACCATCCACGGTGAAACCGTGCGTCAGAACTTGTTTGTAAGGCGCTTTGCCTTTCATGGCAGTCGAAATCATCAGGGAAGACATGAACCAGCCACGATGCTGGTCAGAACCTTCCAGATACAGATCAGGCGAATGACCGTTAAATTCAGGACGCACATCCACAACGGAAGAATGTGTTGAACCGGAGTCAAACCACACGTCCAGCGTATCCGGCACTTTGACGTAATCGGCAGCGTCCGCACCCAGAATGTCTTCCGGATTCAGATCCCACCACGCCTGAATGCCATCCACTTCAACACGCTTAGCAACTTCTTCCATCAGCTCAAGGCTGCGCGGATGCAGTTGCTCGGTGTCTTTGTGAACGAACAGAGACATCGGCACGCCCCACGTACGCTGACGGGAGATACACCAGTCAGGACGGTTAGCGACCATGTTTTCGATACGCGCCTGACCCCAGTCCGGGATCCACTGCACGCCTTTGATCTCTTCCAGAGACTGCTGACGCAGACCTTTCTGATCCATACTGATGAACCATTGCGGCGTAGCACGGAAGATGATCGGCGTTTTGTGACGCCAGCAGCACGGGTAGCTGTGCGTGATTTTCTCAACGTGCAGCAATGCGCCTTTTTCGCGCAGCAGTTCAACGATCAGGTCGTTGGCTTTAAAGACGAATTTACCGTCCAGCGTCGGGTAAGTGCCTGGCAGGTAGCAGCCGTTCGGCCCTACCGGGTTGGCCACTTCCAGACCGTATTTCTGGCCGATGACAAAGTCATCCGGACCGTGGCCTGGTGCGGTATGCACGGCACCGGTACCGGCATCGAGCGTTACGTGGTCGCCCATGATCGCCGGAACGTCGAAACCAAGGAACGGGTGTTTGAAGCGCAGCAGCTCGAGATCCGCACCCTTACACTCGCCCAGGATGGTCCATTCTGCGATACCAGCACGTTTCATGACGCTTTCAACCAGATCGGTTGCCAGGATCAGGCACTGGCCTTCAACCTGAACCAGCTGATAAGAAAACTCAGGGTTCAGTGAAATCGCACGGTTAGCAGGCATGGTCCACGGCGTGGTGGTCCAGATAACCAGTGAGATCGGGCCGTTAAAATCAGATACGCCAAACTTCGCAGCCACGGCGGCAGCGTCAGTCGCGTTGAACGCCACATCAATAGAAGGAGACGCTTTGTCGTAATACTCAACTTCTGCTTCTGCCAGGGATGAACCGCAATCTGTACACCAGTGAACCGGCTTAGCCCCTTTGTGCAGGTGGCCGTTACCGATGATTTTACCCAGCGCACGAATAATGTTGGCTTCAGTTTTGAAGTCCATGGTCAGGTACGGGTGATCCCAGTCGCCCAATACGCCCAGACGGATGAAGTCTTTCTTCTGGCCTTCAACCTGCTCTGCTGCGTATTTACGGCACGCTTCACGGAATTCTGCCGCAGTGACTTTCTCGCCCGGCTTGCCGATCAGTTGCTCGACTTTCAGCTCGATTGGCAGACCATGACAGTCCCAGCCCGGAACATACGGCGCATCAAAGCCCGCCAGTCCTTTGGACTTAACGATCATGTCTTTAAGAATTTTGTTTACTGAGTGACCAATATGAATGCTGCCGTTCGCATACGGAGGGCCGTCATGCAAAATAAAGGTTTTCTTGCCTTTCTTGGCAGCACGAATAATCCCGTACAAATCCTGGTCATACCAATTTTTCAGCATGTCAGGTTCACGCTTGGCCAGATCGCCACGCATCGGGAACCCTGTCTCCGGCAAATTCAGGGTGTTCTTGTAGTCACTCATAGATTCTCGGTTCCGTTTTCGGCTGGATTCCAGGCTTTGTTACACGCCTGTCAGTACATGTTTAGCGCAGTGTCTTTAACCCAAAGAATTCCCGGGCCGTCACTTCATCGTTCGCAATCTGTTGCTTTAAAGCATCAAGCGAGGAGAAACGCTGTTCGTTGCGCAATTTCGCGCGGAGCACCACGTCAATGTGGCGCCCGTATAAATCTAATGTGGTGTCGAGAAGGTGCACTTCCAACTGCTTGCGCACACCACCGACTGTCGGACGTATTCCTATGTTCGCCACGCCCGGCAAAGGTTCAGGCCCGAGGCCTAAGACTTCAACGGCATACACGCCGCGTACCGGTGAAACGACTCGCTTGAGCGGGACGTTGGCGGTCGGGAAACCAATGGTACGTCCCAGCTTATCGCCGTGAACAACACGCCCTGAAATACTGAACGGATGGCCGAGTAAGTTTTCGGCCAGGGCTAAATCGTCATCCCGCAGCGCATTACGGATAGCCGTACTGCTGATGCGGTTCTCCCCTTCACGGAAAGTTTGCGTGCTGATCACTTCAAAGCCGTATTCTTCCCCGGCTTTCTGCAATAGCTCAAAATCTCCCAGACGACTGGCACCAAAACGGAAATCATCCCCGACAGTCAGGAATTTAACGCCCAACTTTTCGACCAGCAGTTGCGAGATAAAGGCCTGCGCCATGTGGGCAGCGAATCGGGGTTCGAAACGCACACATAAAAGATAATCAACGCCGCACTCTGCCAGATACTTGGCTTTGTCGCGCAAACTGGTCAGTCGTGCAGGTGCTTTATCACCAGCAAACAGCTCCAGAGGCTGCGGCTCAAAAATCATTACCATCACCGGTAACCCCAGACGTTGACCTTCCAGCTTCAGCTGTTCAATCAGGGCCTGGTGGCCACGGTGTACACCATCAAAATTGCCAATAGTCAGCACACATCCATGATGACGTGCTCGAATATTGTGTATTCCGCGAATTAGCTCCATAGCTGGCTCAAATCCAATGCTGACTCATAAAGATGGAAATCGGCGGATTATACCTTGTACAGCCTCCAAGGTTAACCAGCGATTAGCAGGATCTCACCATTCTCTCTTGCATACGGCAGATATTGCGGTTCAAATGGCGGCGTGGCGATGAAAATCTTTCGTTGCATACAGGGAATGCGTGACTTTTCGCATAAACAAAGCGTTAATGGCCGTAGTGGGCAGTTTGTACACTCTCCTGTCGATTTTTCTCGCGAAAGACTGTATTCCGATGCCGGAAGCTGTTAAAATCCTGCGCCATCACAACGTAACAAGCGACGATCGAAGTTTACTCTTTAAAACGCCGCTTATTTGCACAAATCCGTTGACAAAAGAAGACCGAAAAGGCATATTCCTCGGCCTTTGAATTGTTCATCAATAGAAAAATATTTGGGAGTTGGCCTTGGCTAATATCAAATCAGCTAAGAAACGCGCCGTACAGTCAGAAAAACGCCGTAAGCACAACGCGAGCCGTCGTTCTATGATGCGTACCTTTATCAAGAAGGTATACGCGGCTATTGCAGCAGGCGACAAAGCTGCTGCACAAAACGCATTTAACGAAATGCAACCAATCGTGGACCGTCAGTCTTGCAAAGGCCTGATCCACAAAAATAAAGCAGCGCGTCATAAGTCAAATCTGACTGCGCAAATCAACGCAATGCAATAATCGCATTACGCTGAAATGCTTGATAAAAAAACCGGCTCACGCCGGTTTTTTTATATCTGAAATTTGAGTCACACGCGAGAAGCTACACAAACAGCGCCGTGAAATCGGTGTGACAAACCCGCTGTACCGAAGGATGCTGAATCATACGCTCCGCAAAAATCACGTAGTACTCCTCCATAATCCCCTCCAGCCGCCCGACCTCTTCAATTTTTTCATCCTGAAATTCTGTCGAAGAATAGATAGCCGGTGCGACAAAAATCGCATTATTGTTCATTCCGAAAGCTTTCATCAGCGCCGCATCATCAAACTCACCCAGAATATTGACGTTAAGTCCCTTCGTGTTAAACCAGTTAAGCAGCTTGCGCCCCAGCATGGATCGCCGACCGGGAATTAGCAAAGGCCGCTGCTCGAGACAGGCTGGAAAACTCATTTCCGACATCGGCTGGCAGCAAAAGAAGCTGATCGGGCTTTCACCCAGCTTAACGGAGAACAATCCTTCCTGCTGCGTGGAGTCCACGGGGCAATCTGACAAAATCATATCCAGCTTGTGCAGACTCAGCTGCTCAAGCAGCATTTCGTGCGTTGATTCAAAGCAGCGCAGATGAATTTTCGCATTGTCCGGCACGGCCGCTTCCAGCACCCGGCTGACCAGGCGTTTGGATAGCGCATCCGCCACACCCACATCAAACAGCAGGCTCGACTCTTTACGGTAATTCACGATATCCAGCATTTCCTGACTAAGCGTGAACATTTTGTCCGCATAGCGATATACCAGTTGCCCCAGCTCAGAAGGTACCAGACCGCGCCCCTGACGTTTGAACAACTTGCCATCCAGTCTTTCTTCCAGTGATTTAATCTGGCCGGTGATGGTCTGCGGCGTCAGATACAGTGCCTCTGCGGCTCCCACGACAGAACCTGATTTACACACGTGCCAGAAATAATACAAATGGTTGTAGTTAATATGAGGCATGGTTTCATCCTTTCTGAAGTATGAAGTCAGCATCATGCTGCGCGGTTTCCCGCACAGCACAGAGTTTAATGATGCGCTTTTTTCGGCAAAGCGCGGCTCAGCATCAGGAAACCTATAACTGCTGAAGCCACTGATCCCATCAGAATGCCCATTTTTGCGTAAGTCAGCAGCGCCGGATCAAGTGAAGCAAATGCCAGTGAGCCGATAAAAATGGACATGGTGAAGCCAATTCCGCACAGCACGGACACCGCTGCAATCTGGCTAAACGTAATGCCGGATGGCAGACGGGTGATGCCCAGTTTCAGAGCCAGACCGCCGAAAAGAATGATGCCTAACGGTTTACCCAGCAACAGCCCCGCCATGATACCTATCGGCAACATTGAAAACGCACCGGCAGCCGTCACGCCATGCAACGAGATACCGGCATTGGCGAAAGCAAGAACAGGCAGAATAAACCAGGCAACGTAAGGATGAATTCCATGCTCCAGGCGACGCGCCGGTGAGGTTTTATTCTCTTTGGTTCTGAGCGGGATAAGAAATCCGAGGATCACACCCGCCAGCGTCGCGTGAATACCTGATTTTAGTACGCACACCCAGAACACGGCGCCAATGAGCAGATACGGCGTTAGCTTGGTGATACCACGCCAGTTCAGCCAGGCCAGAACCGCGATACACGCCGCAGATAACCCAAGCGCAATCATTGAGACATCATGGCTGTAGAACAACGCAATGATAACGATCGCACCCAAATCATCGATAATGGCCAGTGCCAGCAGGAACACTTTCAGGCCAGTTGGCACGCGGGACCCCAGCAGTGCCATCACACCCAGCGCAAAGGCAATGTCCGTGGCTGCCGGAATAGCCCACCCCTGACGAGCAATGTCGTCACCGCCGTTAAACAGTAAGTAGATCAGAGCCGGAACGATCATGCCACCCAGTGCGGCAATCGCCGGGAACAGAGCCTGTTCGCGATTTGCCAGCGCGCCTTCACACAGTTCACGCTTCACTTCCAGGCCAATCATCAGGAAAAATACTGCCATCAGCCCGTCGTTAATCCACAGCAAAAGCGGTTTGTCGATCAGCAATTCAGAAAAACGCAGCGTAACCGGAATATCCAGAAACGCCTGATACGCCCCCTGCAATGGGGTATTCGCCATAATAAGCGCCACGATAGCGGCAAGGATCAGTACGATGCCGCCTGCTGCCTCTAAGCGTAAAAACTGACGAATGATATTCGACATTCTGACTCTCCTGTAAAAAAGGCGTGGCGATAAAAGGATTGCCACAATGGAATGCGCGAATTGTACGCACTGAATCACTTCGTAAAAAGTCGATTATTTCTGAAGTATAGCTCGGTTTTTACGAGCTGTGCGACTTTGCATTTTCTTTATAAAACCCATAAAAAAATCCCCGGAGCGTAAACCGCTACCGGGGATTTTATCTGGCTTTCAGCCGCTGAAGTCAGCGACAGATTAGCGGGTCAGATCATCAAAGAACTTTTTCACGCCATCCAGGAAGCTTTTAGAACGCGGGCTGTTTTTTTCACCCGATACGCCACCAAAGCTTTCTTCCAGATCACGCAGCAATTGCTTCTGCTTCTCGCTCAGGCTGACCGGCGTTTCAACGACCACACGGCACATCAGGTCGCCCTGAGCACCACCACGGACAGATTTCACACCACGTCCGCGCATACGGAACATTTTGCCCGTTTGCGTTTCGGCAGGGATCTTCAGACTCACGCGGCCATCCAGCGTTGGCACTTCAATTTCGCCACCCAGTGCAGCCATGGCAAAGTTGATTGGCACTTCGCAGTACAGGTTATTGCCTTCACGCTCAAAGATTTTGTGCGCTTTAACCTGAACCTGAACGTACAGATCGCCTGACGGAGCACCGTGCTCGCCCGCTTCGCCTTCACCTTCCAGACGAATACGGTCGCCGGTATCGACCCCCGCAGGAATTTTCACTGACAGAGTTTTAGAACGTTCTACGCGGCCATGACCGTGACATTTGTTGCACGGATCTTTAATCACTTTACCGCGGCCCTGACAGGTCGGACACGCCTGCTGGACTGTGAAGAAGCCCTGACGCATCTGAACCTGGCCAGCACCATGACAGGTCGGACAGGTGGCCGGAGAGCTGCCCGCTTTCGCGCCGCTGCCGTGGCAGACGTCGCATTCATCCAGTGTCGGGATGCGGATTTCTTTGGTGACACCACGAACGGCCTCTTCCAGAGTCAGATCCATGTTGTAACGCAGATCAGAACCCCGGCTGGCACGCTGACGGCGACCGCCGCCAAAGATGTCGCCAAAGACGTCACCAAAGATGTCGCTGAAATCTGCACCGCCGCCGCCGTAACCGCCGCCACCGCCCATGCCACCTTGTTCAAAGGCTGCATGACCGTACTGGTCGTAGGCCGCACGTTTTTGCGCATCGGTCAGGATTTCATAAGCTTCTTTAATTTCTTTAAACTTACTTTCAGACTCTTTATCGCCCTGATTGCGGTCAGGGTGATGTTTCATTGCCAGGCGCTTATAAGCCTTTTTGATTTCACGCTCATCCGCTGTTTTGGATACGCCTAAAATCTCGTAATAATCTTGCTTCGCCATGCTTTAACCTACCCTCAACATGCGTGCACGGGCGTAGAGTTTCCTCGACGCCCGTGCTGGTTATCAGTAAAACTTCTTACTGTGCCCGCTTAAGGGCGATTATTTTTTGTCTTTAACTTCTTCGAATTCAGCGTCAACAACGTCGTCATCTTTCTGCGCGCTGTTATCGCCGCCTTCAGCCTGGCCTTGCTGCTGAGCCATTTCCATCAGTTTGCCGGAAACCTGTACCAACGCCTGGATTTTCGCTTCGATATCAGCCTTGTCTTCACCTTTAGCCGAAACTTCCAGTGCTTTCAGGGCTTCTTCTACTGCGGTTTTGTCTTCAGCTGGCAGTTTGTCGCCGGCGTCTTCCAGTTGCTTACGGGTACCGTGGATCAGGTGATCCGCCTGGTTGCGGGTCTGAACCAGTTCTTCAAACTTACGGTCAGATTCAGCATTGGCTTCAGCATCGTTGACCATTTTCTGGATTTCTTCTTCGCTCAGACCAGAAGATGCCTTAATGGTGATCTTCTGCTCACGGTTGGTAATCTTGTCTTTCGCAGACACATGCAGAATACCATCGGCGTCAAGGTCGAAGGTCACTTCGATCTGTGCCTGACCGCGAGGCGCTGCCTGAATACCATCCAGGTTGAATTGACCCAGAGATTTGTTATCACTTGCACGTTTGCGTTCACCCTGCAACACATGGATGGTTACTGCAGACTGGTTGTCTTCCGCAGTAGAGAACACCTGGCTGTGTTTAGTCGGGATGGTGGTGTTTTTAGTGATCAGCGGAGTCATCACGCTGCCCATGGTTTCGATACCCAGAGACAACGGAGTCACGTCCAGCAGCAGAACGTCTTTCACGTCACCTGCCAACACACCGCCCTGAACTGCTGCACCGATTGCCACAGCTTCGTCCGGGTTCACGTCTTTACGTGGTTCTTTACCAAAGAATTCAGCAACTTTCTTCTGAACCATTGGCATACGGGTCTGACCACCCACCAGGATAACGTCCTGAATGTCAGAAACTGACAGACCTGCGTCTTTCAGAGCCACTTTCAGTGGTTCGATAGAACGGTTAACCAGGTCTTCTACCAAAGATTCCAATTTTGCACGGGTCACTTTGATGTTCATGTGTTTTGGACCTGACGCATCAGCAGTGATGTACGGCAGGTTCACGTCAGTTTGCTGAGCTGAAGACAGTTCGATCTTCGCTTTTTCAGCAGCTTCTTTCAGACGTTGCATCGCCAGTGGATCGTTACGCAGATCCATGCCTTGCTCTTTCTTAAATTCTTCAACGAGGTAGTTGATCATGCGGCTGTCGAAGTCTTCACCACCGAGGTGAGTATCACCGTTGGTTGCCAGAACTTCGAAAGTTTTTTCGCCGTCAACTTCGTCGATTTCGATAATAGAGATATCGAAAGTACCACCACCGAGGTCGTATACCGCGATAGTGCGGTTACCGATTTCACGATCCAGGCCATAAGCCAGTGCCGCCGCGGTTGGTTCGTTGATGATACGTTTAACTTCCAGACCTGCGATACGGCCGGCGTCTTTAGTTGCCTGACGCTGAGCATCGTTGAAGTAAGCAGGTACGGTGATAACCGCTTCAGTCACTGGTTCGCCCAGATAATCTTCAGCTGTTTTCTTCATTTTCTTCAACACTTCGGCAGAGATCTGCGGAGGTGCAATTTTCTGACCTTTAACGTCGATCCAGGCGTCGCCATTGTCAGCGCCTACGATCTGGTAAGGCATAATGCCTTTGTCGCGTTGAACTTCTTCGTCCTGGAAGCGACGGCCAATCAGGCGCTTGATCGCAAACAAGGTGTTCTGCGGGTTTGTCACAGCCTGACGTTTAGCCGGAGAACCTACCAGAGTCTCGCCATCTGCCGCATAAGCGATGATGGAAGGAGTGGTGCGGTCGCCTTCAGCATTCTCCAGTACACGAGCAGTCGTGCCATCCATGATAGCTACACAAGAGTTGGTGGTGCCCAGGTCGATCCCAATAATTTTACCCATCTAAAACGTCTCCACTTAAATTCATATTCGTTCAGGTTGCTACTGTATATGTGGCCGATCTTTACGATTTCAACAGCCCCATTTAACGGATTTCCCGACGGTAACAACTGCGGTTGGGAATAAGATGGGGCCATGCTGCTCAGCATCAAGGGGCAAAGTGAAAAAAAATCTTCAATTGCTGTTACGCCAGATCAATGTTTGCTGACGCAACCCTCCTTATGATGCCGCGCGCTTCCAAAGATATGTGGCTTTTTTACCCATTTCCAAGCGTTCTTCCCCCGATTATCAATTAATAATAATTCCGATACAGAGGATCTATGCACAGTAAACCCTTAGCAAATCCAGGCCCGCTCGGGCTGATGGGATTTGGTATGACCACTATCTTATTGAATTTACACAATGCAGGCTTTTTCCCTCTCACCGCAGTGATTGTGAGCATGGGCATTTTTTATGGCGGACTGATTCAGATCCTCGCCGGGATGATGGAATTTAAAAAAGGGAACACGTTCGGCACGACCGCGTTCACTTCATATGGTGCCTTCTGGCTGAGCCTGGTTGGCATCCTGATGCTGCCACGCATGGGCCTGGCTGACGCCAGCAGCGAAAGTTTCCTGGGCGCATATCTCGGTGTGTGGGGTGTTTTCACTTTATTCATGTTCTTTGGCACCCTGAAAGCGAACCGTGGCATTCAGGTTGTTTTCGGCAGCCTGACAATTTTGTTCGCCCTGCTGTGCTACGGAAATATGACCGGCAACACCGCAGTTCTGCATTTTGCGGGCTTTGAAGGTATTTTCTGCGGTGCCAGCGCGATTTATCTGGCGATGGCTGAAGTACTGAATGAACAGTATGGCCGTACGGTTCTGCCTGTCGGCGAGCCGAAAAAACAGGCTGCGCACGTTGATGCTGTCGTTGCATAACAGTTATGCCTGAGATGATAAAGCCCTGCATTGCAGGGCTTTTTAATATCTGAAACAAACTTACTGGCCGGATGCGACACGCTCGGCAAATTTCGCGTCTTTCGCCGCTTCACTGTTCAGGTCACGGCTCAGATAAATACCGGTCAGCAGACCAATTGCGGACAGCGCCAGCACGTAGTACGCAGGAGCCATCGGGGTCAGACGCATAATGAGCGTGACGAAGATCGGCGTCAGGCCGCCGAAAATCGCATATGCCACATTGTATGAAAAAGAAATACCGGTAAAACGCACTTCAGCTGGGAATGCCCGTACCATCACATAGGGCACGGCACCGACTACGCCCACGCTCAGTCCGGCGAGCGCGTACATGCCCATCAGTACCGACGCATCCGCCGCGACCATGTGATAGAACGACCATGTGCAAATCCCCAGGAACAGGCTGCCGAAGATGAATGTTTTGCTGGCACCAAGCCGATCCACAACGCTGCCTGAGATGATGCAGCCAACCATCAGCGCCACGGTGGCCAGACAGTTTGCCTGCAATGCCGCTGCAGCCGGAATACCGAACTGTTTCTGCAGCCAGGTTGGTGTCATCAGAATCACCACCACGATCCCGGCCGATAACAGCCAGGTCATCAGCATCGAGACCACAATTTCTTTTTTATGATTGGCGACCACGGCTTTCAGAGGCAGCTCTTCCGCCAGCGCTTTGTGCGCTTTCATCTCAATAAAGACCGGCGTTTCCTGTAACCAGCGGCGCAGATACATGGCGATCAAACCGAAAATACCGCCAATAAAGAACGGAATACGCCAGCCGTACTGACTGATTGTTACCGGTGTCATGCTGGTGTTCAGTAAAGTTGCCACCAGAGAACCCAGCAGGATCCCCAATGTTAAACCGGCCGTCAGCGTTCCACAGGCAAAACCAATGCGGCTGCGCGGCACGTGCTCGGCCACAAACACCCATGCACCCGGGACTTCTCCGCCAATAGCCGCACCCTGCAATACGCGCATCAGCAATAATAACAGCGGTGCTGCAATGCCAATCGACGCATAAGTCGGCAATAAACCCATCGCCAGTGTCGGCAAGGCCATCAGCAGAATACTCAGACTGAACATACGCTTACGACCCACTACGTCCCCGAAATGCGCCATGATGATGCCGCCCAGCGGACGTGCCAGATAACCGGCGGCGAAAATGCCGAAGGTCTGCACCTGGCGGAGCCAGTCGGGCATATTAGCCGGGAAGAAAAGATCGCCAATGACCGCCGCGAAGAAGACGAAAATGATGAAATCGTAAAATTCGAGTGCGCCACCTAATGCAGCCAGGGACAGCGTTTTGTAGTCCTGCCGGTTCAACCGGCGCGATTGTGCGTGTTGCATAGGGATACCGTCAGACACCAGAGTGTAAAATGGAAAAAGGTTTTGCCACCTCATGTAAAGTAATCATTACTATAACGGCAAATATTTTTCACACCAGAGTGCCTGACGCGTAACTTCTGTTAATTTGGAAATCGGGGGCTATTCAGTTTTTTGTATCGCGGCGGGCACTTTTTGGACGAAAAGCTGCTACCACTTCATCATGCGTTTCGACGTAAGGTCCATCGAGAAGCTGGATGCAGTACGGCACGCTGGCGAAAATACCGGAAACAATCACCTTACCGTCAGCATCTTTCAGGCCTTCCAGCGTTTCCTGAATTGATTTCGGCTGACCGGGTAAATTGAGGATCAGCGCCTGTTTGCGGATAACCCCAACCTGACGCGATAAGATCGCCGTCGGCACAAAGTGCAGGCTTATCTGGCGCATCTGCTCACCGAAGCCCGGCATTTCACGATCGGCCACCGCCAGCGTGGCATCCGGCGTGACGTCACGGCGTGCAGGGCCGGTTCCGCCAGTGGTCAGCACCAGATGACAGCCACTCTCGTCGACCAGTTCGCTGATCGCCTGTTCAATCAGCGGCTGCTCATCTGGGATCAGTCTTGTTTCCAGTTTGTATGGGGTAATAAGCGCTTTCTCCAGCCACGCTTCCAGCGCCGGAATGCCTTTATCCTGATAAACACCGTTTGAGGCGCGGTCCGACACCGATACCAGACCAATTCGGAATGTATTCATGCTATTTCTCCACAGCATTTTTCTTCGTAATTTGTCTCAGTATATCGGTAACCGGCCTGTGGTTTTATCGCAGGTACAAAAAAAGCGGCTGATTAGCCGCTTTTTGTCGAAAACTGAGCGCTGATTACAGCAGGTCAGAAATCATTTTTTCCAGTTTACCCTGGTCAACTGCAAACTTACGGATACCATCAGCCAGTTTGTCGATAGCCATCGGATCCTGGTTGTGTTCCCAGTAGAACTGAGATTCAGTCAGTGGCGCAGGACGTGGTTTGGTTTCACCAGAGAAGGACAATTTGCGCTCCAGCGGACCTTCGCTTTCTGCCAGCTCTTTGAGCAGCGCAGGAGCGATAGTCAGACGGTCACAACCAGCCAGTTCGATGATTTCGCCGATGTTACGGAAGCTTGCGCCCATCACGACAGTTTCGTAGCCGTGTTGTTTGTAGTATTCGTAGATTTCGGTCACAGACACCACGCCCGGATCTTCATTCGGCGCGAACTCTTTCTTGTCGCCATTGGCTTTGTACCAGTCGAGGATACGGCCAACGAATGGAGAAATCAGGAACACGCCCGCTTCTGCACAAGCACGAGCCTGAGCGAAGGAGAACAGAAGGGTCAGGTTACAGTTGATGCCTTCTTTTTCCAGTTTTTCCGCAGCGCGGATACCCTGCCAGGTAGAAGCGAGTTTGATCAGGATACGGTCGTTGGTGATGCCCGCATCGTTATACAGTTTGATCAGACGTTTGGCTTTGGCCACGCTCGCGTCAGTGTCGTAAGACAGACGGGCATCAACTTCTGTTGAAATGCGGCCCGGAACCAGTTTCAGAATTTCCAGACCGATGTTTACTGCCAGTTTGTCAGCGGCATCAGTAATCTGCTGATCGTGATCGCTGCTCTGGTCACGTGCCCAGGCGATTGCTTCGTCGATCAGTTTACGGTATTCAGGAATTTGCGCAGCGCTGAGGATCAGTGACGGGTTGGTGGTCGCATCCTGCGGCTGGTACAACTTCATTGCCGCGATATCTCCGGTGTCAGCAACAACCTGAGTCATTTGGCGTAGGGAAGTCAGTTTATCGGTCATTTTGGCATATCTCATCGTTTGGACGTTTTCGTATAGGCATTTTCATGCCTTGCCTTTGGCTGATGATAACATGCAAAAAGCCACGCGCAAGGCGCATCTCGCGGCATGCTCGGCTACGAACATCTATGGATTTATCACCTTCCAAAACACACAATTTCAGCCAAAATGCATATGTCACCGGTTTGATAAAAAAGGTATGTTAGCCATCCAAAGTGGTCATTGCCCTTAAGCCAATTAATAAAAACGATGAAGGGTAAATCAACCAAGGACAATTCATGAATGACTTGCTGGAATTTTTCGACACAATTCTCTGGAGCACAATCCTGATTTACCTGCTGTTTGGCAGCGGTATTTATCTCACTTTCCGTCTTGGGTTCATTCAGTTTCGTCGTTTTGGCCACCTCTTCTCTCCGTCACTTTTTAAACGCAACGCCGATCCCCGCGGAACATCCCCCTGGCGCGTACTTTGTCTGAGTATGGCTTCACGAATGGGTACCGGTAACCTGACAGGCGTGATCATTGCGATTGCGCTCGGCGGGCCGGGAGCCATTTTCTGGATGTGGATTATTACTCTCTTCAGCATGGCGACCGCGCTGATAGAAAACACGCTGGCGCAGATTTACAAAGGCACCAGTGCGCGTAACAAATTTCGTGGTGGCCCGGCAGACTACATGGAGAAAGGGCTGGGAATGCGCTGGATGGGGATCCTGTTTTCCTTCCTAATGGTCATTTCCTGCGGCTTTATTTTCAGTGCGTTACAAGCTAATTCGATTGCTCAGGCATCACTCCATCTCCTGCATGTTCCGCCGCTGACAACCGCCTGTATTTTAGCGGCACTGGTTGCTCTGCTGATTTTCGGTGGGATCCGCGCCGTTACCTGGCTGTCCAAATGGATGATCCCGCTGATGGCCATTGCCTGGCTGCTGCTGGCCGTTTGGGTCATTGGTCATCATGTCGAAAAACTTCCACAAGTCTTCGCACTGATATTCAAAAGCGCCTTCGGCCTGCAGGAAGCGGCATCCGGCGCGCTGGCTTATGGCGTGACTCAGGCGATAACTCAGGGGATGCAGCGCGGGGCTTTTGCCAGTGAAGCCGGTGTCGGTTCATCGCCAAATGTCGCGGCGATGGCAGCAGTCAGCCATCCGGCTGCTTCGGGTTTTAACCAGATGCTGGCGGTGTTTATTGATACGGTGGTAATTTGCACCGCTACGGCGTTGATTATTTTAACGTCCGGCGCGTTGGATATTCCCGGAGCGCCCACGGGAATTCGCCTGCTCCGCCTGGCCATCGACCCCACATTGCCAGAATGGAGCTCGGTTATTCTGGCGATGCTGGTGTGCGCCTTTGCGTTCACTTCAATCGCCGGCAACTATGTCTATGCTGAAAACAATCTCAGTTTTGTTCACAGCGCTGCCCCGGTTAAGTTGCTGATTTTCCGGTTGCTGGTCATTGCGATGGTTTTCGGCGGCTGCCTGATGGAACTCCAGATGCTTTGGAAGCTGGCTGATATCTTCATGGCGCTGATGGCCATACTTAATCTCACCGCCCTGCTGCTGCTTTCCGGCATCGCGGTAAAAGTGGTTAAGGATCACGAGCGGCAGCGGCGGATGGGAAAAATACCGGTCTTCAATCCTGACCATTTCCCTGAATTACGCGGTCAGCTTGAGCCGGGTGTGTGGGATAAAACGTCATCTCCGCGCTGATTTTCACCGCTTTTACCTATTGCTGTCATGCCCCCATCGCAGTGACTTTTTTGCTACAGTATGGCAACGAAAAATTCTGAATTTGAACCGTCACTGACCAACGGACAAGACTATGCTGACCATTATTTCACCTGCCAAAACGCTCGATTACGAAAGCCCGCTTGCGACAACGCGCTATACCCAACCAGAGTTGCTGGATAAATCCAGTGAACTGATCAACGTGGCGCGTAAAATGTCCCCGGCGCAGATCGCTTCACTGATGGGGATCAGCGATAAACTGGCCCATCTGAACGCTGAACGCTTCAATGACTGGCAGCCGGATTTCACCCCGGAAAATGCCCGACAGGCGCTTCTGGCCTTTAAAGGTGACGTGTATACCGGTCTGCAGGCGGAAGATTTCAGCGAGAAAGATTTCGATTTTGCCCAAAAACATCTGCGCATGTTGTCCGGTTTATACGGTCTGTTGCGTCCGCTGGATTTAATGATGCCTTATCGTCTGGAAATGGGTATCCGTCTGGAAAACCCGCAGGGTGCGAATCTGTATGCGTTCTGGGGCGATTTACTGACTGAAAAACTGAATCTGTTACTCCGCGAACAGAAAAGCAAAGTGCTGGTGAATCTGGCGTCTGATGAATACTTCAAAGCGGTGAAACCTAAACTGCTGGATGGCGAAATCATCAAACCTGTCTTCCTTGATGAGAAGAACGGTAAGTACAAAGTCATCAGCTTCTACGCCAAAAAGGCGCGTGGCCTGATGAGCCGGTTCATTATCAAAGAGCGTCTGGATAAGCCGAAACAACTTCAGGATTTCAATCTGGAAGGTTACGAATTTGATGAATCACGCTCACAGGGCAACGAGCTGGTATTTACCCGCCCGGAACGCTGATTTACCTGAGCAGTATGCGTAAAAAAGCCCTCGCGAAGAGGGCTTATGCATTTCTGAAGCACGGTCTTTATTCAGGCAGCGCCATCAGGAATGCGCGCATTTCACTGAAATCAGCCGTAAGGTTATGCGACAGCAACGGCAGATCTGCGCGATCCGCCAGTTCTTTCGGCAAACCGATGTCCTGATCCAAAATCGCTTCCACGCTTTCTTTGAATTTCGCCGGATGCGCAGTACCGATGAACAGACCAAATTCGCCCGGTTGCAACTGATCACGCAATACACGGTAAGCAATAGCCGCGTGAGGTTCAGAGATATAACCGATATTCGCCAGCTCTCGCATCGCATCTTCGGTGGTGTCATCGCTGACTGCGCCAAAGCCCAGATCTTTCAGCTGCCAGGTTTTACGACGATACAGTTCTTCCACACGTGGCCAGTTATTTGGCTGACTGACGTCCATGGCGTTCGACAATGTCGCTACGGTTTTCTTCGGATCCCATTCGCCGTCAGACAGGAAACGCGGCACGGTATCATTGGCGTTAGTCGCTGCGATGAAGCGTTTCACCGGCAGGCCGAGAGATTTCGCCAGCAGACCGGCGGTCAGATCCCCGAAGTTACCGCTTGGCACGGAAACGACCAGCTGATTGCGCGCTTCCTGCGGCAACTGAGCCACTGCTTCAAAGTAGTAGCAAATCTGCGCCAGCAGACGGCTGATATTGATGGAGTTGGCTGAGTTCAGCTTCAGCGCGTGTTTCAGTTCTTCATCATCAAACGCCTGTTTGACCAGCGCCTGACAGGCATCAAAATCACCGTCGATGGCGACAGTGTGAATGTTACCGCCCAGCGTACAGAACAGTTTTTCCTGCAACGGACTGATTTTGCCACGCGGATACAGGATCACTACACGGACATTTTTCAGACCGTGGAAAGCGTGCGCCACGGCTGCGCCGGTATCGCCCGACGTTGCGGTCAGAATGGTCACCGGCTCGTCACCTGAAACCTGCGTCAGGATCTGCGCCATGAAACGGCCACCGAAATCTTTAAAGGCCAGGGTCGGACCGTGGAACAGTTCCAGACAGGCAATGTCTTCTTCCACTTTCGCTACCGGTGCCGGGAAAGCAAAGGCGTTTTTCACACGCTGATGTAATTCCTCTTCAGGAATTTCATCGCCGATGAAAGCAGAAAGAATACGGCTGCTGCGGGTGACGAAATCCAGTTCCAGCAAGCGGTCAATTTCAGTCAGTTCAAATTCAGGCAGATCCAGCGGGAAGAATAAACCCTGCTGTTTTCCAAGACCTTGTTTGACGGCCTGAGCAAAGCTGACCTGCTCGTTGTGATCCTTCAGGTTGTACAGTTTCATTAGTTATCCCAATAAATTATCGAGTTATCCCAATACCCGCGCGCCCGCGGTATCAAGACGACAAATATGAACAAAGCCTTCGTCATTTTGCAGATAGTGCGTCTGCAGCCAGTCAGCCATACGTTTCGCTGTTGCGCTGTCATTACAAACCGCAAACAGCGTCGGACCGGAACCCGAAATCCCGCAAGCCAGTGCACCGATTTCTTCTGCGGCGCTGCGTGCTTCTGCAAAGCCCGGCAGCAGACGGGTACGATAAGGTTCAGCAATCACATCTTTCATCAGTTTCGCAGCCAGCCTAGGTTGCTGCGTGTGACAGGCATGAATAAAGCCCGCCAGATAACGACCATGGCTGATGCAATCCTGACGGCGATACTGCGCGGGTAAAATAGCACGCGCTTCTGCCGTCGACACTTTGATGCCCGGATACGCCATCACCCACAACCAGTCGTCAAAGCTTGGCACGTTCTGGCTGATAATATCGAGTTCTTCCAGCATCAGCTGAATGCCGCCCAGATAGCAGGGTGCGACATTATCGAAATGCACGCTGCCGGAAATACGCCCTTCCAGCTCGCCCATCAGCAACAGCATCTGGTTTTCACTGAGCGGCTTACCGCAAAATTCATTCATCGCCATCAGACCGGCGACCACCGAACAGGCGCTGGAACCCAGGCCGGAACCGATCGGCATGTTTTTTTCCAGCGTCATTGCCACCGGCACTTCTTTGCCGATTTCCTGACAGAAACGCTGCCAGCACTGATAAACGATGTTGTCTTCCATGCGGTCAGGCAGTTTAGACACAAACTTGCCTTCGTTTTTCAGACTGAACTCTGTGGCCGCTTCGACAGAAACGCAGTCGCCCAGCAGCGTGCCATCGACCGGAGACACGGCCGCGCCCAGCACGTCGAAGCCTACGCTGACGTTCCCGATTGAAGCCGGGGCATACACCTTAACCATATTAAACTCCTAACTTCCATGACAGCGTTCTCAAAAGATCGGCAAACACACCTGCCGCCGTCACATCATTCCCGGCGCCGTAGCCACGCAGAACCAACGGCAACGGTTGATAATAGCGGCTGTAAAACGCCAGCGCATTCTCACCATTTTTTACTTTATAAAGCGGGTCATTACCATCGACGGCATCGATTTTTACCTTGCACTGACCGTCTTCGATAGCCCCGACATAACGCAATACTTTGCCTGCAGCGGTAGCATCGGCCACGCGTTGGGCGAACTCTGCATCCAGTTCCGGCAAGCGTGCAACAAAATCACTCACGCTTCCTTCGCTGTTAAAGGACGCCGGTAAAACAGATTCCACATCGATATCCGACAGTTCGAGTTTGTAACCGGCTTCACGCGCCAGGATCAGCAACTTACGCGCCACGTCCATACCGGACAAATCATCACGGGGATCCGGTTCGGTATAGCCCATTTCCTTCGCCTGCAAGGTCGCGGCGGACAGCGACATGCCTTCGTCCAGCTTACCAAAGATGAAGGACAGAGAACCGGACAGAATACCGGAGAAACGGAGCAGTTCATCACCGGCATTCAGCAGGTTTTGCAGGTTTTCAATAACCGGTAAACCCGCGCCGACATTGGTGTCGTAAAGGAACTTACGGCGTGAACCATCAGCCGCTTTGCGCAGCTGATGGTAGTAATTCATTGGAGACGTGTTGGCCTTTTTGTTTGGCGTGACCACGTGGAAACCGTCGGCGAGGAAATCGGCATACTGATCGGCCACTTCCTGACTGGACGTACAGTCGACGATCACCGGATTCAGCAGGTGATATTCTTTCACCAGACGGATCAGACGCCCCAGATTTAGCGGTTCTTTCGCAGCAGCGAGTTCATCACTCCAGGATTCCAGTGCAATACCGTGAACGTTGGTCAGTAACGCGCGGGAGTTAGCGATGCCACACACGCGCAGATCGATGTGTTTGGTTTTAAGCCACGCCTGCTGACGGCGGATCTGTTCGATCAATGCCCCGCCCACACCGCCGACGCCGATCAGGAATACTTCGATCACCTGATCGGTATTGAACAGCATCTGATGGCTGACGCGCACGCCGGTGGTCGCATCGTCATTATTGACGACCACGGAGATAGAACGTTCGGAAGAGCCCTGAGCGATCGCCACAATATTGATATTGGCGCGGGCCAGAGCCGAGAAAAATTTCGCTGAAATGCCGCGCAGCGTGCGCATACCGTCGCCGACCACGGAAATCACCGCCAGCTTTTCCATGACGTCCAGCGGCTCGAGCAGGCCGTCTTTCAGCTCAAGATAGAACTCGTCTTCCAGCGCTTTACGGGCGCGTTGCAGCTCGCTTTGCGGCACACAGAAACTGATGCTGTATTCGGAAGACGACTGCGTGATCAGCACCACGGAAATGCCGGAACGGGACATCACGGCAAACACACGCGCTGCCATGCCGATCATCCCTTTCATTCCCGGACCGGAAACGTTGATCATCGCCATGTTATTCAGATTAGTGATGCCTTTTACCGGCGTGCTGTCATCAAGGCTTTCGCTGCCAATCAGGGTACCCGGCGCCTGCGGGTTAGTGGTGTTTTTGATCAGGCAAGGGATCTGGAACTGGGCAATCGGCAGGATGGTACGCGGGTGAAGGACTTTCGCGCCAAAATACGAAAGCTCCATCGCTTCCTGATACGACATCGATTTCAGCAAGCGGGCATCGGGTACAGTGCGCGGGTCACAGGTATAAACGCCATCGACATCAGTCCAGATTTCGCAACAGTCAGCGCGTAAACAGGCAGCCAGTACGGCGGCTGAATAGTCGGAGCCGTTACGACCCAGCACCACCAGTTCGCCCTTTTCATTACCGGCAGTGAAACCGGCCATCAGCACAATGTGATCGGCAGGGATGGCGCTGGCGGCGATACGGCGGGGGGATTCGTTGATATCCACGGTGGATTCAAGGTAATGCCCCTGTGCGAGCAACTTTTCAACCGGATTGATGACGGTGACGCCGAAGCCTTTCGCCAGAAATACCGCTTCCATGATGGCAATGGAAAGTTTTTCACCACGACAGATAATGGACGCGTTCACACTGTCCGGACATTGGCCCAGCAGGGTAATGCCATGCATCAGTTGTTTGAGCTGAGCGAATTCGTGATCGACAAATGCTTTCACCTTTGGCAAATCAAAACCCGGCTGCGCCGCTGCCAGACCGGTAATCAGCTGACCAAAAATGTTTTCTGCATCGCTCATGATGGTTTGAATGTCCTGTCCTGCGACAGTTCGCTCAATCATGGCCACCAGATAGTTGGTAATTTTGGCAGGCGCGGATAAAACCGTTGCGACCTGTCCCTGACGCGCATTGCTTTCCATAATGTCCGCAACCCGCAAGAAGCGTTCTGCGTTTGCTACCGAGGTCCCGCCAAATTTCAACACTCGCATTTCTGGTACTCTCCTGAAGCTCTCGTTTAAATGTAAAAAAAAAGCCCGCACTGGTTAGGTGCGGGCTTTTTTTCTTTTTCCTGTACGCGTCAGCCCGCCCCGTTACCTGTGGTATCGGTGGTGGTAATAATTGTTGTATTCAGGCTGATGATTCGCATTTTTATTTTCTGTCTGTCTTAGGGTTTGTACTCTGTCTGCCTCTATTAGCTAAAGCATAAGGCACGACAAGTCAATTTTTTTCTGTTTTTGACCGCTGAGTCACGGACAAAATCAACTGTATAATTGTCTGCCTTTAAAACCCTTTCCAGTGTGATCGCCAGCCGTATTCCCATCACACCGGATATCGAACTGTTCAGGCCGAAAATCCCCTCACATCATGAGGTCAGCTTTTTTTCGATGTCATGCAGCAAAGTATGCAGCATTGCGGCGTCGCGCTGCTGTAAAAGACCCAGGCGCTGATGCAACCAGTCGGACAATTTCTGGTCATCTTCTGCCCCGACATTTTCAAGCAAACGCCCGACTCTGGCACGCAACGCGGAAAGCTGTCCTGCTTCGGCAATTTCAGGTTTTGCCGAGGTCACCTGATTCAGCGAAGAGAGCTGATAACAGAACACCATCACCGCCTGCCCCAGATTGAGTGACGGATAATCGGCCACCATCGGTACGCCGGTCAGCACATCCGCCAGTTCCAGCTCTTCATTCGTCAGACCGGAATCTTCACGACCAAAGACCAGCGCGGCATGATTGACCCACTGGCTCTTTTCTTCGAGCTGCACCTGCAATTCCTGCGGCGTGCAGTAATAGTGAAATTTAGCCCGGCTGCGGGCAGTTGTGGCTACCGTAAAATCGATATCAGCCAGCGCATGCTCAAGCGTATTAAAATGGAGAGCATTTTGCAGGATCTCCTGCGAACCATGCGCAACCCAGCCAGCTTCCGGCCTGAGATGCGCCTCACTGTCGACAATACGTAACGATGCGAAACCCATGGTTTTCATTGCAAGAGCTGCCGCACCGACATTTTCCGGGCGAGCCGGCGAAACTAAAATAATATGAAGTTGCATATCGGGCCTTTGCAAAAGGGAAAGAATTGACGTCAGTATTTAAGCGATGAAATTTTACCCTGTTCCAAATCTATTCATGGCTTATATTCTTCACAAGAACTTAACAGTCGGCTGAATATATTCCTTTATTTTATCGGAAAACCTTACCTTGCAGGTAAAAAAGGTGCTGGCCCGATTAAGCAAACAGGAATGAAAAATTTATCATTATTTTTCATATGGATATATAATAAGGAATCATCACCATTTTGCATTTATCTCCCGATTCTTAATCATTTGCTGAATCGTGTACAATAAATGTTGAAATGTGACTCAAGCGTGCATTCTTGTAAGTGTTTTTCACTGTTCTGTTACCGTGCTACAATTGAACTTGATATATGTCAACAAACCGTAATTTTGTTGAGTGGTAATTTCGGCACTCGCTGTTATATTGCTGTTAATAGGGTTAGGATATGCGCCGCTTTAGGACCCCGTGGAACTGCAGAAAGTGGAATCCCTGACCGAGCTAGCGATGTTGTTGTCGTTGATGGAAATTGCATCGAGAACGCGTTTACGTACTTTAGTCATGTAACGAGTGAGATGCCCAATAAAGCATCAAAATTCTCTGGGATAACAAGGACTTCTGTACTCCTATTTTCTATTTGTTGGCAATCTTAGGTAGCAATCATGCAGACCCCTCACATTCTGATCGTCGAAGACGAGTTAGTGACACGTAATACGTTAAAGAGCATTTTTGAAGCAGAAGGCTACATGGTACATGAAGCTAATGATGGCGCAGAAATGCACCATATTCTGTCCGAAAATGACATCAATCTGGTTATCATGGACATCAACCTGCCAGGCAAAAACGGCCTGCTGCTGGCACGCGAATTACGCGAACAAGCCAGCGTTGCTTTGATGTTCCTGACTGGCCGCGATAACGAAGTTGATAAAATTCTGGGTCTGGAAATCGGCGCTGATGATTACATCACTAAGCCTTTCAACCCACGCGAACTGACTATCCGCGCACGCAACCTGCTGTCCCGCACCATGAATCTGGGCACCACCGGCGAAGAACGCCGTCTGGTTGAAAGCTACAAATTCAATGGCTGGGAACTCGATATCAACAGCCGTTCGCTGGTGAGCCCGCAAGGTGAGCAGTACAAGTTACCGCGCAGCGAATTCCGCGCCATGCTGCACTTCTGCGAAAACCCGGGCAAGATCCAAACCCGTGGCGATTTGCTGAAGAAAATGACTGGCCGTGAGCTGAAGCCTCATGACCGTACCGTTGACGTCACTATCCGTCGCATCCGTAAACATTTCGAAGCGACGCCTGATACCCCGGAAATCATCGCCACCATTCATGGTGAAGGCTATCGTTTCTGCGGTGATCTGGAAGACTGATACAGAAGGTTGCCAACCGCACTATATCCGGTGAGACGGTACCCAAACAAACGTCAAAGGCCAGCGAAAGCTGGCCTTTTGTTTTTTGCGCAGTGCTGAGAACTCATGGAGCGGTGTGCGCCCACGGAATAATCGGTACCGCGCTCAGTGCGTTTTTCGGTGAACCATCCACCACTTTATCGGAGTAGCTCAGATAAATAAGTGCGTTGCGATTCGCGTCATAAAAACGGACCACCTGCAGCTTTTTAAACACCAGCGATGTGCGTTTCTGAAAAACAACCGTTCCTTTGTCTTTGCCTTGCTTAATCTTGTCGCTCAAATCAATCGGGCCCACCTGCTGACAGGAAATCGCGGCATCAGCGGTATCTTCTGCCAGCCCTAAACCGCCCTTGATGCCACCGGTTTTCGCACGACTGATATAACAAGTTACATTTTTAATATCAGGATCATCAAAGGCCTCGACGACAATTTTATGGTCGGGACCGAAGAGTTTGAAGACGGTATCGACCGAACCCACCTGCTCTGCATGCACCGCTGCAGAACAAAAAGCAAACATCGAAAAAACAAAAATCCAACACCTATTCATTAAGTTACTCCACGTCATCACCATGACGTTGTTTTCCAAAGAAACCCTGCGGAGAAAGCGTGTATTCACACTTTCGGAATGAAATACTCTGTAACACAGGTAAATAGCACAGATAGCCAAAAAATTCTTAGGAAGTCTTATCGGTAAAAAGTTGCTATTATGCCGCCCATCATTCTGTGCATTTATCTTAGTTCAACGAGGACGATCTATGGATCAAGCAGGAATCATTCGTGACCTTCTTAGCTGGTTAGAAACCCATTTAGACCAGCCCTTGTCACTCGACAATGTCGCAGCCAAGGCCGGCTATTCCAAGTGGCACCTGCAGCGCATGTTTAAAGATGTCACTAATAATGCCATTGGCGCTTATATTCGTGCCCGCCGTTTGTCGAAAGCGGCCGTGGCCTTGCGTCTCACCAGTCGCCCGATTTTAGATATCGCCCTTCAGTATCGTTTTGATTCTCAACAAACATTTACCCGGGCATTCAAAAAACAATTTGCGCAAACACCGGCACTGTATCGTCGTGCTGAAGACTGGCATTCGTTTGGAATTTGTCCGCCAATCCGTCTGGGCGCTTTTATTCTGCCGCAGCCGGAATATATCTCACTGCCGGAACAGCATCTGGTCGGGATGACACAGAGTTACGCCTGTACGCTGGAGCAAATCACCACGTATCGAAACGAGATGCGTCGTCATTTCTGGCGTCAATATATTGGTGAAGCAAAAACGCTGCCACCAATACTTTATGGCCTGCACCATTCGCGTCCAAGCCAGGAAAAAGATGACGAGCAGGAAGTATTGTACACGACCGCGCTGGAAGCTCAGCACCTGCCGGAAAACGTTGAAGGTCAGCCGATTGTGTTGCAACACGGCGAATATGCCATGTTCCACTACAATGGCACACCAGAGCATTTGCAGGAGTTTATTCTGACGCTGTACAGCACCTGTCTGCCGACATTGAAACTGACCCGCAGAAAGGGACAGGATATCGAACGCTTTTACACGAATGGCCGTGCCCCGGGCACTACGCCAACCGAACTACAGTGTGATTACCTGATCCCAATCCGCCGCTAACGCCTTCTGGCGTTAGCGTTGCAACTCGTCTAACGCGGGCAGTTCCAGATGTGATACATCGCCCGCTGTTTCCACAATCCAGCCATTCGCAAGCCAGGCACTTTGCTGGTGATCGACACGCGATAAAGAACAGTTACGCAGACGCAGACGACGTTCCGCATAAGCAGGTAGCCCGAGGATGGTACTGATCAGGCAGCCCAGTGCAATACCGTGACTGACCAGCAAAGGCTTACTGCCTTCCGGCAAATCCAGACAGCTGTCGAGTGCTGCACGCATACGCTCAGCCAGTTCCGTCATCGTTTCACCTTCAGGAATACGCCCTTTCGGTGAACCATCGACCATCTGCTTACGCCATACTTCTTCCTGCTCTGTCAGGCCGTCCAGAATACGCTCTTCCAACACGCCCATATGTAATTCGCGCAAACGCGGCTCATTGATCACTTCACACCCGCAGGCATCAGCGATAATCTGCGCCGTATGGCGGGTACGTCCTAAGTCACTGGTGATGACGTGGGTGATCCCTTCATTACGCACACGTTCAGCAACCTGACGCGCCTGATAAAGACCTTTGGCCGTCAGCGGGCTGTCTGATTGCCCCTGAATACGGCGTGCGGCGTTCCATTCTGTTTCGCCGTGACGGACGAGATATACCTGTAACATGAGTGTTTTCCGTTATACTGCGTGAAATTTGCTAAAGGATGCTAAAACTCTATGTACCATGTTGTCGCTGCAACCACTAACCCGGCAAAAATCAAAGCTATCGCTATGGCTTTTGAAGACATTTTCGGCGCTGAGGCATTCCGCATTGAAGGCGTTGACGTCGACAGTGGTGTTCCCAGTCAACCTATCGGCAGTAATGAAACCCGTACCGGTGCGCGCCATCGCGTTATCGGCGCCCGCCAGGTTCGCCCCGAGGCAGACTTCTGGGTCGGCGTGGAAGCGGGTATCGAAGACAATATGACCTTCGCCTGGATGGTGATTGAGAATATGCACCAGCGTGGTGAATCCCGTTCAGCGAGCCTGATGTTACCTGAAATTATTTTACAAGGAATTAACCAGGGCAGCGAACTGGGAGATGAGATGGAAAAACTGACGGGTATCACAGAAGTAAAACGTAAAGGCGGCGCGATCGGAGTCTTTACAGCAGGAAAATTGACCCGCACCAGCGTTTATCATCAGGCGCTGGTACTGGCTTTAGCGCCTTTTCATAATTCGGTGTATCAGGTCAGAACCCAAACGCACTAAAATATCAGACGATAACGGACGCTTCAGTCGTCCGTTTTGTCTGTCAGCAGGTGCTCACTCAGCCATTCCTTAAGCTCCGCCGGTGCTGTTTTCAGGCCATTCGATCCACGTGTTATCGTGGCGATACCCGCTCCCAGCTGGCTTTTCAGCTCACGCTGACTCAACTCTCCGCGCATCAGTTCCTGAATAATCCGCACCCGTGTACCCAGCGCCGCACGTTCGTCGGGCGTAAGCAGCAGTTGCAACAAATCCTGATGCAGATTTTCAGCAAAAGAATGCTGCAGCAATGCCAGAAAGCATTGCCAGTCCTCATTGCCTTGTTGGGAAAGAGCAGGGTCATTGATTGGTCGTTGGGTCATGATGGCTGCCATACTATTAAACTAGTACAGCAGCTTACCATAAACGACGAAGGATCAGTAACGCCTCTGCCATTCGGCATCCGTCAAAATCTTGGCGGGTTGATGTAAAAAATAGCGATAAAACGCGTCATATGCCAACACATTTTTAACATATCGACGAGTTTCAGAGAAAGGGATACTCTCGATAAACGCCACTGAATCCACCCTGCCCGCGCTGTTACCTAACCAGGTATTTACGCGTGAAGGCCCGGCGTTATATGCCGCGCTGGACAAAATACGGTTGCGCCCAAACATCTGATAGACATATTCCAGATAACTGGTGCCGATCGTTATGTTCATCTGCGGATCCAGTAATTGCCCCGGATTGCTGTAGCCCTGCAACCCAAACATATCGACGGTATGTTGCGCAGTCGCAGGCATCACCTGCATCAGACCGGCTGCGCCCACTGGCGAACGGGCTTTCGGATTCCACGCACTTTCCTGACGGGCAATCGCCATTGCGTAACTTTGCGTGATGCCTTTATCGTTGGTCGCACGACGGAATTCATCCGGCCACGCCAGCGGGAAACGCTCTTCGAGATAATCCCACAGCTTGCCGGTAATGGTGGCTTGCACGCTGAGATCCGGCCATTTTTGCTCGAACGCATAGCGCGCCAGCGCCGACTGCTGCGATTCCGTGCGGCTGCTGACCAGATAACTCCATTCGGTACGCGCCAGATTGTCCATCTGCCAGTACATCAGCTCACGCACACGCGCCACTTCCGGCAATTTTGCAATACTTGAATCTGGCTTAGCCGCGACAGAAATCTGCATCGGATAAGTCACGTTCAGCTTTTGCGCCGCTGCCATCGGATAGAATCCGCGGCCTTTCATTAACGTGCGCAGCATCGCTTCACCCTGCGAGCGCTGACCGTTGTCAATCATCACTGACGCACGCCAGTACTGCCATTCATCTTCCTGCAGGGCATCCGACGGCAAGCGTTGCAGCCACTGGTTCAGCCCCTGACGGTCACCCGCGGCCAGTGCCATACGGATACGCCGCTCAACAAGCGTGGTGGAATGGCTGCGCAAAATGACGTTATCGCGCCAGGCGGCCTGTTCCGGTGTGGCGTCGCTGCCCATATAACGCCAGGCAACGGCTTCTTCCAGTTCGAGCCGGTCGCTGTCACTCATCTTCTGCAAGCGCACAAGCACCGGGATCATCGAACGGGCATTCTCGGAATCATCACGGGCAATGCGCGCGAAGGTAATGCTGGTCGCGTTACGGGTAAAATCAGTCGGACCGACATTGCGCGCAAAGCTTTCGAGTGTATTGGGATTATTTTGCAGATCGACAAGCGCATCGCGCATAGTCTGATAATCCGGCGGCAACTGCTTTGCCAGATAACTGACCAGACTGGTGTTACCCGCTTTCATCGCCAGACCAATTCGTTGCAGCGTCGTCAGCGCGGTCTGATTGCCTGCGCCCTGCCAGACTGAGAACAATTTATCGCAGGTATTCGGCAGTGATGTGCCGGTCAGCCAGATATCTTTCGCACCATCAAACGCGGTTTTCTGATCGCCGGTCGCCCATTTGGCGTAATAGTAGTTACAGCGCGCCGCCACCGGTTTCGGTGGTTGCGGGCTGAATGAAAGCAAACTGTTCCAGTCCTGACGGCGTGCCAGTTCATTGACAAAGCGGGCTGGCAAAGAACGCGCAGGCGGCAATGTCGGGTTCGCTTTCACAAATGCGTTCACCTGCGCCGGCGTCGCGTCACCCAGTTCCTGCGTCAGCTGCCGGTATTCCAGATAAGGATAAAGAGGATAGTCTTCCAGCGTCGGCATCAGCTGGCTGACAACGTCCATCTGATTGTTATCCCATGCCTGTTTAATCTGCATATAGTGCTGGCGCTGTGCGTCCAGCGAGTCCGCTTTCGCCACGCCCGATGCTGTTACCAGCAGCACGCTCAGTGCCAGAGAATGCCATTTGTCCACCTTGACCATACTTACCTTTATCCTCGCGGGTTGTGCCGAAACTGTTCTGCATTGTGTAGACAGCTACTACGCTAATCGATTCATTTTTAAAATTGAAGCGATGCGGAGACAGCATCACAAACTTTACACAGTGTGGTGCAAGCGTCCGGCACTTACCAGACGGCGGCAGATCTATTTTCTGTCACAGAATATCGCGGCAGGAATAATTTGAGCGAATATTATACCCGCAGATATTTAACGGGTATTCACCTGTTAATTACAAATAGATAGCAGCCTTACAATTCGAAATTAAATAGCCACACTGACAAAACTCAGCTTTATTTACATCAATTTACCCAGACAACCACTTCCTAAACAAACGTTAAATAAAATGGGAATAATACGCAAATTCCTAACTCGCATAAGCCATTGTTTTTTAATGATTTTTATTATTTAATTAGCTACAAAAAGTATTTATTGGCTCAGATCAAATTTATTTACGCTCAATTAATTATGATTACTCCCTATTGTAAAATTGATTAATTGATATTCGCTATTTCGCCGTCAGGATTGAAATATTAATAACAGCCCAGTTCTTCGCTTATGGAAAAGTATATGACTCATTCAACTTCATCGGTAAAAACGAATGCCAGCCCTTCTTCCTCTGCCGCAGCAGAAAACAAAAACTGGTATCAGATTAGTAGTAACGACGCTATGCAGCGCCTTGAAACCGGCGAAAATGGCCTGACGCGGCAGGAAGCCAGCGAGCGCCTGAATAAATATGGCCCGAACGCATTACCGGAAAAACAATCCAAAAGTGCCCTGATGCGTTTTCTGGCGCACTTCAATGATGTCCTGATTTACATCCTGCTCGCCGCCGCCGTCGTGACCGGTGCCATGGGCCACTGGGTCGATACCTTTGTCATCCTGGGCGTAGCGGTGATCAATGCGCTGATTGGTTTTCTGCAGGAAAACAGCGCCGAAAAATCACTGAAAAGTATTCAAAACATGCTGTCCAGTCAGGCCGTAGTGATGCGTGACGGACAAGTTCAAACCATTAATGCCGACCAGCTGGTGCCCGGCGATATCGTGCAACTGCGTCCCGGTGACAAAATCCCGGCAGACATCCGTATCGTCAGCGCGCATAACCTGCAGGTCGAAGAAGCTATCCTCACCGGCGAATCCACCGTCGTCATCAAAAACGCTCAGGTCATCGACGATGAAGTCATGATCGGCGATCGCCACAACTTGCTGTTCTCCGGCACCATGATCAGCGGCGGCACCGCCACCGGTGTGGTTTATGCCACCGGTCAGGACACAGAGCTGGGCCACATCAGCCAGATGATGTCAGCGATTAAAGCGCAGCGTACCCCGCTGTTGCAGCAAATCGACAAACTGGGTAAAGGCATCTTCGCGCTGATCCTGCTGATGATGGCTTTCCTGTTTGTGTTCGCTTTTATCCTGCGTGATATGCCGCTGGGCGAACTGCTGCTGTCGCTGATCAGTCTGGCTGTCGCATCGGTTCCGGAAGGTTTACCGGCAATTATCTCGATTATTCTGTCGCTGGGCGTGCAGTCGATGGCGCGTAATCATGCCATTATCCGCAAACTGCCGACCGTCGAAACGCTGGGCTCAATGACCGTCATTTGCTCGGATAAAACCGGCACGCTGACCATGAATGAAATGACTGTGAAAGCGGTGATTCTGGCAGACCGTGCTTACGATGTGGAAGGGGAAAGCTACCAGCCGAAAGGCCGCATCGTGGATGCCCACACGCAGCGCCAGGTGGATGTCATCAGTATGCCGGTGCTCAACACCTTCATCACTGCCGTGGATATCTGTAACGACAGTCAGCTGATTCAGGACGAAAGAGGTCACTGGGGAATTACCGGCGGGCCGACGTCCGGCGCACTGAAAGTGCTGGCAGCGAAAGCCAGTCTGCATACCGGTCAGGTTGAATCTCTGGATAAAATCCCGTTTGATTCCAAACATAAATACATGGCGACCTTGCAGCGCATCGGCGGCAAAACCCAGTTGTTTGTGACCGGCGCACCGGATGTTTTGTTCTCTTTAGCCAAGCTTGAGCTGACCGAAAACGGCATCCAGCCTTTCCGCCGTGAGTACTGGGAAGAAGAGATGGCGCGCTATGCCCGTCAGGGTCTGCGCATGGTAGCTGCGGCTGTCAAAGATGAGCCGGAAATTGCAGGCGACCTGAACCATGACCACCTGCAGGAAGGACTGGTATTCACCGGCATTGCCGCCATGATGGATCCGCCACGCCCTGAAGCCATTGATGCAATTGCACAGTGTCAGCAGGCCGGGATCCGCGTGAAGATGATCACCGGTGACCATCAGGAAACCGCGATGGCTATCGGCAAAATGTTAGGCATCGGCAACAGCGGTGACTCCATCACCGGTTACCAGCTTGAGCATATGGATGACGCTGAACTGGCCGTCGCTGCCAGCCAGTACGATATTTTTGCCCGTACCAGCCCTGAGCATAAATTGCGTCTGGTCAAAGCCTTACAGGAAAACGGCGAAGTAGTCGGGATGACCGGCGATGGCGTGAATGACGCGCCAGCGTTGAAACAGGCCGACGTCGGTATCGCAATGGGTATCAAAGGCACCGAAGTCACCAAAGAAGCCGCAGACATGGTTCTGACCGATGACAACTTCGCGACCATCGCCAGTGCGGTAAAAGAAGGACGTCGCGTTTACGACAACCTGAAGAAAACGATTCTGTTTATTCTGCCGACTAACCTCGCGCAGGGGCTGCTGATTATCCTGGCGATTCTGGCCGGTGCGGTGATCCCGCTGACGCCGGTGCAGATCTTATGGATGAACATGGCGACCTCCACCACGCTGTCGTTCGGTCTGGCCTTCGAGCCGGGTGAGAAAGGCATGATGCGTCGCCGTCCTCGCGCACCAGGTCAGCACGTACTGGATCTGCATGCCGTCTGGCGTATCGCTTTCGTCGGTATTTTGATTGCCTGCAGCGCCTTCGTTCTTGAAGCCTGGATGCAGCCGCGTGGCTACAGCAGCGATTTGATCCGTACCGTGCTGTTACAGACGCTGGTTACCGCGCAGTGGGTGTATATGTTTAACTGCCGCGTGATGGACCGCTTCCCGCTGACCCGCGAAGTGTTCGTTAACAAAGGATTGTGGATTGTTTCCGGCGTATTACTGGTGCTGCAACTGGCGCTGATCTATCTGCCAGTCATGAACCAGTTGTTCGGCACCGTGCCGATGCCGCTGAAATTCTGGGGCATCACGCTGGTGGTCGGTGCGATGATCTTCGTGATTGTCGAAATCGAGAAATGGCTGGTTAACCGCTTCATCCGCAAGAAAGTCTGACGATTTATCCTTATGCCGGGTTACCTTCTGTAGCCCGGCGTTTTACGATAAAAAACGTCACAATTCTGAAACTTTCATCTTTCCCGCTCTCAATTCGTCTCAAAGATCTCACAAAACGTTCCAAAACCCATTCAGCTGATTTACATCAATCTCTTCCCGCTTTATTACTCTCGCCAGGGGTATCCCTTTACACAGCAATGTTAGTTTCGCCGGCGACCGGCAACTTTCACGGGAATGCCCTATCGCTGTACGGTCACTTTTATAAAAACGAGCTTCTCTGCACTGCAGTCATACAGAGGCCAAAAAACAGGTAAACCCAATGTCATCGCTCATTGTAGATAAGTGTTTTTACACACAGCTGGCATTGCATTCGCTCTTGCAACTTAACGGACAACACCAGAAAGATATTCTTTCGCTCAAGGACATCAACGAACTGCAAGCCACATGCAATTCACTGACGCCTGAAATCATCTTTGTGAATGAAGATTGTTTTACGTCTGATGCGCCTTCCGGTCACGCTCTCAGGGCGGTGATCGACGCGCATCCCGGCACGCTTTTCTTTGTCTTTATCTCCAGAGAGAATCTCAATTATCAGAACTATGTGCCGATCCGCAAAAACATCATCATTTTGTCGAAATCTGTCAGGACGACCACGATTTATCAGCTGATCGCCCACAACCTGCAGCTCTCGCGTGCGGGTGAAACGGAACAATCGCTGGATCTTACGCCGGTCAGCCTGAGCCGGACGGAATCGAGCATTCTAAAAATGTGGATGTCAGGACTGAATACGCAAATCATTTCCGAACATCTCAATATCAAACAGAAAACCGTGGCTTCGCACAAAGGCAATATCAAACGTAAGGTGAAGACGCAAAATAAACAGGCGATATATCATGTTGTTAAGCTCACCGACATCCTGACTTCCGGCATGTTTGTGGGGCGCGTCCAGCCATTACGTCCGGCGAGTGAACCGGATGAGTTCACTATCCCTTTCGGCTGAAAGCCTCCTCTCCTGTCCGCAGCCGGCAACATTCTTGCCTTACTGTGAACCTGATGGTTGGGTACACGACTGAAACACGTTAAACTTCGCAGTCGGAACCCTTATCAGTCATGCCGCAGTCAGGCGGGGCTGCTTACTATGCCGCAGCGCCTGCCCTTCGCAGAAAGCGCGCGGCCCGCAGAAAGAGGCTCAAAACAACGTGGCTCAATACGTATATTCCATGCATCGCCTCGGCAAAGTTGTTCCGCCGAAGCGTCATATTCTTAAGAACATCTCCCTGAGTTTCTTCCCTGGTGCCAAAATCGGTGTTCTGGGTCTGAACGGTTCAGGTAAATCCACCCTGCTGCGCATCATGGCCGGTATCGATACCGACATCGAAGGTGAAGCACGTCCGCAGCCTGATCTGAAAATCGGTTATCTGCCGCAGGAACCTCAGCTAAACATGGAACACACCGTGCGTGAGTCCGTGGAAGAAGCCGTTTCTGAAGTCGTCGGCGCGTTAAAACGTCTTGATGAAGTCTATGCGCTGTACGCAGAGCCGGAAGCTGATTTCGACAAACTGGCCGCTGAACAGGGCAGACTGGAAGAGATCATTCAGGCGCATGATGGCCATAACCTGAACAGCCAGCTTGAACGTGCTGCTGATGCACTGCGTCTGCCAGACTGGGATGCAAAAGTCGCCACGCTGTCCGGTGGTGAACGCCGCCGTGTGGCACTGTGCCGCCTGCTGCTGGAAAAACCAGACATGCTGCTGCTCGACGAACCGACCAACCACCTGGATGCAGAATCCGTGGCATGGCTGGAACGCTTCCTGCACGACTTCGAAGGTACCGTTGTGGCGATTACCCATGACCGTTACTTCCTCGATAACGTTGCCGGTTGGATCCTTGAGCTTGACCGCGGTGAAGGTATTCCGTGGGAAGGTAACTACTCCACCTGGCTGGAACAAAAAGATGAACGTCTGGCGCAGGAAGCTTCTTCTGAAGCGGCCCGTCGTAAGTCTATTGAGAAAGAGCTTGAGTGGGTTCGTCAGGGTGCAAAAGGCCGTCAGTCTAAAGGCAAGGCCCGTCTGGCACGCTTTGAAGAGCTGAACAACACCGAATACCAGAAACGTAACGAAACCAACGAACTGTTCATTCCACCAGGTCCACGCCTGGGCGACAAAGTTGTTGAAGTGAAAAACCTGAGCAAGTCTTATGGTGATCGCGTTCTGATCGACGACCTGTCCTTCTCCGTGCCGAAAGGCGCTATCGTTGGCATTATCGGCCCGAACGGCGCCGGTAAATCAACCCTGTTCCGCATGATGTCGGGTCAGGAAGAAGCCAACGGCGGCACTATCGAGCTGGGCGATACCGTGAAACTGGCGTCTGTGGATCAGTTCCGTGATTCGATGGACAACAGCAAAACCGTGTGGGAAGAAGTATCCGGTGGTCAGGACATCATGCGCATCGGCACCACTGAAATGCCAAGCCGTGCTTACGTCGGTCGCTTCAACTTCAAAGGTGTCGATCAGGGCAAACGCGTAGGCGAGTTGTCCGGTGGTGAGCGTGGCCGTCTGCATCTGGCAAAACTGCTGCAGGTCGGCGGTAACATGTTGCTGCTCGATGAACCGACCAACGACCTCGACATCGAAACCCTGCGCGCACTGGAAAACGCCTTACTGGAGTTCCCGGGCTGCGCAATGGTCATTTCCCATGACCGCTGGTTCCTCGACCGTATCGCGACCCACATCCTCGATTATCAGGATGAAGGTAAAGTCGAATTCTTCGAAGGTAACTTCACCGAATACGAAGAATACAAAAAACGTACTTTAGGTGCCGAAGCGTTAGAGCCGAAGCGCATCAAGTACAAAAAGATGATCAAGTAATCGTCTTTATAAAATCGCTAAGGCCCGGAAACGGGCCTTTTTTATGGCTGTCATTCCCTGAAATTTATCCCGCCAGCGCCTCGCTGTAGCTCTTCGCAAAACCATACTCTTCCAGCATAAACGCAATGAAACAGGCCAGCGCCGGCGAATTCAGTTTCCGCCCCGGATAGACCAGATACAGATCATTGCCCTCGGCTTCCCATTCTGGCAACACACGCACCAGCGTGCCATTTGCCACTTCGCCGTGACATAAAAAAGCCGGTAACAGCGTGATGCCCGCGCCCGCCAGCGCGCATTCCCGCGCATACAGCAGATTGTCGGTAGTATGCGCGGAAGGCAACAGCCAGCGGTGATAGGTTTCGCCATGATGCAACACCCATTCCGACCAGGCCCGGTGCGCAATGCAGTGATGTGATGCAAGCTGTTGCGGCGTTTCAATCGCCGGATGCTGCGCCAGATACGCCGGTGATGCCAGCAGATAGCGCGGGCTGTGCCCCAGTTCACGACCAATCAGCGAGGAATCCTGCGGTTTACCGGTACGCAGCGCGATATCAAAACCTTCCTGCACCAGATCCACCATCGCATCGGACACTGACACTTCCAGCGACACATCGGGATACCGTTTCTGAAATTCAACATTCACCCGCGCCAGCAGCGTTGCTCCCAGACCGGCGGGGCTGGTGATCCGCAAACGTCCGCTCGGGTTATCGCGCAGACGGCGAATCGCCAGTTCAGCCCGTTCGCTGGCCTGCATCATTTCCTGACAGTGGATCAGATAACGTTCACCGGCAAACGTCAGGTTCAGCTGCCGCGTCGTGCGGTTCAGCAACCGCAGGCCGATGGATTTCTCCAGCTGGCTGATACGCTGACTGACGCTGGATTTAGGTAATCCCGCCCGGCTGGCAGCCTGCGTGAAGCTGCCACATTCCGCCACCAGCGCAAAGAGCGCCATATCCTGCAACTGTTTAAACATGATTGTTCACCTCAGCCGAACACTTTGTTAGTTATTGTCCATCTTATCAGGTTGCGTCATGACGACTAGACTGTCCGTATACCTAACGGAGGCAGAAAACATGACCATTAAAGCAATCGCAGTAAATCCAAAAGACCCGGCTCACTTTATCGCTGTTGAATTACCACAGCCTGTCGCGAAAGATTACGACCTGCTGGTGGAAGTGAAAGCGGTGTCAATCAATCCGGTCGATACCAAAGTGCACAAAGGCGTGCAGAAAAGCGGTCTGGATGCACCAAAAGTACTGGGCTGGGATGCCAGCGGTATCGTCAAATCCGTCGGCAGCGCAGTGAAAAATTTCAAAGCGGGTGATGAAGTCTGGTACGCCGGGGATATTACCCGTTCCGGCAGCAATACAACGGAACAGCTGATCGACTCACGTATTGTGTCCGTCAAACCGAAAAGCCTGGACTGGGCACAGGCCGCTGCCATGCCACTGACCACGCTGACCGCATGGGAAGCACTGTTCGAGCATCTGAAAATTCAGGATGCCTCTGCGGATAAAACCCTGCTCATCATCGGCGGTGCCGGTGGCGTCGGATCACTGGCGATCCCGTTCGCGTCACTGCGCAGCAAAGTGAAAGTGATCGCAACGGCCTCCCGTCCGGAATCGGCACAATGGTGTTTGGATCGCGGTGCGGATCTGACTGTGAATTACAAAGATCTGAAAGGTGAACTGGCGAAGCACGATATCAAACAGGTGGATTTTATTCTGTGTCTGAACGACACCGACGGCCACTGGGAAGCCATTTCTGACCTGATCGCACCGATGGGCCACATCTGTACCATCGTTGAAAACGAACATCCGCTGGACATGAACAAGCTGAAACTGAAAAGCGCCGCACTGCACTGGGAACTGATGTATACCCGCAGCATGTTCACCACACCGGATATTGCCGAACAGGGCGAGATCCTCAAACAAGTCGCCGCGCTGGTAGATGAAGGCAAAGTACAAACTACACTGAGCGAAACCCTTCATGGCCTGACCGTAGAAAGCATCGAAGCGGCCCACGCCAAAGTGCTCGACGGCCATATGCAGGGCAAAGTCGTCGTCGCTTTCTAAATACGCTGTCGCCTAAAAAAAGCCCCGTCACTTTCATGCCGGGGCTTTTTCATTCACATATTTCCGCTATTCGCCGTCGTCCACTTTCTGCCATTTAGCATCGGGGTCAAATGTCGTGATCGCTTTTGCTGCGGCATCAGTATTCTCGCCTAAATCCTGCTGATACACCTCGCCCTGCTGATTGATCATAAAACTGGTGACCCCGGTATGACCATACGCCGCCGGCCAGGCGATCAGCGCAAAACCTTTGGTCATCTTGCCATTTTCGATATAGCTGAGGGCACCGCCGCTGGCATTCGCACCCTGCGACGTCAGAATGCGATAGTAATAGCCGTGATAATCAGAGCCTGCCTGCGCATCACCGAAGGCTGGCCCCAGCGGGCTTGGCGCTTCGCCCTCTTTCACCGGCCAGTAAAGGCCATCGTGTTGTCCTTCAGTGCTGACAAAGCGCTGGGCATATTGCCCCGTAATCTGCTGATACTCGTGCTGGGCATCCGCATACGCTGACACGACCTGAATGGCAGAAAGCTCATTGCGACCAATCGTACGGGTTTCAATTTCAGCAGCACCGGCGGCCATATCAAATGACCAGCCCTGCGCCGTGTGTTTCATCGGGATCGGCAACTGCCAGTTCTCCGGACCGACATTCAGGTGAGCAATATCACCTTGTTCGGCAATCTTGTGACTGATATTCCAGTCCCGCAGAAAGCGAACAACCTCATCTGGATCCACACCTTTTGGCGTCAGATAGACTTGCCAGTCATTACCGAGAAGTTGTTCAAGTGACGCATCATCGTGTGCCTCAATGGCTTTGACCAGCGCCTGCGCGGCCAGCTCAGGGCTGGTAAATGTCTGCTGCGCGAAACCCGTTAAGGGCAGTAACAGCAGGCCTGCGGAAATCAAAATATTACGCAATCTCTTCATTACCTTTCCTCGTCAGTCTAGCGACGGTGTAAATGAGCTGGCTCTGCATTCGCAGGGCGTGACCGCTGGAAGTTCTGCATATGTTCGCGGCTCTGATTACCCCGCGATTGCTGCTGTTGCCACGACGGACTACGACTGGAATTGCCACTGAATGCTGTGCTGTGTGATGCATTCAGATTCTGTCGCTGATGCTGATTCAATTGCTGCGACGGCTGGCGGTTCGTATTGTGCTGAGACAACGACTGCTGATGCTGAGGCAACTGATGCCCCGTGACATTGTGTGTACCGGCACGTTCTGCGGCACTGGCTGCGGGGGCTGAACGCGGCAGGTTTCGCTGCTGTGTATGCACCTGCTTCTGCGGAGTGTTCTGATGCTGATTCATCACCGACGCGGCCTGCTGACGGCGCTGATCCAGATTCTGATTCTGCACACCGCCGCCGTTGCGTCCGACGGCATTATTGTTGCTGATACCGCGCGTGTTGTTGTCGAAACCACGATAGTTATTACGCTGCGCCGCGTTATTCAGTGCGCGGTTTTGCGTCGCCCCGTTGAGGTTCGCAGTGCGGTTCGGCAAACCGGCGTTGTAGGCCGGATTATGCTGCCAGCCTGCGGTATTCGATGCGCCCGGATGATTTAGCCCGTTGTTGTTGTTGCCGGAGATACGGTTGTAATTATTAACGTTCACATTGACGTAATTATTCTGCGAACCGCCGTGATGCCCGTCATCGTGGTGATCGTCGTGATGATGATCGTCATCCCAGTCGATGCTGCCAAAGATCGCATACGTCGCTGCCACGCCGACACCAAATCCGATCCCCGATGCCATGCCGTTCACAAACTGTTGTCCCGGAGGCGGTGGCAGATATACCGGCGGATAGGCCGGTGTCGGCCAGGCACCGTAAACCACATTCGGGTTGTAACTCGGCACATACACTACCTGCGGATCCGCAGATTCAATCACAATGGTTTGCTGCGCCGGCGCACTTTTCACCACCGTTGTTGAAGCCGGTTTCGGTTTAACGGTCACCGTCTGCTGCGGCGTGCTTTTCAGCGCCCCGCTCTTTTGCGCCACTTCGCGAAATTTCTGCACAGTGTTCATCACGTCATCCGGTTGCGCCAGAAACGCGTTCCCCAGATTCTGTACCCATGCCGGATCTTCACCCAGCAGCGCCAGCAGTTGCGGAAAAGCGACCAGCGATTTTACACTCGGATCCCAGGGTTCGTTCGCGACCTGAGTGACGGCGGCATCCCCCTGACTTTGCGGATGGTCACGCGACCATTGCACAGCCTGAATCACGTTAGTCGGATAAGTCGACGCCATCAGCACCTGCGAAAGCAGGCTGTCAGGATAAAGCGCGACTGGCGCGACCCATTGATCGAGCTGAGCTTGTGTAAATGACGCAGGGGCAACGGGTGCAGCAACAGGGACTGCTGGCGGAGGCGCGGCGGCGGGTGCAGGCACAGGCGCAGTCTGCGTCGTGGTTTCGGCCTGACTGCTGACCGGAAGCCAGCCTTGCATAAACATCACACTCGCCAGAGCAAATGCCCCCACGCCGCACAAGACTGCGATACCCCAGGGCTTGAATGATAAATTCATTCGGATCACCTTAGAAAGCCTCAGCGGGAATGAGAGGCATAATGAATGAGTATAATCGGAGAAATAAATCTCAACGGCCGCCACTGTATTTTTATTTCAGGTCAGATATTTACACATAAAATGCGTAATAAAATCCCTAAAAAAGGGGTATCACTCAATCCTATGAATAAAAAGAGAATTTTATTTTACAGCGTTACAAAATGAATTAATAAAATCACACAGAAAGATAATCAGATGAATTCATTAATAATTATATAAAATGTATTTGTAATTTATCATTCACCACATGAATGATAATAAAAAAGCGCGTATCCCGGAGAATACACGCTCTTTATTTGTGCCCGGTCAGATAACAGGCGGCTCGTTTAAACGGCTGGTATCGGCTGCCAGCATGTTCTGCACCAGTTCCACACATTCGAGAAAACGCTGATCGTAATCTGAAGATTCAACATGTACGTAATCCACGTTGTTTTCTTTCAGCATTTCGATGAGCAAATTCTGGAAAGACATCCGGTCGGTAGTACTGCCTAAACTGCGCAGGCCGTCGGCCACCCATGGCGTGTTATTTTCCAGCAGGATCACCAGATCGAATTTGTATTCGTCCATCAGCGCCTGCACAAACGGATGTTCACGCCCCTCGTATTTTTTACAAAAGGCCTGAGTGGTCAGAAAATCGGTATCAATAAAGGCCACTTTATTGGCATATTTCACCGCGAAATCGATGTACTGCGCCTGCCCCAACGCGATCTTGTCATAGTCAGAATACTGCAGCGCCATTTCATCGCCGCCCAGGTGCGAGAACACATAATCGCGGCCATATTCCCAGGCGCTGGTGGTATTAAAAATGTTAGCCAGCTTATTCACCAGCGTCGATTTCCCGCTGGATTCTCCGCCGAGGATCGCCACGGTCCGCACGAAGAACGTCTTCACTTCTGTCGGAATATAATCCCAGTAACGGAACGGATCATGACGGATCTGACGACCGCTGATATTCATAAACGAACGTTTCGGGTCGATCAGCACAGTCTCAATCCCGAGATGTTCGCGGTATTGCGGCGCATCAGCCTCTTCGCTGGAATAAATGGTATTGGGTTCAATGCCTTTCTGGCTCATGAACTCTTTAATGCCACGTCCCCAGACGTCCCAGCCATGCGGATAGGGTTCCATCCCCTCTTCGTTAAAGGCATGAATACGGATATTTTTCTGGTATTTGAAGGTCTGCAGTAACCAGCGCAGGCGGTCGCTGACCGTCGGCTGCTGGGACATGGAACTGTTTTCAAACAGCTCGCGATCGCGCGGCTCGTCATAGCCCATGATGATATGCAGTTCATCGACCTGGCTACAGGCGCGCTGGATCAGATAGATATGGCCGGTGTGCAGCGGATAAAACTTGCCGAACACCACGCCGATATTCTTTTCACGACGGGGAAATTCAAGATCAAGGAAGCGGTGCAAAGCCTCCAGCTTCTGAGCACTGGGACTTTTTATCTTTGCATTCAACAACTGGCTAAGATAACCCTTGGTCATCCCGCTGGCTTCGGCCACCTGTTGCAGCGTGCGTCCCTGTTGTTTTATCGCGGTTTTTAGATAGTCGAACTGTGACATGCCTTGTCCCCAGGTTTGCTGTACTAAACAAAATAGCTAAACAAAAAATAGCACAAAGGCAGCCCCGAATTACAGCGGAGAAAAGCTACAGCATAGAACAGTTACAAATCGTCGAGGATCGCCAGTGCATCAGCCAGCTTTTTGACGCCAAATACCTGCATACCCGCCGGGACTTTCTTCGGCACGTTGGCATGTGGCACAATCGCACGTTTAAAGCCGTGCTTAGCCGCTTCGGTAATACGTTCCTGACCGCTCGGTACCGGACGAATTTCACCTGCCAGCCCGACTTCACCGAAGACCACTAAATCCTGCGGCAACGGACGGTCACGCAGACTGGAAACAAGAGAGAGCAGCAACGCCAGATCCGCGCTGGTTTCGGTGACTTTCACACCGCCAACTACGTTGACGAACACATCCTGATCCGCCATCTGCAAACCGCCGTGACGATGCAAGACCGCCAGTAAAATGGCTAGACGGTTTTGTTCAAGGCCAACCGCCACGCGACGCGGATTGCCCATCATCGACTGATCAACCAGCGCCTGCACCTCAACCAGCAACGGACGCGTTCCCTCCCACAGCACCATCACGGAACTGCCGGAAGTAATTTCATCGCCACGGCTGAGGAAAATTGCTGAAGGATTGCTGACTTCGCGCAGCCCCTGCTCGGTCATGGCGAACACGCCCAGTTCGTTCACAGCACCAAAGCGGTTTTTATGGCTGCGCAGCGTACGGAAACGCGAATCGGCGTCGCCGTCGAGCAGCACGGAACAGTCGATACAGTGCTCGAGCACTTTCGGACCCGCCAGTGAACCGTCTTTTGTCACATGGCCCACCATCACGATCGCCACGCCACGCGTTTTTGCGAAACGGGTCAGATACGCCGCCGTTTCACGGACCTGCGCAACCGTGCCCGGTGACGCCTGGATATCCGCCATGTGCATCACCTGAATGGAGTCGATCACCATCAGTTTAGGCTGTTCTTTATCGGCAATGTCGCAAATCTGTTCGATGCTGGTTTCCGACAACATATTCATATTGGCTGTCGGTAAACCCAGACGGTGCGCACGCATCGCCACCTGCTGCAAAGATTCTTCGCCGGTGACGTACAGGGTTTTCATATTTTCGCTGAGATGACACAGAATTTGCAGCAGCAGCGTACTTTTACCTGCACCGGGATTACCCCCAATCAGGATCGCACTGCCGGGCACCACGCCGCCGCCCAGCACGCGATCGAATTCTTTGAAACCGGTGCTGAAACGCGGAAGTTCATCAAGGCTGATATCGGAAAGTTTCTGCACACGACTGACGCCTGCATCACCGGCGTAACCGGTCAGACGCTCGTTACGCGCCACAGTCGGGGAAGCCGCCAAACGGATTTCAGTAATGCTGTTCCAGGCCTGACAGGCACTACACTGCCCTTGCCAGCGCGGATAATCTGCGCCACATTCATTACACACAAATGCACGTTTTGCTGCTTTTGCCACAACTTACCTCGATGATATTTAAAAGAAATTTATAATGCCTGACTGCCGCTAAAAATACATAACACCCCCAGCAGATCCGCATGCCGGATACAGACTGAAGCCTGTTCATACACTTTCGGCTTTGCGTGATACGCAATGCCCAGACCGGCCACCGCCATCATTTTCAGGTCATTGGCGCCGTCGCCAATCGCAATAGTTTGTTCCTGAGGAATCCCCAGTTTTTCCGCCAGCTTCAGCAAGGTATCTGCTTTATATTGCGCGTCGACGACAGGGCCAATCACACGCCCGGTCAGTTTGCCGTCGCGAATTTCCAGCTCGTTCGCCGCGACATCAATCAGATTCAGCTTATCGCGCAGGTATTCGGCGTAATAGGTAAAGCCGCCGGAAGCAATTGCAACGTGCCACCCTGCTTCCTGTAAACGCTGAACCATCACGGTCAGTCCCGGCATCAGCGGCAGGGTTTCGCGCACCTGCTCAAGAATACCCGCGTCTGCATCCTTCAGGGTCGCCACACGCTGGCGCAGACTGGCGGAGAAATCCAGCTCGCCACGCATCGCACGCTCAGTGACTTCCGCCACCTGTTCACCGACGCCTGCCAGTTTGGCAATTTCGTCGATGCATTCAATCTCAATCGCGGTAGAATCCATGTCCATCACCAGCAGACCTGGCGTGCGCAGATAAGGCACTTTGCCAAGCTGGGTGACATCAAATTCGAAAGATTCAGCCAGCTGTTGCGCATCAGTAGTGAGCGAACCGGCAAGGCGTACAACCTGATAACCTTCCACCGCCCAGGCGCTGACAATCACCAGAGCACGACCTAACCGGCGCTGGAACTGCGTAATGCTCGTTTTATCGAGTTTTCTACCATAAAGCAGCCATCCGGTATGTCCGGCCCGGTAATCCAGCGGCATGACCTCGTCACCGCTCAATGAAAGGGGAAGTCCCGGCCATTGGTGGATCTCCGCAGGAAGATCGCAATAGGTCAGACTGTTTGGCATGATGGCTCCTGTAGGGCGTTATGGCATTAGGAAAAAAATATCACTATTTACCCAAAATCATTCGAGTTGCATCAAGGCAGCAACTGAATGAATCTCCGGGAGCTGACACAGGTCAGTGACCGGAGTGAATGAAGGCAGCCAACGCAGAGGCAGCTTGAAGGATGCAGGGTAAAATGAGGCATCAAGCTACCTTATCGTGACGTCTTCTGGCAACATAAAGTCTTCGAAAAACGCAAGGAAACAGAATGGCCAAGGCCAAACTCAAATTTCGCCTGCACCGCGCTGCTATCGTATTGATTAGCCTGGCGTTATTAGTCATTCTGATGCAAGGCGCATCCTATTTCAGTCTGGGACACCAACTGGCACGCTCGACGCAGGTGGAACAGCTTGCCCAGACGCTCGCCAAACAGGTGGCGTTTTCGCTCGCGCCGCTGATGGACAGCACTAATGATGGCGCCGATATCGCACAAATTTCCACTATTTTGAGCCAGCTTACCGACGGAAGCCGCATTCTCGATGCCAGCGTTTATGAGTCAGATGGCTCTCTGGTCGCACATGCAGGCGAACAGGTGCCCGTACGCGACAGATTATCGCTCGATGGTAAACGCGCAGGCAGCTACTTCAATCATCAGATTGTGGTGCCTATTGAGGATAAAAACGGTCCGAGCGGATTTTTACGTATCACGCTGGATACGCACGTACTGGCGACTGAATCCAAGCAGGTAGATAACACCACCAATCTGTTACGTCTGATGATGCTCGCTGCGCTGGGTGTCGGTATTATTCTGGCCCGCACGCTGCTGCAAGGGCGCCGTTCACGCTGGCAGCAATCGCCGTTCCTGCTGACCGCCAGCAAACCCCTCAAAGAAGATGACGAACAGGAAGATGAGCCGGACGAGTTCGGCCCGCCGCCGGTACTGAACATTCCTGAGCTGGAATCTGAGGTCGCACCGGCAAAACCGGCGACCGAAGCACAAACCAAAGAAGCCGCACAGGCCGCTTACCGCAGCCTCAAAAGAAGCCGGCCGAAGTGATTCAGGAAAACAGCTTAATCACCCTGGCTATGCATAGCTAAATGCATAGCTAATTCCATCGCAAAATGAACAGAGACCATCCGTAATATTCTATTTTATAAAGTAATAGCTACGGGTAAGGTTCGTTCTCCACCAAGAAGACGAATAAATATGCATAGCTAAATGCATAGCAAAACGGGCGCCATCCGGCGCCCGTTTTAGTTACTGCAAGATCTGCAGAATTTATTCTTTGTCGCCCAGCAGAACGGATTCCAGCGCGATTTCAATCATGTCGTTGAAGGTCGTCTGACGTTCAGCGGCAGTAGTTTGTTCGTGAGTACGGATATGGTCGGAAACGGTACAGATGGTCAGCGCTTTTGCACCGAATTCTGCTGCCACGCCGTAAATACCAGCGGCTTCCATTTCGACACCCAGAATGCCGTATTTTTCCATCACGTCGAACATCTGCGGGTCTGGTGTGTAGAACAGGTCAGCGGAGAAGATGTTACCCACGCGGGCATTGATGCCTTTGGCTTTCGCTGCATCAGCCGCGTTACGCACCATGTCGTAATCGGCGATAGCCGCGTAATCGTGGTCTTTGAATCGCATGCGGTTCACTTTGGAATCGGTGCAGGCACCCATACCGATCACGATATCGCGCAGTTTGATATCAGCACGCACAGCACCACAAGAACCCACGCGGATGATTTTTTTCACGCCGAATTCAGTGATCAATTCTTTGGCATAAATTGAGCAGGAAGGAATGCCCATGCCGTGACCCATAACAGAGATTTTGCGGCCTTTATAAGTGCCGGTGAAGCCCAACATGCCACGCACGTCGTTCACCTGCTTAACATCCTGAAGGAAAGTTTCCGCGATGTGCTTGGCGCGCAGCGGATCGCCCGGCATCAGCACTACGTCAGCGAAGTCGCCCATTTCAGCATTAATGTGTGGAGTTGCCATCTTCTTATTCCTTAGTCAGCGAGGTGTCATATTCATGATAAAAAACGCGGCCAGTATAAGAGACTGGCCGCGTAAGAAAAGTATCAGAGCATTGATTTACCGTAATCCATCGGTGTCAGATCGAAGTATTTAGCAACGGTCTGACCGATGTCCGCGAAGGTATCGCGGTGGCCCAATGAGCCCGGTTTCACTTTCGGGCCATAGATCAGGACCGGAATGTGCTCACGGGTATGATCCGTGCCGCGCCAGGTCGGGTCACAACCGTGGTCAGCGGTGAAGATAATGATGTCGTCTTCTTTCACCAGCTCCAGCAGTTCCGGCATACGGCGGTCGAACAGTTCCAGCGCCGCAGCGTAGCCCGGCACATCACGGCGGTGGCCGTAAGAGGAGTCGAAATCTACAAAGTTGGTGAAGACGATGGTCTTGTCACCCGCTTCTTTCATCTCTTTGATTGTCGCGTCAAACAACGCATCCAGACCGGTGGCCTTCACTTTTTTAGTGATACCGACCTGCGCGTAGATATCGGCGATTTTACCGACAGACACCACGTGGCCGTCTTTTTCATCAACCAGTTTTTTCAGGATGGTCGGCGCCGGTGGCTCAACTGCTAAATCGTGACGGTTACCGGTACGCTCGAAGTTACCGGCTTTGTCGCCGATGAACGGACGGGCAATCACACGGCCAATGTTGTATCCGCCTTCGGTCAGTTCTTCACGGGCGATTTCGCACAGTTCATACAGGCGATCCAGTCCGAAGGTTTCTTCGTGACAGGCAATCTGGAAGACGGAGTCAGCGGAAGTGTAGAAAATCGGCTTGCCGGTTTTCATGTGTTCTTCGCCCAAATCGTCCAGTACCACGGTACCGGAAGAGTGGCAGTTGCCGAGATAGCCCGGCAGATTGGCGCGTTCCACCAGTTTATCCAGCAGTTCCTGCGGGAAGCTGTTGGTGGTGTCGCTGAAATAACCCCAGTCGAAAAGAACAGGCACACCGGCGATTTCCCAGTGGCCTGACGGGGTGTCTTTGCCGGAAGACAATTCGCTGGCGTAAGCATATGCACCGGTAATTTCAGAATTACCGTCCATGCCGTCAGGAATTTTACCGGTGGATTCTTCAGCGGCTTTCGCCAGCCCCAGACGGGTCAGGTTCGGCAGATTCAGAGGACCTTTACGGCCTTTGTCTGCATCGCCACGCGCACAGGCAGCCGCGATATGGCCCAATGTATCAGAACCGGCATCGCCAAAGCGCTCGGCATCTTCACTGGCACCGATACCGAATGAGTCTAACACCATGATAAATGTACGTTTCATTTTGCTCTCCTGCGAATGGTTACGCATTGGGTCACGCGGAACTGCCGCGCACCTGATCAATCTTAAATGGGGGCGATTTAGCCTGAAATCAAGCTTTGCCGCTGATACGGCGATAAACCACCGGCGTGCTTTCCGGCGCTTTGTCACTCAGTACAATCGCCGCCCGCACTTCCTGCGCCGCCTGTTGCCAGGCCGCTTCACTGTTCGCGTGGATCATCGCCAGTGGCTGACGGGTATCCACCTGCTGGCCGAGTTGCGCCATGTGGGTCAGACCAACGCTGTAGTCGATAGCATCGCTGGCACGGCGACGACCGCCACCTAGTGAAACGACCGCCATCCCCAGCGCGCGGGTATCCATTGCGCTGACAATGCCGTTGGTTTCAGCGTAAACCGGTTTGCTCAGCGTGGCCTGTTGCAGATAATTGTCGTAATTTTCGATGAAATCGGTCGGGCCTTTTTGCGCGGCAATCATGCGGCCAAAGACTTCCGCTGCTTTGCCGTTATCCAGCACTGCCTGCAACTGACTGCGGGCGTCGGCGTCATCTTTCGCCAGTCCGCCAGACAGCAGCATTTCAACGCACAGCGCCATCGTGACTTCCAGCAGACGCGGATTACGGTATTCGCCGGTCAGGAAACGCACGGCTTCACGCACTTCCACCGCATTACCGGCACTGGATGCCAGCACCTGATTCATGTCAGTCAGCAGCGCTGTGGTTTTACAACCCGCGCCATTCGCCACATCCACGATCGCCTGCGCCAGATCTTCGGACAGCTGATAAGTTGGCATAAATGCACCGGAACCGACTTTAACATCCATCACCAACGCATCCAGACCTTCGGCCAGTTTTTTGGCGAGGATCGAAGCAGTGATCAGCGGAATAGAGTCAACGGTTGCGGTGATATCGCGTGTCGCGTAGAAGCGTTTATCCGCCGGTGCCAGCGAGCTGGTCTGGCCGATAATAGCCACGCCGACGTCCTGAATGATGCTGCGGAAACGGCTGTCATCCGGGAAAATATCAAACCCAGGAATAGCTTCGAGTTTATCGAGCGTACCGCCGGTATGACCGAGGCCACGACCTGAAATCATCGGGACATAGCCGCCACATGCCGCCACCATCGGGCCTAGCATCAGGGAGGTCACATCACCTACACCGCCGGTCGAATGTTTGTCGACAATCGGACCGTTCAGATTGAGGCTTTTCCAGTCGAGCACGGTCCCTGAATCACGCATCGCCATGGTCAGCGAAACACGTTCTTTCATGGTCATGTCGTTGAAATAGATAGTCATTGCCAGTGCGGCAATTTGTCCTTCAGAAACCTGACTGTCACGAATACCATTAATAAAGAAACGAATTTCTTCGTCGCTTAAAGGCTGACCGTCACGTTTTTTACGAATAATTTCTTGTGCGAGAAACAAGGTATCCCCCTGCCTGAGCTGAACGCTAAATGTGAACGCCAGTACCGGACGCTGTAAAACAGCGCCACGGCACAGGCATAACAACAGTGATTAATAGCTGCTGGTGGCTTTCTGGCCAGCGTGACCCAATGTGGTCAGCAGGCTTGCCAGCAGGCTGGAAGCACCGAAACGGAAGTGACGTGCGTCAGCCCATTCACGGCCCAGCAGGCGGTCAGCCAGTGCCAGATATTGCGCAGCATCTTCAGCGGTTTTCACGCCACCGGCCGGTTTGAAACCAACGGCTTTGCCGACGCCCATTTCAGCAATCACGCTCATCATCAGTTCAGCGCTGTGCAAAGTGGCGTTTTCAGGCACTTTACCGGTAGAGGTTTTGATGAAGTCAGCGCCCGCTTTAATCGCGATCTCGGAGGCTTTGCGGATCAGCGCATCTTGCTTCAGTTCACCGGTTTCGATGATCACTTTCAGCAGAACGTTGGCCGCAGCACAGGCTTCTTTGCACTGTTTGACCATCTCAAAACCGATCTGCTCGTTACCGGCGATCAGTGCGCGGTACGGGAATACCACGTCAACTTCATCGGCACCGTAAGCGATCGCCGCGCGGGTTTCTGCCAGCGCAATATCAAGATCATCGTTACCGTGTGGGAAGTTAGTGACAGTCGCAATGCGGATATCAGGCGTACCTTGCTCACGCAGAGTTTTGCGGGCAACAGGAATAAAACGAGGATAAATACAGACAGCAGCGGTGTTACCTGCCGGGCTTTTCGCCTGGTGACAAAGCGCGATCACTTTTGCATCAGTGTCGTCTTCGTTCAGGGTGGTTAAATCCATCAGGTTCAGCGCTCGTTGCGCTGCGGCGGTTAAATCGGTCATATAACTCTCCAACAATTTTCAATTCCAGCGACCGGCCAGAACTGAGCATACAGTCATGAATTCGTTCCGGCGGTGACCGACGGGAAATGAATTCTGCACGGTTGGCGAGCGGACTTGGTTCCTTGAAGATAGCGTGCGTAAGCAGCGTGTCGTGGCTTACGCGGCAACTGAGATCCTTCTCACCGCGCTTTGATTGGCTGACGCCAAGTCGTTGTGACTATTTGAACACGTCACATCAGGTTCCTGTGTGCAGTATTTCACACAAAATGAAAACCGTTTGCAACGTTGCTTAGTGAAATGAGATCTAAATCACATTTCACTAGCGTTATGCTCAGTATTTGGTCCAGATAAGAGTGTATACCCGATTCATGACAAACGGAGTGCGCACGGATATACAGCGATCACCGACCGGCGATCTTACGAGAAATGTTATAATAATAACATTTTAAAGAGAACATAAATTACATAGCCTGAAGAAAACCTATTAAATAAAAGCATGAAAGGTAAATAGAAATGTTATTTAAATCACAAAACCAGGAGAGGACGGATTACAAAGCGGATAAATTGAAGATACGACGGGTGTTGTCGAGCAATGCGGCGGCAATCTGTTCAGCGGTTTCGCTGCGCAGGCTGCACAGTATGTCGAACACTTTAGCAGCACGCTCCGGACGATTGGGCTGGCCCTGAAAACCCTGCAACGGCATATCTGGCGCATCGGTTTCCAGAAGCAAAGAAGAAAGCGGTAATTGCGCCATCACCTGACGGGTTTTCTGCGCGCGTTCATAACTGATAGTGCCGCCCACACCTATCGCAAAACCCAGTTTGATAAACGCCTGCGCCTGCGAAAGACTGCCTGCAAAGCCATGTACCACGCCGGTAGCAGGCAATTTAGCCTGCCGTAACATTGCCGCCAGCTGATCGTGACTGCGCCGCGAATGCAGAATCACCGGCAGCATTTCACGCTTTGCCATGGCGAATTGCGCTTTGAGCACCCGTTGTTGTTGCTCAAATCGCGGCGTTTCCATGTATAAGTCCAGCCCGATTTCACCGACCGCCACCAGGTGCGGATCCCGGTGAGTCAGCAATGAATCCAGTAATTCCAGGCAACTGTCTTTGTGCTCGCTGATATAAAGGGGATGCAAACCCAGCGCCGCGTGCAGCTGCGGGAATTTTTTTGCCAGTGAGAGAATGCCGCGAAAACGATCTGACGTAACCGACGGAACGATGATCTGCCGGACGCCAGCTTCTCCGGCGAGACGCAAACTTTCGTCTTCCGCACCGGTAAACGGCGGAAAATCGAAATGGCAGTGCGTATCGACGAAGGTATGACTCACAACTTATCACCCTCACTGGCGGGATAGGTTTCTGATGCACCGTTTTCTACCGGTGGCATATCAGATGCCACGCGTTTCGGCTGCGGATCATGAACCACGTTGTCTTTAAAGGCGGCCGGACGCACAACGCCGCCGTCGGCGACCATATCCGTCAGCACGGCGGGATCCAAAATGATCTGCTCCACCGTGCTGGCTGAAGCAGCCAGCGGGATCACGTTTTCCGGTTCGTCCTGCGGTACGACAACCCGCTGAGGGCGACGTGTCACGCGGGGTTCGATATGCGGATAAGGCCGTTCATTTTCACGCGGCAACAGCCAGTGCGCCGCAGCTGACAGGAAATAACGCCCGCAGCGGCGCCCAAGATGGTAATCCTGATTCAGCGCGGGCAGGCGACTGCCCAGCGCGTGGCTGGCTAAAGGTTTTGGCGGGAAGATTTCAAAAATACGCACATCGTCCGGCGGATTCTCGATGAACTGCTGGATGCGGTGATAGCTTTCTTCGTGATGCTGCATCATGCGCACCAGCTGTTGCAGGCTGCTTTCGCTCAGCCATTGCTCCATGCGTTTCATCCATTGCGGCGTATAGAACATCGCCGAAGGAACGGTGCGGATCACCACGATCGTATCGGCGCCACGGCGATAAGCTTCCTCAACCGGGATCGCATCGCTGATACCGCCGTCCTGATAACTCACGCCATCAAGATCGACGCCCATACGGTAAAAGCCCGGAATGGCGCTGGAGGCTTTGATCACCGGCAGCCAGTTATCGCGCGTCGGAGCAAAGTAATTCGCTGAATAATCATCACTGCGGCAGGCGCACATCAGAAACTCACGCCCGTCGATCAACAGCTTTTCAGCGGTTTCCATCGCCAGCGGCATGTTTTTGGCCGTTTGTTCCACCAGCCAGTCGAGATCGATAAGGTGCCCGCCGCGCACAAAACGCAGAGGATTGAAAAAGTCGGGGCTGGTGGTATAGCGGGTAATGACTCTTCTGGCATAACCAGGTTGTCCGCAGACAAAAGCAGAGAGATTTTGTGCGCCGGCAGACGTGCCCAGATATAAATCAAAGGGATTAAAGCGCGCGCGTTGAATCTCATCCAGCACACCAGCTGTAAAAATGCCCCGCTGTCCGCCGCCTTCGCACACCAGTGCTATTTTGCCGGGTGTATAAGGTTTATACGCCAGTGGTTCTATGTTCCCCAGCGTGACAGGTATTCTGTATCCCAACGGGCTATCCTCACAAAATCGGCCTCACTCAGCGGCCTTCATTTCTGAGCATACCTTGTCTGACTGATTTACGTGAAATTCTTGCCAAATTTCAGCGATAAAATCGTTACGTCCTGTTAACAGCCAGATCGCACATAAAAAGAATCGCCCCCTTCATTGAAGGGGGCGATGTTATTCATTAACACTTTTTAGCATCAAATCATTGATGCGGTAAGAGTCGTTTACGACCGGTAAACAGGCTGACCAGGAACATAATGATACCGACTACGAAGACGATTTTTGCAGCCCAGGCAGCTGTACCCGCCAAACCACCGAAACCGAGAGCCGCCGCGATTAACGCGATGATTAGAAAAATAATGCCCCAACGAAACATAAGCTTCTCCTTTATACCCTATTTTCACTTTGCCAGTTTAAAAGGTGGTGCCCCGCTTCGGGCCGGACTCACTGTTAAACATCTGCCTTTTGACACTTTATCTCCCGACCGTATGCCGGGAACAAAAAACTTCTTACTTAATAAAGGTAGTCGAAAAATTAAAGTGTTAGAGCTTCTGACACGATATTTTTCCGAAATCAGGCAAATCTTATCCGTCCCGAATATTCAGCGGGCAACACAAATATTGTTATGCGTTATTCAAAAGATGAGGCGCCCGCCCGTGAGAAGGCGCCTTGTACTTCAGGTCTTGTACTTCAGGTCTTGTACTTCAGGTAGAGCAGAATATCGTTACGGTGCGACTTTCAGGTCATTTTTGACGCTTTTTACGCCATCAACGGTTTTCGCAACGCTTTCAGCACGGTCAGACTGAGCCTGATCTTTCACTGCACCGGAAAGCTGTACTACGCCGTCGGTGGTTTCAACTTTTACATTACGTGAAGGGACAATGTCATCGGCCAGCAGTTTTGCTTTTACAGACGCTGTTGTTGCGCTGTCGCCCGCATAGCCTTTCACGCTCTGGTCTTTGCTGTCTTTGGTGTGCAGTTTGTCACTGACAGATTTCACACCTTCAACTTTAGTTGCGGCAGCAACCGCCTGCTCAGCTTCAGCCTGTGAACCAACGAAACCGCTCAGCGTAACGACGCCTGCATTGGTGGTCACGGAAATGTCGCTGCTTTTGATGGCTTTATCATCCACCAGTGCACTTTTTACTTTCGCTGTGATGGCGCTGTCGCCCATGTAGTTATCAACTTTCTTCATGGAGCTATCGATTTTTGCACCTGCGCTATCTGTAGTCGTCGCAGCCAGAGCGCTGCCGCTCATCAGTGCGGTACCCAGTACTACGGCCATCATGGAATAGGCAAATTTAGAGTTTTTCATCGATTTCTTCCTTTCGGTTTATAAGCCTTGATTTCGGCTCTGTACGTCACATTCTTGGTGACGCCTTCTAACAAATTGTATTGCTGCTGTTTTTACTGTCCTTGTAGCAGAGTACATCGTTTTATTCTGGCTTTTAATTGCCTCGCGATATAACTCTCTGTTGAGTGACTTTAATGCAGTGCTTTAAGCCACCATTTCCTGAACACACATTTAATATAGTCAAGAATGATCAAATGTGTAGGAAGATCGTCGAATAGGGACCCTAATGCAGACAAGTCCGAAGGTTTCCCCCTAAATCTGCACAAAATATCGGCATAGTGATAAGAAATATCTGGAGGCGGACACGCTTCAGATAAAAAAATGGCTCCTGTAAAAGGAGCCAGTTGGCATTATTGGGTTAAAAATTTGCTTTAAAAATCAGACTTTGGTTTTAGATTACTGCTTGTCCCATGCATCCTGCCAGTTAGTACCGGTAGCTGGTGCATAAGCCCAGGCTGCCTGACCACACCAGCCAGAGTATGGGAAAGGTTTGCACTGATAGATGCTGCCATCACTGCCTAATACCTTAGTACCCGCCACGTATTTCTCGCTGCTTTCCGGGTAAACATAGTCGTAACCTGCCGCCGCCGCTTTAGCTTTTACCAGAACCGTGGTGGTCGCGGTATCCGTTAAACCGGTGTTATCGGTCACGGTCACGTCAACAGTGAAGCGTGTATCAACGGTCACTTGTGGTGCATTAATGACTTCAGTATTGGATGCTGCACCCTGAGCCGGTGCGACTGGCAATCCAGCCGGATTATTCCACTGATAATGCAAATCAGCAGCCTGCGTATCCGGATCGGTCACTTTTGCTGTCAGTGTCAGCGATTCACCTGAAGTCACGGTATACGTGGATTCAAGGGTAACGGACGGTGCGACAGGTTTAGAGGCATCAATCACATTCACGCTGGTTTGCGCCGTGGTGCTGCCTTCGCTGTCACTCACAGTAAGAGAGAAGGTGTACACCGCATTGGTCACCGGTTGCGCCACGCTGAATGTCGCTTTAGCTGAATTGCTGTTTTGCAGCGTCACTGCCGGGCCGGAAACTTGTTTCCACTGATAAGTCAGGCTGTCGCCGTCTTTATCGGTACTGGCCGAGCCATCCAGTGTAATCACGCCGGTGCCGCTAACCTGCTGAGCCATACCCGCGTTCGCGACCGGTGGCGTATTAGTTGCTACCGGTGCGGCTGAACCGCTGGTGATAGGCGCAAAGATTTGGCTGTAAGCATAAAGCGGAGCCTGTTCCGGTGTCATACCACTGTGTTCTGCGGAAACTTGCCCAGAAACACCCGGCTGATCGCGAGCCATAGACCATGCACCAATCATACCCAGGCCATAATCTTTCGCCTGCTGGTAAACGAGACGGGCATCAGAAAGATAGAACACTTCACCCTGCACGTCGTTATAGCCAATCATCGGGGTCGTACCCAGCATGGCGTAAACCTGCGCCGCGCTCTTCTCAGGGTATAAACCTTTCACCTGAGCAAACAGATTGTCGATAGCCGACGTCGCACATTTGCCATGGATATTCTGGCCTTCAGTGTTGGCTGACTGGCATTGAATGTTGCCGTAATCCATCGCCATCACGTTTACACCAGTAAGCACCACGCCCTGATCTTTGGCATCCTGCAACACTTCCATCCCTTCATGGGTCAGACCGGTTGGCAGAACAGGCAAGGTATACCAGATACCGATGTGACGGCCTTCGGCAGCCCAACGATCCTGCACCAATTTGACGGCAGCATTGCGACGCTGGATAGATTCTTTATCCGCCAGCCAGTTGCCTTCGATATCGAAATCAAGCACCGGAAGATTAAGGTTCTCAACGATATCGTAATAGTGCTGGGCCAGGTCATTCACGTTATTACAGGCAGCGGCCAGTGGTGCATTGTTCGCGCCGCCGATCGATACCATGATATCGCCGCCCGCTTCACGCAATGCTTTGATTTTGCTGTATTGAGCGTAGTTGGTGACGCTGTAAGCAGTGCCCCACGTCGGTACACAGGTGTTAGCATCTTTAGCGACCATAAAGGCCATGGTGAAGTGGTTAACGTTCTGGTTTTTCGCCAGACCTACCAGGTCAGGTTGCATGTTTAAGGTAAAATCGACATATGGCGCATAGAACTGGGCAGGCCATGGATTCTTCGGCGTACCCACTCGCTCTTTGGTGCCGCTCCAGTCCATATAAACAGCCCATGGTGTTACATCGTCTGGTTTCACTTTCTGAACGATGACAGCAGACTGATAATTCTTGCCGTTATATTTCACCAATGAATTAGCAGGATATAAAGTATTAATATTCAACGTTGGCGCGTTATCAATTTGATCCTGAGAATAGGTTTGAACCGGACCTAACGGTTTCCACGGATGGCCGTTATTTCCTTCAGGGTTTTGATTGGCTGCCAGAGACGGATCATTATTAACGGTGTAGAACAGAGCTTCATACATCACACCGTCTTTCTGAACTTTATCACCCTGATTATAGGTTGTGCTGCTGCTCCAGACCGGCGTCGGTGCATAAGCTACCCACGGGTTATTTTCTGCTGGTGCGAAACTGTGTGCAGGCGTTGCTTTAGACGTTTTGTACGTCATGCCATTTGCCAGGACAATATCACCGGCTAAATAATCACGGCTGCTGTCATAATTGACATAATTATTCTGGGTACCGTCACCGGCGATCTCACAAACTGTCGGGTTGCCATACTGGCTCATTTCAGTCGCGGATGCGTCGCGTACTTTACGCCACGGGTTGGCACCCTGATCTTGTTCAGCCGTGCCCGGGCAATTGGTGGCACCGACCCACCAGGCGTTAGAGTAAACGCCGCCGTCGAAGATAACTTCATAGGTGTCGCCGCCTTCCTGTCCATTCCACGCTTCAAGCGCAAAGGCGCTGGCAGAGGCCATCGTCAGACCGGCAACACACAACATCTGTGTGATTTTATTCATTTTCATAACTTACATTCCTTATATATATATCATTGCCACGGCGGGGTATTCATAGAATACATATATGTTTTACGAGAAAACGTATTTGAAACTATGGTGAATTGAGAATTTATTTATTAATCCATAAATGCAAAGCATGTGTTGATTGCGATACATATCAAATAAATATGAAGTAATTTGTGGCATGCGTATAATGACATATCTATTAGGAAACAAACTAATCAAAAACTAATAGATCGCACTAATAATTACAATTAAGATTATTTAATAAGCCAAACATATTCTCTGCATTTAAACATACAGGAATGTAATAATAGAGCGCAATTAAGCAAGTGAATTAATATATATTTAATTAATGTTAAATTCAGAAGTAATAAAAAAGGCGACATAAATGTCGCCTTTCCAGAAACAGAACAGATTAATGTTCGCGGGTTTTACGGAATTTCACTTCAGGATAACGCTCTGAAGCCAGATTCAGGTTCACCATGGTTGGGGCGATGTAGGCCAGATTATCGCCGCCATCGAGCGCCAGATTGGTTTCGTTCTTGCGTTTGAATTCTTCGAACTTCTTCACGTCGTTGCATTCAACCCAACGGGCGGTAGAAACGTTCACGGATTCGTAAATCGCTTCCACGTTGTATTCGCTTTTCAGACGCGCCACGACCACTTCAAACTGCAGCACACCGACCGCACCAACGATTAAGTCGTTATTAGAGATCGGACGGAACACCTGTACCGCGCCTTCTTCTGAAAGCTGTACCAGCCCTTTCAGCAACTGTTTCTGCTTCAGCGGGTCGCGCAGGCGGATACGACGGAACAGTTCAGGGGCAAAGTTAGGAATGCCGGTGAACTTCATGTTCTCACCCTGAGTAAAGGTGTCGCCAATCTGAATCGTGCCGTGGTTGTGCAGGCCGATGATATCGCCCGGATAGGCTTCTTCAACGTGTGAACGGTCGCCGGCCATAAAGGTCAGCGCGTCAGAAATCACCACATCTTTACCCGTACGCACCTGACGCAGTTTCATGCCTTTTTCATACTTACCGGACACCACACGCATGAATGCCACGCGGTCACGGTGTTTCGGATCCATATTGGCCTGAATCTTAAATACAAACCCGGTGAATTTCTCGTCATCGGCTTTCACTTCACGCAGGTCAGTTTTACGTGGCATCGGCGCAGGCGCCCAGTCCACCAGACCGTCGAGCATGTGATCAACACCAAAGTTACCGAGTGCAGTACCGAAGAATACCGGCGTCAGTTCGCCCTGCAGGAAAGCTTCGTGATCGAATTCATGAGATGCACCCTGAACCAGTTCCAGCTCTTCACGCAGTTGCACAGCCAGATCTTCGCCGACAGCAGCATCCAGCTCAGGGTTATCCAGGCCTTTAACGACGCGAACTTCCTGAATAGTGTGACCTTTACCGGTCTGGTACAGATACACTTCATCTTTATAGAGGTGGTAAACCCCTTTGAACAATTTACCGCAGCCGATCGGCCAGGTAATCGGAGAACAGGCAATTTTCAGCTCGCGCTCCACTTCGTCCATCACTTCCATCGGGTCACGGATGTCACGGTCGAGTTTGTTCATGAAAGTCAGGATCGGCGTATCACGCAGACGGGTGACTTCCATCAGCTTACGGGTCCTGTCTTCGACACCTTTCGCGGCGTCGATCACCATCAGGCAGCAGTCAACCGCGGTCAGGGTACGGTAGGTATCTTCGGAGAAGTCCTCGTGCCCCGGGGTGTCGAGCAGGTTAACCAGACACTGTTTGTACGGGAATTGCATCACGGACGTAGTGATGGAGATACCACGTTGTTTTTCCATTTCCATCCAGTCGGATTTGGCATGATGGCTGGAGCCGCGGCCTTTTACTGTACCGGCGGTCTGAATGGCCTGTCCGAATAACAGCACTTTTTCAGTAATTGTAGTTTTACCGGCATCGGGGTGAGAGATGATGGCAAATGTGCGGCGCTTGGCCACTTCAAGGGCGTATTCACTTGGAGACATGTTTTTCACGTTTCTGCGGTTGGTCCGCCCTGCATAGGATTTAACATCACGTCAGAAGATGACGTCAGGCAAAGCGGTAATAAAAGTTATAGCCGGCTATTTTCACTGATTTAGCCGGGATGGGCAATCAATGGTTTTTTTGTATGGTGTGGCTAAGAGAGCGCTTTAGAAACGGAAGTCAGTTGAAAGTGCTGCCCAGTGTTCCCGCAGAACTCTTTTATGTTCTTCAAGCATCGGCAGCTCCGTAAGCAAATCTGGCCAGCGTTCACGTGCAATTTCAATGGCTTCATCAAGATGCACTTCAACGGCAGACCACGGTACACCAATTCTTTCAGCCCAGCGCTCGAAGGTCTGCATATTAATCACCCCCCAACGTTTTTCTTTTGCCATATTCAAAGCCACCCCATCTTCATTCTTAACATAGGGTTTGGTCGAAACAATGTCATAGGCAGGTGAAAGGACAGCGTCCACTCGATTAGGGTAAAACACCGTCCAGTTTTTAAGATGGGCATCCCCATTCGCCAATAAAATGTTCGCCAGCATCCGGCGCGCCATCTGCTGAATATCTATGATTCCTCCCGCACCCACTCTGTAAAGAGCACGACCAATATCGTCGTAGCTATAGCCCTTATATTTATTCCGCGCATACACCTGAAAAATCTGTGCAAAATCCTCAGTATGCACACGCCCTTCGTCCGTGCGGTCAAAGCGACGAATCGCGTAAGCATAAGGCTCATCGGGTAAAGGGATATCAGGTAAATTGACCAGATTTCGAAGCTCAACAAGCTTAATCTCAGGGATGTTGACACCGATTTCCTGCGCTAATTTCATCGCACTAAATTCATTCTCAGGCACTGCACGATGTGCCGTTGACGGAGTTTTGATAATCCAGCTGTCTCCCCCGACATCAGTACTCACGTTGAAACGGCCATCTTGTCGTAATGCAGAGAACTTCATCTGGACACCTGCCAGAGAAAATTTGTCGGTGCTGTGCGAAACATCAATTTGAACGGCTTCCAGTTTGTCGCCACGAGAAGTCAGCGCCCAGTCAGGTATTTCGCCCCCCTTAAGTGGCACGGCGGTTATCCCTCCTGGCAGGTTGTTACCGGCATAGGCCAGTAATGGGAACTCATCGTCAGGATGGACTTTCAGCGTCAACGCCATCCATTCTCGCAATGCGCCTTCTGACAACAAATTTGAAAGAACCGGGGGAAGCTTGTGAAAACTGATAAGCGGCTTATTGAGATATTCTGCCCGCACTTTTTGCGTCAATGTAAAAACGGGACGCTGACTGACGGGCAGTTCGAGATACTCCGGGGCAAAAGATAGGATATTGCGGCTGCCTGCATAATGCGCTAAAACCCCTACACGCTGCTCATCAAGATACAGTGCTAAGGCCTCGACTGACTCCACCCGCTTTTCCATGTTTACTCCTTTAAATCGCGTAAAATGTCATCCCAATCATTGTTAAGACTTTCTGGCTCCCGCTCGGAGGGGCGATGACAGTTGCTAATTGTCGAATCAAGCAGCTCCTTAACCTCTTGTACACGCTGACGCGGCACCAACATGAGCTCCAGTTCCATGCCTTCCAGGAGCCTGAGTAATGTCGAAAGACGGGGATCTGAACCCGCTTCAATTTTCTGATATTGCTGCTGAGTCATACCCGTTCTCATACGCATATCTTGCTGGTTCAGCCCTAACTGCCGGCGTCTTTGTTTTAATAAGGTCGGCAATTCATTGAGAGTTCTCATTTGCTTTCTCCTGACAAACCACTTACAACACACTAGCTGTTTTCAGAGTCATTTAACAACAAATTAATTGTAATTAAGAAAATTTACATCTAATTTGCTGTAAATAACCTTAATTACAGCTCTTTAGCTGTAATTATATTGAATTACACCTTTTTAATTGTAATCATGCCGGAATACAACTAATTGGGTGTAAATAGTATAAATTCTAGTAAATGAGATGTTGCTACAGTTTTACCCCAGCGGGAGCGCCATCATAAGGGCATCTTCGCGGCCTTGTGCGGCGGGATAGTAATTGCGGCGAACGGAGAGTTCGTTAAAACCGAGGCTTTCATAGAGCGCGATAGCCTTAGCGTTAGAGGCGCGGACTTCGAGCCATAACGTGAAAACATCTTTCTGCTCAAGCTGTTGTATCACTTCTTCCAGCAATGTGCGGCCTAAGCCCTGACGCTGAAAAGCGGGATCGATGGCAATATTGAAAAGCGTGGCTTCGTCGAGAACGATTTGGGTGATAGCAAAACCGGCCATCACGTCGCCCTGCATGATCTTGAAATTCAGATAGCGCTCGCCCTGATTGCTGGCCAGCGTTTTTTCCGTCCACGGAAAGGCATGGCTGGCCTGCTCAATTTCAAATGCGCGGGGAAGATCAGCGATGGTCAGGATAGAAATGTTGTTCATTTTCACAGATCTGCTGCCAGAGCGCGCGTTTTGCGCCGGCGTCTTGATAGAGTTCGGCCAGAGCCGGACTGGATAACTGCGGACCGGCGAGAGTTAGCGGTTCGCTTAACCCCAGTCGCCAGACATTGCAGCGGGTATCTTCAGGCAACATGGCGACCTGTTCCGGCGTCAGGCGATAAACCTGATGAGCACCCAGTGCCAGACTGCGTAAAACATCGGTGACCAGCGGGTCATCTTCCGCAGGAGGAACATCTGCCACAATCAGCAGTTTAGCGTCCGCAGGCAGGCTGACCGCCACTTCGCCCTGTAAAACCGCGGGCCGGCGCAGCGTCCACTGGGTGATCCCCAGTTGCTGTAACAGTGTGTCTCGTCTGGATGCCATGCCTGTTTCCTGCCGGTTGAAGTGCGAAAAGCCCGGCTATGCTAGCAAACACAGCGAATATGCGCCAATAAAGCTCGATTACTCAATCAGAGGCGAAGAGTATATAATCCCGCGTTCATTCCTGAGGAGCCTCACCCTGATGTCTGCATTAACTCCGGCCAGCGAAGTCATACTGCGCCATAGCGAAGAATTCGAAGGCCGCCGCGTATTGTTCGCCGGCGACTTACAAGACAATCTGCCAGCTGAAATTGACGCCGAAGAAGTCCGCGTTCACACCAATATGTATCATCACTGGCAGATGCTCAGCAAAAGTCTGGGCGAAAACGTTCAGTTCGGTTTACTGGCTGACGCTGAGCTTATCGCGCCTTGCGATGTGCTGGTGTATTACTGGCCGAAAAGCAAACTGGAAGCGAAATTCCAGCTGTTCAACTTACTTTCACAGTTGCCGGTCGGCATTGACGTGTTTGTCATTGGTGAAAACCGCAGTGGCGTACGCAGCGCTGAAACCACGCTGGAAGGTCTGTGTGAACTGAGCAAGATCGACAGCGCGCGTCGTTGCGGTTTGTATCATGGTCGTCTGGAAAAACAGCCTGAATTTGATGCCGACGGCTGGTGGGATCAGTACATGGTCGAAGAAGTGACCATCAAAACCCTGCCGGGCGTGTTCAGCCGTGAAGGTCTGGACAGCGGAAGCCTGCTGCTGATCAACACGTTTGAAGAACCGGTGAAAGGCAAAGTGCTGGATGTGGCTTGCGGTTCCGGCGTGCTGGCTTCGGTACTGGCCATGTACTCGCCGAAGATGAAAGTCACGCTCAGTGATGTGAGCGCTGCCGCTATAGAAGCCAGCCGCGCCACACTGGCGGCGAACGACCTGCCGGGCGAAGTGATCGCCAGCAACGTCTATTCCGACATTGCCGGTCGTTTTGACATGATCATCTCCAACCCGCCATTCCACGAAGGTCTGCAAACCAGCCTGACAGCGGCTGAGCAGCTGATCCGTGGCGCAGTGGGCCATCTGAACATTGGCGGTGAACTGCGCATTGTGGCTAACGCCTTCCTGCCGTATGCCGCCCTGCTCGATGATGCTTTTGGCAGCCATGAAGTGCTGGCACAGAACGGCCGCTTTAAGGTTTACAGAGCCGTCCGAGGCCGTCCGCCGCGCGATTTGAAAAAGAAAAAACGTTAATCAGTCAGACGCTGAGGATACGCATCATTTCTGCGTTGTAGCGGTCACCCGCTGCCACGCGGAAAGGAAACACTGCTTCGATCGCCGCGATTTCGGCTTCACTCAGGGAGACATCAAGCGCGGCGATGTTTTCCTCAAGATAATGACGACGCTTGGTGCCAGGGATCGGCACCATGTTGTCGCCACGTGAAAGTACCCATGCCAGCGCCAGCTGCGACGGTTTCACGCCTTTCTCCTGCGCCAGTTCCCCGATTTTTTCCGCCAGTTGCAGATTCTTCGCGAAGTTTTCGCCCTGAAAACGCGGACTTTCACGACGGTAATCGTCTGCATCCAGATCATCCACTGAAGGGATTTGTCCGGTCAGGAAGCCACGACCCAGCGGGCTGTAAGGCACGAAACCGATCCCAAGGCGTTCACACGCCGGTAAAATATCGGCTTCCACATCCCGCGACCAGAGTGAATATTCTGTCTGCAACGCGGTGACCGGATGAACTTTATGCGCCCTTTCCAGAATACTCACCGGCACTTCGCTCAGCCCGATATAACGGATCTTCCCTTCACGCACCAGATCGGACAGCGCGCCCATGGTGTCTTCAACCGGCACGTTGGGATCCGGACGGTGTTGATAATAAAGGTCGATAACTTCGGTGCCCAGACGCTTCAGGCTCCCCTCTACCGACTTGCGGACATAATCAGGGTGACCGTTGGTCCCGCGCGCCTGTGGGTTAGCCGGGTCGCGTACAATACCGAATTTGGTGGCTAAAAAGACCTGATTGCGACGCCCTTTCAGAAAGCGCCCGAGCAGTTCTTCATTGGTATACGGCCCGTAAACATCGGCGGTATCAAACATCGTGACGCCCATTTCGAGCGCACGCTCCAGCGTTGCCATCGATTCTTTATCATCCAGACCCGTGGTATAGAAATCGCTCATGCCCATGCAACCCAGTCCCAGTGCAGACACCATCGGACCGTTTTTACCCAACTGACGTTGTTTCATCGGATTTTCCTTTTTGACTCTAAGAGGGAAGTAACGAAGTGAAGTGTGGTTGTTATGTCAGGAAAGATAAATCAGCGAATACGTGCAACACTGTTCATAAATCGTAAACAATCAGCGGGAAAGTGATGGACCAAATTCTGGCGATGAAAATTTTTATCCGTATTGCCGAACTGGAAAGTTTTAGCCGTGCAGCGGAAGACCTGAATCTGCCACGGGCGACAGTCAGCACGACCCTTAAACGGCTGGAACAGAAGCTCGGGGTTCGCCTGTTTTTACGCACCACGCGGCAGGTGAAAATCACCGACGAAGGCAAAATTTACTACCAGCGCTGTCTGCAACTGATCTCGGCGTTGGAAGAATCCGACGCCCTGTTTGCACATCACAAAAATCAGCCCGCAGGCATTGTCCGCATCGATATGCCGCATTCTCTGGCACGCGTGATGGTAATCCCCGCGTTACCGGCGTTTTACCAGCGCTATCCGCAAATTACCCTGAGCGTCAGCGCCAATGATAACGCCATCAATCTGCTCGATCAGGGTGTGGATTGTGTGGTGCGCGCCTGGCCTTCAGAAGATGACAATTTGCAGTCGCGCCATCTGACGGATTTGAAACAAATCACCTGCGCCTCACCTGCGTATTTAGCGAAATTCGGTACACCAGAAACGCCGGAAGATCTCGCCGGACATCAGGCTGTCGGCTACTTTTTTGCCCATCAGCGGGCTGATTCGCATCTGGATTTCATGACTGACGGAAAGGTTGAGAAGCGACAATTACCCAGTAAACTGACCGTCAGCGGCGCTGACGCTTATGTCGCGGCCGCAAAAGCCGGTTTCGGACTGATACAGGCTTCAGAACTGGCGATGGCGCAGGAACTGGAAAAGGGCGAACTGGTGGAAGTATTACATCAGCATCTTCCACCGCCGATGCCGTTATACATCATGTACCCGCCAGGCCGTTTTCTTGCACCGAGGATCCGTGTGCTGCTTGACTGGCTGATCACGCTGTTTTCCAGCCCCGTTCAACCGGACAATCAGAAAGCCATTCCGGGAAAAATCGTTGATTAAACCATCGATTAACCTGAGGACTCTCTGGCACACTAAACCATTCACGGTGAATATGCTGTTTTTTACATCAAACGTCCGAAATGGGGGAAATAACTATTGACGCCTGTGGGAAAATCTCTAGAATTCGCCCCCGTGGTTGTGTTACTTGCTGATGACATTCCGATGAATGCATCAACACAGTAATCAATTGGAAGCGATGGTGGCGGAATTGGTAGACGCGCTAGCTTCAGGTGTTAGTGTCCTTTGGATGTGAGGGTTCGAGTCCCTCCCTTCGCACCAAAACAACCACAAGATTTATATTGCACGGCACGGTACGCGATGGTGGCGGAATTGGTAGACGCGCTAGCTTCAGGTGTTAGTGTCCTTCGGATGTGAGGGTTCGAGTCCCTCCCTTCGCACCACTCCGGTGATATAAATCAAATCAACAGTAAGCAGAAATCATCTGTGCGAAGGTGGCGGAATTGGTAGACGCGCTAGCTTCAGGTGTTAGTGTTCTTACGGACGTGAGGGTTCAAGTCCCTCTCTTCGCACCACATGATTCTGTTCTCCGGCTTTTCCTTCCTGTATCAACTCTCTCGCTTTCAGAAAATAAAAAATCCCTGCGGCTTTACTGTGCTTCCTGTTTTTCATCTCTTTTGATTCCTTTTCTGTAACAATCACTTATCACTATAGACTAAAATTCAACGTGACCGCAGCCAGTCCGCCTGCCAGCGCCATAAATGACGGCAACAGCATATAGTGACGTAACGTGCGATGAAACAACATGACCAGCGTCGCCAACATTGCGACTACCACGAGCATCCGCAGCTGGTCGAGCGTCATATGCGTCAGCGCCAGCAAAGGCATCAGCGCACAGGGCAGCAACACACCCCAGCCACTGGTGAGACGCTTACCCAGTATCCAGACAACCGCCCAGATCCCACATGCTATGACAATCGCCGGTATCATAACCTTGCTCCAAACGTTGATAATGAGAACCAATATCATATAGGATTTTTTCTCATTTACCACCTATTTGCAGCGGTACCCTCCCTTAGGGTGACACCTGTCGACAAAAGTGCTAATTTTGAAGCCGTAAAACAAATTAGCCATGCAGCCCTACAAAATAGTGACACTAATAACGATATTTATTGAATTCTAATAATTACCCATTTGAACTATTAGCCTGTTTACACGGAATACACCCGCGGTATAAGGCGATAAAACACTTTATCTATTCAGACCAACATACGCTAAATAGAGTAAATTTGATGATATCTCATTCCTATGATGAGCTGCTGAAAAGCAAACATCGGCTGGCGATGTTGCTATTCTTTTTTTTAAATAGTGCCACTGCGCTATTTTCCATGGTTTATCCGCCAGAAGGCGCATCGTCAATGCCTTTTCCGCTGGTACTGATTTTTGGTCTTTGCGGAGCAGGATTAATATTTTCATTTTTCAGTAAGAAAAATTATTCTGCGCATCTGAATATGTGTTCTGTCATCGTCGGGCTGTTGTGGGGATGGCAAATTGCATTTCGTTTTGCTGAAATTAGTCAGACAGATAAAAATTATCTGCTGGTCAGTTTGCTCAGTATATTCTTTATCAGTGCTATCGCTTTATCAGATAATTTTCTGGCTTTTTGCCTCCACGCAGTACCTTCGACTATTTGCGTCATCTTTCTCGACGATTTTCAACATATCGGGCGCATCTTATTTACCGTTTCCCTGCCGCTGATAGGCCTGTGGTTGCATCACCTGATGTTAAAACGCAGCGATGAATTTACACGCAGAATGCTATCCAACCTTTACAGCGAGCGGGAGAAATTCAGCGACCTGAGTATGCTGGATCCGCTCACTGGCCTGTACAACCGGCGCGGACTGCAAAACAAACTGGAAACCCTGTTCAATCAGGCCTCCGGCCACTACGTCATGCTGCTGGATATCGATCACTTCAAAGCCTACAACGACAACTATGGCCATACGATGGGCGACCAGGCGCTGGTGCGCGTGTCTGCTGCCATCCGTGATGCCGTGCGCTCGCGCGACGTGGTTGTGCGCTACGGTGGAGAAGAATTTCTGGTGCTGATGTCCAATGTAAAACAGGAACATGCAGTTCGCATGGCCGAACGTATCCAGAATAAAGTCCTCGGGTTGAATATCCCGCATTTGTTTAATGCGCAGGTATCGACTCACGTCACAGTAAGTGCCGGGCTCGCTGCGCTGGAGGAAGGCGACTTTATTCAGGCTTTAGGTAAAGCAGATACCTCTCTCTATAACGCAAAAAATAGCGGCCGCAATAAGATATTTTATGCGTGGGAAGAGGAAACCGTTGAGGCATCCATTCAAGAAAGAATGGCCTGATGGTGTTTGAAAGTAACAATGATAACAGCGTGTTTATTGTTTTTATTTTCCTGTCACATATTTAAAGTGGACAGATAGTCTTTATTAAAGGCCGGACATTCATTTCTTTTGCATAATCATTCAGCTTTTAGCCAGATTCACGATTCTGGCTAAAAGCGAAACAGCTTATTTATCATGTCGAATGTTACTGAACAATGTTACTTTTCGATTTTATCAATCTGCTTAAATAACCCATTGTCGTCTTTCAGCCCTGCCTTAATAACCACGATAAAGATAATCCTAAACACCCTCGTTTCTATGTACTGACCGACCTGCCAGCTGCATTCATCCTTCTCATTCCCTGCGTCAAAAAAAAACGCTACTCTGTTGTTTTAACACCATTCTTCTCTCCATTTCTTAATCTGTGAACTGACTCACCCTGACCTTCCGGCGAGTGCCAGCGCTCATTTGCCCGTGGCACTGACCGGAAGGTTGCTCTGCCGGACACTTCTTACACTAACGGCCAGCCGCAGCCCTGATTTCTGAAGGAACAGTTAGGCGTGGCATTTATTACTTATCTCTTCACCAGTACGTTTCTCTACATAAAAAGGTCCGGTGTATGAACAGTTCGATAGCTTTAGGGATTATCTGGCATCTGATAGGAGCAGCCAGCGCAGCTTGCTTCTATGCGCCATTCAAACAAGTAAAACATTGGTCATGGGAAACCATGTGGTCGCTGGGCGGCTTCTTTTCATGGATCATCCTGCCGTGGGCAGTCAGCTACGTCCTGCTGCCTGATTTTTGGGCGTATTACGGATCATTCACCTTCGCAACCCTGCTGCCCATTTTCCTTTTTGGCGCGATGTGGGGCATCGGCAATATCAACTATGGCCTGACCATGCGCTATCTTGGCATGTCGATGGGGATCGGCATCGCCATCGGCATCACCTTGATTATCGGTACGCTGATGACCCCTATTCTTCAGGGCAAAATCGGCATGCTGTTCGGCACAACCGGCGGCCAGCTTACGCTGCTCGGTGTATTTGTTGCGGTCATCGGCGTAGCTATTGTCAGCTATGCAGGCTTCCTGAAAGAAAAAGCACTGGGCATTAAAGCCGAAGAGTTCAATCTGCGTAAGGGGCTGATTCTGGCGGTGATGTGCGGGATTTTTTCCGCCGGTATGTCTTTTGCCATGAGTGCCGCTGTCCCGATGCACGAGGCCGCACGCGCATTGGGCATTGACCCGCTGTATGTCGCGCTGCCAAGTTACGTCGTTATCATGGGCGGCGGTGCCATCGTGAACCTGGGCTTCTGCTTCGTCCGCCTGGCAACCCGCAAAACCATTTCGTTCCGGGCCGATATGTCTGTGGCGAAATCCCTGCTGCTCACCAATGCCATTTTTTCCATTATCGGCGGCGTGATGTGGTATCTGCAATTCTTCTTCTACGCCTGGGGTCATGCGAGCATTCCGGCAGAATATGATTATATGAGCTGGATGTTGCACATGAGCTTCTACGTACTGTGCGGCGGCATCGTAGGTCTGGTGCTGAAAGAATGGCTTGGTGTCGGGAAAAAACCGGTGCGCGTTCTGTGTATCGGCGCGCTGGTGATTATTCTGGCTGCTAATATCGTCGGTCTGGGAATGGCGTTGTAAATCCACTACGCATTTCAAAAGACCACTCATTAAAAGACGGCAGAAATTATTCTGCCGTCATCAGTGACAAAGATATCTTCCCACCCTGCCCGATAAAACGATGTCGGTAATCACGGGGAGATACTCCACAGGCGCGACTGAAGACCACCGAGAAATAATTACTGTCATCGAAACCGCATTCTGCCGCCACATCACTGATCGTCATGCTGCCATAGCGCAACAGACTCATTGCCCGGCAAAGCCTCAGCTGACGCAAATAATGACTCACATTCATACCGGTATGCTGCTTGAACAACGAGCGTAAAGCACGGGGATTCAGCGCATGCTGCTGGCAGAACGTCTCCAGATGGAATGATTCAGCGATGTTTGCTCGCAGCGCCATCAGCAATAAATCCAGCTGATGTGCGTCGGGTAATGCCCCGCTGTCAGGACGCTGGCGAAAACGCAGTAATAACAGCGCCAGTTGCATCAGTAACGCTTCACTCAGTTGCACGGAAAGCGGCTCAGACTTCATACATTCTTTTGCCAATTCTTCCACTTTATCGCGTAAAACTGACATTCCAAGCGTACTCAGCCGCCAGTAGCGTTGCTCCTGACTGACATTCTCATCGGGCAATAATTGCGACCAGTCTGCCGCCAGGCCGAAGCGCTCACGGCAAAAAAGCACGTTATCCAGCGCCAGCTCGTTGACCGATTCGTAACTGTGGCGATCCCGCGAACTAATATAAAACAGGTCACCGCAAGTGATGGGATAAGGGATATCGTTCCAGATATGCAGGCCGTTGCCGCGCCAAACAATCACCAGCTCGTCAAAATCATGATCGTGACTGGGGAAATCCGCCTGCGGATGACGTTCCGCCACCACAACCGAATTTATTCCCGTCAGAAAGAAGTCATTTTTAAAAAGTCTTAGCGACATAGCGACAATCTCAAACCCGTTTGACGACAATATAAACGAGGCAGTTCAGATAAATATTCCCGAAACTGCGAGAGGTGCCGTTTAACGCATCTGATCACGCATGAGTTTTGGCGACACCGAAAACTCCCGACGGAATTGTGTCGAGAAGTGGTTACTGTCACTGAACCCGCAGGCATAGGCGATATCGGTAATACTTTGATCGCTATGATGTAAACGACGGCGCGCTTCGAGTAAACGCAGCCGGTTGAGATAACGCTGCGGTGTCATGCCCGTGTAATGCTTCATCTGCCGGTGCAGGGTTCGCAGTGCCAGCGAAAAACGTTCCGCGGCTTCAGTCCAGTTAACGTCCTCACTGTAATGTGACTGGAGCCATTGCAAAAGCTGATTGACCCGGTTTTCCGAGGTATCTCGCAATTGTGGCTGGAAACAATCCTGATAAAGCAAAATCAGCAGTTGTAAAAACAGACTTTCGCGCGTGGCGATGTGTTCCATTTCAACGCTGTCGGGTAACGCTTCAAGCTGAGTAATGCAGCTCAGTACCTGTTGCAGCACGCACGGGCTGAGCTGCCAGTGGATCTGCGACTGATAATGATGTTCCTGCGGCAAAAAATGACCGACGTCCTGAATAAAACGGAACGCTTTCGGTGAACGGAACAACACATTGGTCAGACGAAGATTATCAACATTTTCAAAAAGATGGTGATCGCTTGCACGGACAAAACAGACCGTACCGGCGGTCAGAGTGTAGGGATTGTCATTAAAAATGTGCACACCCGATCCACTTTCCACCAGCATAATTTCGTGGAAATCATGGTAGTGCTCCGGGAATACGTCTTGCGGAAGCCGCCGCTCAACCGTCACGGTCAATTCAGGTGCCGCAAAATAATCATCACCTCTCAGTAACGTCATTTATCGCCTCCGGTTCAAAATCATTGTGTTTCGGGAAACAACCCTACCTTGTGCCCCGCTTTCTTACCTTCAAACCGCAGCGTTAAAAACGTCATAAACGGTCATATTTTAAAGATTCCTCCAGCCTTGATGCAGATCTGCGGCAACGATCACAATCGCCTGCCCCGCATTACTCAGACACGGTAATTCACAGTTTCAGCCAGCTTTGAACCGTTATGTGATCTGCCTCGCATCTACCTTTTTAATGCTGCCATCCCGCCAAAACCCGTGGCAATCACCGGAAGGTGCCCCCACAACGCCTCCCCTACACTGGCCACATATTCAATAAGGAATGGCCGCTATGAGAACTCACCATCTTGCCGCTATTGACCTCGGCGCTTCCAGCGGCCGGGTGATGCTGGCGACGTTTACCCGTCAGGATCCGCAGCCGGCAGCGACGCTGACACTGAAAGAGATCCATCGTTTTCCTAATAACCTGATCCGCGTTGATGGCCACGATACCTGGGATCTGGATGCGCTGGAAAAACACATTCTTGAGGGGCTGAATCGCCTCGATGCATCCGGCGTTCAGCTTGACGGTATCGGCATTGATACCTGGGGTGTGGATTACGTGCTGCTTGATGAACAGGGCCAGCGGGTCGGTTTGCCAGTGGCTTATCGTGACAACCGTACCGAAGGCGTGATGGCGCGAATGGAGCAGCAGTTTGGCCGCGAGAATTTGTACCAAAAAACCGGTATTCAGTTCATGCCATTTAACACGCTTTACCAGTTGCGTGCGCTGAGCGAACAACAGCCTGAAATCGTCAATAAAACTGCACACATGCTGATGATCCCGGATTATTTTCTTTACCGCCTCACCGGCAAAATGAACTGGGAATACACCAACGCCAGCACCACACAGATGCTCAATCTCGCCACCGGCGACTGGGATGAAGATTTGCTGAAACTGGCGGGTGTGCCACGCCGCTGGTTGCAAAAACCGACACCGCCGGGCAACTCTCCTGGGCTGTGGAAAAGCCCTCGCGGGCGCAGTGTGCCGGTGTTCAGCGTAGCAACACACGATACCGCCAGTGCGGTGGTTGCCGCCCCGCTGACCAGTTCACGCAGCGCCTATCTCAGCTCCGGCACCTGGTCGCTGATGGGCATCGAAAGCCCGAAAGCGTTTAACCATGCGCAGGCACTCCACGACAACATCACCAACGAAGGCGGCATCAACGGCAGCTATCGGGTGTTGAAAAATATCATGGGCTTATGGTTGTTCCAGCGTGTTTGCCGCGAACTGAACATTCAGGATTTGCCGTCCTTAATCACACTGGCTAAACACGTCACACCGTTCACTTATCTGATTAACCCGAACAAAGATTGTTTTATTAATCCGCCCTCCATGGTGGATGCCATTCGCGATGCTTGCCGTCAGGCCGGTGATCCGGTGCCGGAGTCACCTGCAGAGCTGGCACGCTGTATTTTCGACAGCCTTGCCATGTTGTACCGCAAAATCGCATTGCAACTTGCTGATTTACAAGGCTCGCCGCTGGAAGATATTCACATCGTCGGCGGTGGCAGCCAGAACCAGTTTCTGAACCAGCTTTGTGCTGATATCTGCCAGGTCAGCGTCAGCGCAGGTCCGGTTGAAGCTTCAACCCTGGGCAATATCGGTTGCCAGCTTATGGCGCTGAACGCCGTCAAAGATAACGCTGAATTTCGTCGCATCGTCGCCACGAATTTTGAGCAACACCACTACATTCCACGTATACACGCGGATTTCGCTATTCACTGGCGCCGTTTCCAGGCGCTCTGTCACGTCAATGAGGAACTCGCAGTATGACTTCATCTATCGATCAAGCATGGACACTTGCCAAAGAACGCTTTGCACAGCTGGGTATTGATGCCGAAGCTGCAATCAAACAACTCGATACCCTGCCCGTTTCTATCCATTGCTGGCAGGGGGATGATGTCGCTGGCTTCGAAAACCCGGAAGGCAATCTGACCGGTGGTATCCAGGCGACCGGTAATTATCCCGGTAAAGCGCGTAATGCTCAGCAACTTCGGGCTGATTTAGAGCTGGCCATTTCGATGATTCCTGGCCCTAACCGACTGAACCTGCATGCGATTTATCTGGAATCCGATCAGCCCGTTGCGCGTAATGAAATCGAGCCAAAGCATTTTGCTAACTGGGTGGACTGGGCGAAGAAAAACAAACTTGGGCTGGATTTCAATCCTTCCTGCTTCTCACACCCGATGAGTGCCGACGGCTTTACGCTCTCCAGCGCGAACCCGGAAGTCCGTCAGTTCTGGATTGAACACTGCCAGGCCAGCCGCCGCGTCTCTGCCTCATTTGGTCGCGCACTGGGCACGCCTTCCGTGATGAATATCTGGGTACCGGACGGTATGAAAGACCTCACGGTGGATCGTCTTGCACCACGTGAGCGTCTGATGACTGCACTGGATGAAGTGATTTCTGAGAAGTTTGCTCTGAGCGAACACATTGACGCCGTCGAAAGCAAACTGTTCGGTATCGGCTCGGAAAGCTACACCGTGGGCTCAAACGAATTCTATCTAGGTTACGCCGCAAGCCGTGGTACCGCACTGTGCCTTGATGCCGGTCACTTCCATCCGACTGAAGTGATTTCCGACAAAATTTCCGCCGCCATGCTGTATGTACCACGCCTGCTGCTGCACGTCAGCCGTCCGGTACGCTGGGACAGCGACCATGTGGTGTTGCTTGACGACGAAACGCAGGCCATCGCCAGCGAAATTGTCCGCCACAACCTGTTTAACCGCGTTCATATCGGGCTGGATTTCTTTGATGCCTCGATCAACCGCATCGCTGCCTGGGTTATCGGCACCCGTAACATGAAAAAAGCCCTGCTTAAAGCGCTGCTGGAACCGACAGATTTACTGAAAAAACTGGAAGTTGAAGGCGATTACACCGCGCGTCTGGCACTGCTGGAAGAACAGAAATCCCTGCCATGGCAGGCCGTGTGGGATATGTATTGCCAGCGCCACGACGTACCAGTCGGCGGCCAGTGGCTGGATACCGTTCGCCATTACGAAACCAGCGTGCTGGCTAAACGCTAAGGTTTGATAAACCCAAAGTATTGCTGACAGCACCGAAGAAAAGCATTCACCTTATTTGCAGGAAAGAACTGATGAAAACATTATTTACCTCGTGGTTTGTGCAGGGCATGGTTAAAGCGACCACCGATATGTGGTTGAAAGGCTGGGATGAGCGCAACGGCGGCAACGTCAGTATGCGACTGCTGCCAGAAGATATTGCACCTTATAAGAACGATTTTTACACTCAGCCACGTACGGTTGAACTGACACAGCACGCGCCGGATTTGGCCAACGAATACTTCATCGTGACCGGTTCTGGCAAATTCTTCCGTAACGTGCAACTCGCACCTTCAGAGGCGCTGACCGTTATTCAGCTCGATGATAAAGGCGCCAGCTATAAAATCCTCTGGGGCCTGACCGCGGGTGGTCTGCCGACGTCAGAACTGGCATCGCATCTGCAATCTCACGCCGTGCGAAAACGTGTCACTAACGGTCAGGATCGCGTGATCATGCATTGCCATGCGACCAACCTGATCGCACTGACGTACGTGCTTGAGCTCGACAGCGCCAAAATTACCCGCAAATTGTGGGAATGCAGCACTGAATGTCTGGTGGTCTTCCCTGACGGCGTGGGTATCGTGCCGTGGATGGTACCGGGCACCGACGGCATCGGCGCCGCCACGTCCGACCGGATGCAACATCACAGCCTGGTGCTGTGGGCGTTCCACGGCATCTTCGGCTGCGGCCCGACGCTGGATGACGCATTCGGCCTGATCGACACCGCTGAAAAATCGGCGGAAATCCTGGTGAAAGTGATTTCGATGGGTGGCATGAAACAAACTATCCAGACTGACGAACTGATTGCCCTCGGCAAACGTTTTGACGTCACGCCTTTCGAGGCCGCACTCAAAGCCTGATCCGGCATTTAATGCTCCAGACTACATAAATCCTGCACGGGGAACAGGGGATGTTTCCCGTAGCAGGAAATGGCAAAGACCACGGAGCAGCGCACAACAGAACATCTATTTTACTTACTCTATAGAGGGAATTTTTATGAGTTTCATGTTGGCACTTCCTAAAATCAGCCTTCACGGTCAGGGCGCAATCGAAGATATGGTTGCGATGCTGGCGACCAAACAACACGGCAAAGCGCTTATCGTCACCGACGGCCAGTTAATCGAACTGGGTCTGCTCGACAGTTTATTCTCCGCACTTAAACAGGCAGGAATGCCTTACGCCATTTACGGCGGCGTGGTGCCCAATCCTACCTCGGCTCATGTTGACGAAGGTTTCCGTCTGTATCAGGAAAACCAGTGCGATTATCTGATCGCTTTCGGCGGCGGCAGCCCGATTGATACCGCTAAAGGCATCAAGATTCTGACTGCTAATCCGGGGCCGGCCACGATGTATTCCGGTGTCGGCAAAGTCACTAAACCGGGTGTATTCCTGGTCGCGATCAACACTACCGCGGGTACTGCCGCTGAACTCACCAGTAATGCGGTGATCATCGACAGTCAGCGTCAGGTGAAAGAAGTGATCATTGATGCAAATCTGATCCCCGATATCGCCGTTGACGATCCGTCGATTATGCTCAAGATCCCGGCAGGCATTACCGCGGCAACCGGAATGGACGCGCTGACGCACGCGATTGAAGCCTATGTATCTGTTGGCGCGCATCCGCTGACTGATCCGACGGCGCTCGCCGCTATTTCTACCATCACGCAATGGCTGCCGAAAGCCGTCGATCACGGCGACGATATTGAAGCTCGCGAGAAAATGGCGCAGGGACAATATCTGGCTGGCATGGCATTTAACAGCGCCGGGCTTGGACTGGTCCATGCGATGGCGCATCAGCCAGGGGCGACGCATAATCTGCCGCACGGCGTGTGTAATGCGATTTTACTGCCAGTCATTGAAGAGTTTAACCGTTCCTCTGCCCCGCACCGTTTTGCCGATATCGCCCGCGCAATGGGTGTGCACACGCAAGGTATCAGCGAAACGCAAGCCAGCATGGCGGCTATTGACGCGATCCGTAAATTATCCGCCCGCGTGGGGATCCCGTCCGGTTTCAAAGAACTGGGGATTAAGGAATCCGATATTGAAGGCTGGCTGGATAAAGCCCTGGCTGACCCATGTGCGCCATGTAATCCGCGTACGCCAACACGTGAAGAAGTTCGCGAGCTTTACCTGAAAGCGATGTAATTTTTAGCTTCTGCCTCTGTGAAGGGGAAGAAAAAGGTGTAATTTCCTTACTCCTCTCCCTGCGAAGGGGGAGGTTGGGAGGGGGTTTAGCAGGCAACTTCAGATTCAACGCTGCCATTAATACCCCACCCCAGCCCTCCCCTTCGCAGGGGAGGGAGTAAATCTAACCGGAGAAAAACATGATCCGTAAATCCTTCGTGATGCAGGTCAACGCGAATGCACACGATGAATATCAGCGTCGTCATTCGCCTATCTGGCCGGAACTGGCAGAAACCCTGAAAGCCCACGGCGCACATCACTACAGCATTTTTCTCGATGAGAAACGTAATCTGCTGTTTGGCTATGTGGAAATTGAATCAGAAGAAAGATGGAATGCCGTGGCAAAAACGGATATTTGCCAGAAATGGTGGAAGCATATGGCAGACGTAATGCCTGCCAATGCCGATAACAGCCCGATCAGTAGCGATCTTAAACCGGTCTTTTACCTCGATTAACCCGCTGACCGGCGGGTTTTCCTTTTACGGCACCCGGATTTTGCGCTTTTGAGGCAGTAAATCGCGTAGCCGCCGGTTTCGCTTTCCCCGAACGTGACGGTGCAAACTTCGGATCAAATCCATCCGGGGGTACCAGACAATCAGGCCGGATCCCAATCAGGCGGCGCATGCCCATTGCGGTCAGTGCCTCGCGGATCACTGGCCAGTTCACCGGATCGTGATAGCGCAGCAACGCTTTATGCAACCGCCGCTGACGATCCCCTTTCGGCACCACCACATCTTCGCTTTTATAATCCACTTTGCTGAGCGGATTCTTGCCGCTGTAATACATGGTGGTCGCACTGGCGAGCGGTGACGGATAGAAGTTCTGCACCTGATCCAGACGGAAGCGGTTTTTCTTCAGCCACAGCGCCAGATTGATCATATCTTCAGTGCGCGTGCCCGGATGCGCGGAGATAAAATACGGGATCAGATACTGCTCTTTCCCGGCCTGTTTCGAATAGCTGTCGAACAGTTCTTTGAACCGGTAATAGCTGCCCATGCCCGGTTTCATCATTTTAGAAAGCGGCCCGGTTTCGGTGTGCTCCGGCGCGATCTTCAGATAACCGCCCACGTGATGCTCTGCCAGCTCTTTAATATAACGCGGATCCTCTACCGCCAGATCATAACGTACGCCCGAAGCGATCAGGATTTTCTTGATGCCTTTCAGGCTGCGCGTACGGCGATAAAGGTTGATCGTCGGCTCATGGTTGGTGTCCATGTGTGTGCAGATTTCAGGGTAAACGCAGGAAGCACGGCGGCAGCTTTGCTCCGCTTTTGGCGACTGACAGCGCAGCATATACATGTTGGCCGTCGGACCACCGAGATCGGAAATCACACCGGTGAATCCTGGTACGCTGTCACGGATCTCTTCGATTTCACGCACGATCGACTCTTCCGAGCGGCTCTGAATGATCCGCCCTTCATGCTCGGTGATCGAACAGAATGCGCAACCGCCGTAACAACCACGCATGATATTGATCGAGAAACGGATCATGTCATAAGCAGGAATAGTTGCTTTACCGTAAGAGGGATGCGGCACGCGCTGGAAAGGCAATCCAAAGACTTCATCCATTTCTTCAGTAGAAAGCGGGATTGCCGGTGGATTGATCCACACATAGCGGTCACCGTGTTTTTGCATTAGCGCACGGGCACAACCCGGGTTGGTTTCATGATGCAAAATGCGCGAGGTATGGGCATACAGCACCTTGTCGCCCTTCACTTTTTCAAATGACGGCAGCAGAACGTAGGTTTTCTCCCACGGTTTCGGCTTAGGCGCACGCACCGTCACCGGCTGCGGGGCATCGGGCGCAGGCAGTTCACCTTCTGAACAGGGTAAGTCTTCGCCGTACGGATTCATGATCGGCTCAATGCGCCCCGGCTTATCGAGGCGCGTGGAATCCACGCCGCTCCAGCCGATCAGCGCCGTTTTACGCATCACCGCCGTATTGCGAACGTCGTGAATATCCGTAATGGATTCACCCGCCGCCAGACGGTGTGCCACTTCCACCAGTGGCCTTTCGCCGTTGCCATAAATCAGCATGTCAGCTTTGGAATCCACGAGCACAGAGCGCCGCACGGTATCGGACCAGTAATCGTAATGCGCGATACGCCGCAGACTGGCTTCAATGCCGCCGAGCAACACCGGCACATCGCTGAAAGCTTCTTTGCAGCGCTGGGTGTAAACCAGCGTCGCGCGATCCGGACGTTTACCGCCCACGTTGCCCGGCGTATAGGCATCGTCATGGCGCAGCTTCCGGTCGGCGGTATAACGGTTGATCATCGAATCCATATTGCCGGCAGTCACGCCATAAAACAGATTCGGTTTGCCAAGCCGCATGAAATCTTCTTTGTTGGTCCAGTCCGGCTGAGCGATGATCCCGACGCGAAACCCCTGCGCTTCCAGCATCCTGCCAATGATCGCCATGCCAAAACTCGGATGATCGACGTACGCATCTCCGGTCACCACGATCACATCGCAACTGTCCCAGCCCAGTTCATCCATTTCCGCCCGGCTCATTGGGAAAAACGGCGCGGTGCCATAGCATTCCGCCCAGTAACGTGGGTAAGAAGATAGGGTGCGATCGGGTTGGATCAGGCTGACTGGCATAATGTAGTTTCTTCGTTCGGCGGCAAATAATTGGCCGCAAATTATACGGGGACAGAAACCACTGCGGGTGAGCAAATCGCCTAAATTTGTTTTAGATCAACTTCTTCTTTTTAGCTATCGGGATCCCAACCGGGCTATTTAATTTCCTCCGTAATTGAGATTTCTGAATATGTCATTTCCTGTATCTGCGGATTAAAGAGTGCTCAAATGATCCGTTAATTACTTTCACATTGAAGGATCATCGTGCCCATGGACAGTAAACAATTTCAAAAATTATTGTTGCCAAAACTCAGGGAAGCGATGCTTTATACACGCTCAAGAATCCCCATGAAATCAGCCAATAAATTCTATCCTGATAAAAGAATGATCGATGGGCTGATGATGACCAATCCCGACAAGTACCGGATGCATTCTCTGGGCGGAGACAGGGATCGTTCTCTGAATCTGGCCGCTAACAGAAAGCTCAAACTGGCACCACAACAGGTCTACCGGAAGTACGAACAGGATCACCGCAACGGGATACGCAATGCCGGTAACTGTGGTGAAAATGCCATGATCGCGTTCTGGTATCTCACTGAACATATTCGTGAACTTGAAAAACTAGTCAAAACGCCAATAAAAATACTCACTATTTTTCTCAAGCACCCTGTCGATCACAGCCTGGTATTAGTAGGAACTGAACCCCCGCGCGGCAGCGGAAAAATTATGGAAAATACGTTAATTTGCGACCCGTGGGGAAAAATTGTCTGTCCTCTGGCGCATTATTCTCTCGAATGGAAAATGAAAATGAACAAATGGTCGAACCGTGGCCTGAAGGGTAAATGTGGCCGTGGAACTTACGATCCTTTTTACGACCAATGTTCCAGAGAAAGTGTGCGCGTTGGACGACTGCTTATTTCAGAGCAAACGTATTCCGGTAAAACCCAGAGAATAAAGGATACAAAGACCTACTCGCTGATAAACAAAAACGAATTTTCATAACGTAATGTAGTTAAAGGGCGGGTAATGCCATTCTCTTAAAGGCCTGCCAATTCCCGCAGGCCTTTCTTTTAAGCGAAAGAATTTTATTTCTTCGCCAGTGCTTCAAACACTTTTTCGACTGCGACTGCGCCCGGATCTTTGACGCCTTTCAGGCTGTCGCTGCTCAGATAGGATGAACGCCCGGCGTTAGCTTTTTTCATGCTGGCCGTGTCTTTGGCGCCTTTAGCGGCGGCTTTCGCAGCACCTTTCAGCGCATCTTTCTTGCCAAGGGCTTCCAGCGCGGGCTGAAGTGCGTCGATCATCGTGCGATCCCCGAGATCGGCACCGCCATAATGCTTCATGCGCTCCAGACCGAACAGCAGCGCTTTCGGTAATTTCTCACCCTCCGCGACTTTCTTACCCGCGGCCGTGAAGAAGATCGACATCAGCACGCCGCTCGATCCGCCCATCACTGTTGCCAGACGATCGCCGACTACGCCAAGAAGATCGGCAACATTATTCAGCGGCAATTTTTTGCCTTTGTTCTGCTTCTGGATATCGCGCGCGCCGGTGGCAAATGTCGAACCGGTATCGCCGTCACCCACTTTGGCATCGAGCTTATTCAGTTCATCTTCCAGACCGGAAAGTGTCTGTGTGATGGCTTCGACTATCTTGCCGACTTCGGCATTTGATGACGCCTTAACGGATTTTTTATCGCTGATGGCTTTACCTTTTTTAGTCGCCAGTTTTTCCAGCTTAACCAGCGGATGCCAGCCCGCGGCCTCCACCTCTGCCAGCAACGCTTCTTCAATTCCGCCTTTCAGCGCGATCACGGAAAGCGAAAAACCTTTCATATCCAGCGCACTGACGAGTGAAGCGGGTCCGATGAGATAACGCACCGAACTGCCCAGCGCTGAATGCACCACTTCTTTAGTGATCTGACTCATTTCAAGCGGAGAAACGCCGCCGAGGTTATTGATCAATACCGCCAGCTTGTCGCTTTTTTTCACATGCTGCTGGAGTTTTTCAACCAGCGTATCCACCACTTTTTTACTGTTCTGAGTTTTCATCGTCGAGACACCAGGCTCACCGTGAATACCTAATCCCAGCTCAACGTGGCCCGATTCGATACGCTGTTCTTCTTCATCTTCGCCGCCGCCCGGCAGACTGCAACCTGCGGCCGCCACACCAATACTCGCCGTGGCATCAATGGCCTGCTGCGCAATTTTGGTGACGTCTTTGAGAGATTTCCCCTGCTCTGCGGCATAACCGGCAATTTTATGCACCAGCACCGTCCCCGCGATACCGCGAGGCTGCTTGTTGTCCGGCAGAGAAATGTCGTCGGATACCATCACCAGCTCGACGTCGTAGCCCATGCCTTTGGCTTTCTCGGCCGCCAGACCAAAGTTCAGACGGTCGCCGGTGTAGTTTTTCACAATCAGCAGGCAGCCCGCTTTACCGGTGACCGCCACAATCGCATTCAGCACGGCGTCCACGCTCGGTGACGCAAACACTTCGCCGCACACCGCTGCGGTGAGCATCCCCTTACCGACAAAACCGACGTGTGCCGGTTCGTGACCGGAGCCACCGCCGGAAATCAGGGCGACTTTTTTCTTATCCCAGTCGCGGCGAACGACCACGCGGATAGCCGGATCAACGTCCAGTTTTGCCAGATTTTTGTAGGGAGAGGTCAGGAACACCCCTTCGATAACATCGTTAATCAGAGACTTACGGTCATTCATAAAGAATTTAGACATGCCGGATCTTTCCTTTTAACTGTTTTCCAGGTGTTGTGAGGCAGAAAAAAACATACCTCTGCGTAATGCAGGTATCTGAAAACATAGCACAGGACAAAAATCAGGAAGGAGACGAGAAAGGCGGTTTCCCGCCTTTTTAGGAAATGATGTAGAAAGAAATCAATTACACGCTAACACTTTAATCGCTAAGCCCCCCGTTGAGGTTTCACGGTATTTTGAGTTCATGTCTTTGCCGGTTTCGTACATGGTTTCGATGACTTTATCGAGACACACGCGCGGCTCGCTGGTACGGCGCAGTGCCATACGTGAAGCATTGACCGCTTTAACCGCCGAAATGGCATTTCGTTCGATGCACGGCACCTGAACCTGTCCGGCGAGCGGGTCACACGTCAGCCCGAGGTGATGTTCCATGGCGATTTCTGCCGCCATAAACACCTGCGCCGTGCTGCCGCCCAGCAGCTCAGTCAGACCGGCTGCCGCCATGGAACAGGCCACGCCGACTTCGCCCTGACAGCCCACTGCTGCACCGGAAATCGAGGCGTTCATTTTGAACAAAATGCCGACCGCGCCGGATGCGAGGAAGAAACGGCTGTAAGAATCCGGGCTGATCGGACGGATGAACTGATCGTAATACGTCAGCACCGCCGGAATGATGCCACATGCGCCGTTGGTCGGTGCCGTTACAACCCGTCCGCCTGCCGCGTTTTCTTCGTTAACAGCCATCGCGTACATATTGATCCAGTCCACCACGCCCATCGGATCAACGTTGTTTTTATCCTGCGTCACCAGAATACGACGCAGCGCCGCGGCGCGACGGTTGATTTTCATCGGCCCTGGCAGCAGCCCTTCGGTATGAATACCGCGCGTAATGCCTTCGCTCATCACATTCCAGATAGCCGCAAAGTGTTCGCTGATTTCTGCACGTGTATGGCTGGCCAGCTCGTTTTGCAGCATCAGCGCCGACAGGGACAGGCCGGTGTCGGTGCAATGCTTTTGCAAATCACTGGCCGAACGGAACGGGTACGGTCGCACCACAGGGTTTTCATCCTGCAGGCCGAACTTGCTGGCTTCGACAATAAAGCCGCCGCCAATAGAATAATAGGTTTGCGTATACAGCAGCTCATCACCGTTGAACGCGCTGATTGTCATGCCGTTTTCGTGTAAAGGCAGATTATTAAAATGGAAATTCATCCCGGAACCGGCCGGGAAATCCACTTCCTTCGCGCCCTTGCCGAGCATCAGTCGTCCGGAAGTTTCCACCTGACGGATAAACGCCGGGATCGCATCAATATCCACATCGTCCGGCATATTGCCGGCCAGCCCCATGATGATCGCCAGATCGGTATGGTGGCCTTTACCGGTTAACGATAAAGAACCATAGACATCGACGACCACACGGGTGGTATGAGTAATATGGCCAGAAGAGATAAGTTCATCAGTGAATATTTTCCCGGCTTTCATCGGGCCAACAGTATGCGAACTGGAAGGACCAATACCAATTTTGAAAATATCGAAGACGCTGATCACGGTGGGCACTCCATGTGAATAAGATGACGGGCAAAAATACGGGAGGAAAGTGAGCAGGAATATTCCCGCCCACTTTATTTCAATTAACTTTAAATACTTTACTCATTAACCAATCAGGCTAAATACGATAGCTGACATGGCAATCAGACCCATAATCACTACGAACACATTGCTGATATGGCCGCTGTATTTTCTCATCGCAGGAACTTTACGAATCGCATACATAGGCATCAGGAATAACAGCATCGCAATAATCGGACCACCCAGCGTTTCGATCATACCCAGAATACTTGGATTCAGGGTAGCGACTAACCAGGTGGTTAATAACATGAAGATGCCGGTATAACGGTTCAGCGTTGGCAGGGCAATAGTTTTCCCTTTACCACGCAATGACTTAATTACCATGCCGTTGAAACCTTCACGCGCACCCAGATAATGGCCGAGGAAAGATTTGGTAATCGCGATAAAGGCAATAAATGGCGCGATATATTCAATGACCGGGTTAGAGAAGTGGTTGGCTAAATAAGACAGAATAGACACGTTCTGCGATTTAGCTTCCATCAGGTCTGCCGGAGACAGGCTCAGTACGCAGCTGAAGACGAAGAACATCACGGTGATAACCATCATGATGTGGCTAAATGCCAGAATACGTGAACATTTTTTCTCAGCGTCTTCGCCATACTCTTTGCGTTTTGCGACAGCGAAAGAGGAGATAATCGGCGAGTGGTTAAAGGAGAACACCATCACCGGAATGACCAGCCACAATGTCATCAGCATACCGTGACCCACGCCATTGCCGGACATGGAGACGTTTTCAAACACTGACGTATTCCAGTTAGGAATAAGGTACAGCGCCAGCGCCATCAGCACCGCAACAAACGGGAAGACCAGAATACTCATCGCTTTCACGATCATATCCTGACCGAAATGTACCAGCGTCATTAAGCCCAAAATCAGGATCAGAGACAGTAACGCACGCGGTGGCGCATTCATATGCATCTGGTGAGTAATAAAACTCTCAACCGTATTGGTGATCGCCACGCTGTAAACCAGCAGAATAGGATAAATGGCGAAGAAATAAAGCAGGGTAATTAATTTACCGGCTGAAATACCGAAATGCTCTTCCACGACTTCCGTAATATCTTCACCGGCATTCTTTCCTGATAATACAAACCGGGTTAATCCGCGGTGAGCGAAGAATGTCATTGGGAAGGCGAGGATCGCCATAATGATTAATGGAATGAGACCGCCGATACCGGCATTAATAGGAAGAAAGAGAACACCTGCACCAATTGCTGTTCCATATAAACCTAACATCCACATAGTGTCAGTTTTACGCCAGGAACTTACCGATTTTTTAGACAGCGTCCCGATTGTTGTATTATCCATGATTCCTCAGCACCTAATTATAAAAATAATTCCGTTTCCCCAGGAATGGTTGATGTTTTTTTACTGCACCCGTCATCAAAAAAACCACCCTGACGGATAAAACATACCATTAATGCGGGCATGATACCTATCAGCAGCATAAAAATCTGGATAACCGCGTAGCTTTGAGATCATGGTCACGAATATCTTTAAAATGCGGACTGATATTCCTTTAAATTCCAAACCATTAACATTTTCTCTAATTTAAATTCATCAAATAGTGTTTACGGTAACATCTATTTTTTGTGATATTTTGTTATGCCCGTGACTATTATTTAAATAACGATTGAAATACCAGCAACATGTATTATTTATAGTCTGACTCCCTGAACTAAGTTGTTCATAAATTGACCACTTCATTCACCTCTTAAAAAAACGGAATACGTTAACATTCCTTCTGAATTTCTTCTGTTTTCTGACTTGTGTAAAAAATACGCCACAACGCGACCGCAGTTACAGAAGGAAAATTTTTACACTTACGCTTTCGGAACTATTGCCGATAAAGTTATTCTTACGCTGGGGAAATCATTTCAACCGGAAGAAACACAGAGCGACTCAATGGGAAAAGCCCGATCACCTTTTTGCCCGCCAGCACGGACATCACTACGCCGTTTTATTAAGGCTGCGTATGGCATTGTCCTGCTGCTGATGCTGATGGTCGCTCCGCTGACATCGGGTGTTGCACAAGACAGCGATCCGCAGGCGGATGCGGCTGTCGCGCAGACCGTCAACGGCATCCTGAGCTATTCGCGCTGGCCGGGCGCAACCCCCACGTCCGTCTTAACGCTTTGCATCATCCCTCCCGTGAAATACGCCGCGCAACTTACCCCGGATGGCAGCGCATTCACCGGCCGGCCACTCAAAGTCATGACGCTTCCGTTCGACAGCCCGCTGCTCACATCGGAGTGCGATGCTATTTATTCCGGCAACATGACAACGGAACAGCAGGCAGATTTACATCAGCGCCTGGAAGGCCATGCAATTCTCACTATCGGTGAACAGGATGATGCCTGTGCATTACTGAATGCGTTTTGTCTGGTGATGACGCCACTTCATACCGGATTCAAATTGAATCTGGACACGCTGTCCCGCAGCGGCGTGCGGGTAAATCCCGCCGTATTACAACTTGCCAGGGAAAAGGAGTGACCATGAAAAACAAAATTCCTGTTCCTGAGGTTGAACAGTCAGGCCAGCGTCCGACGCTGAGCGCTGCACTGAACCGAATTCATGTGATTGTGATTTTAACGGCGATCGGTCTCGCCGGTTTCCTGCTGACGTTGCTGGCGTTAATCGCCCTGCGTTCTCACGCGGAAAGCAATCTGCAACTGACCGCGCGCGCCATCGGTTACACCACGGAAGCCGCACTGGTCTTTAATGACCCTTCGGCGGCACATGACTCGCTGGAATTTATCGCCAGACGCGGCGATTTCACGCAGGCAAAAATTCTGACGCCGGCTGGAGCGACATTCACCGAGTGGCAGCGTCCGATCCACAGCAACTGGGACAAACTGGGTCAGTTCGTCGGCCATATGGCCTTTCCGGAACCCGTGACCGTACCGGTGGTGCATTCCGGCTCGGTCATCGGCACCATCTGGCTTGAGGGTAACGGCAGCAGTCTGATTGGCTTCCTGGCGGAAACTATCCTAAGCCTGCTCGGTTGTCTGGTGCTGACCGCGCTGGTCGCGCTGTATTTTTCCCGTCGGATGCAAAAAGGCATTGTCGATGCCCTCGGCCACATTACCCATGTCACCCATGAAGTCAGTGCTAACCGGTCGTTTAGTCTGCGCGTTCCTTCCGCGCCAATAGTCGAGTTGCATACACTCAGCCAGGACTTCAACAGCCTGCTGACCGAGCTGGAAGCCTGGGAAAACCATATGCGGAACGAGAACGTTTCGCTGACAAAAAAAGCGTTGCACGACGGCCTGACCGGCCTGCATAATCGCGCGTTTTTCATTGATACCCTTAATCAGTGTTTCAATCCGGTAAGAGCACCGCTATCGCTGGCGTTGCTGTTCATCGATGTTGATAACTTTAAGGAAATCAATGATTCACTCGGGCACGCCGCCGGCGACCGGGTGCTGATGGTGATTGGCGAAAGACTGGCAAAAACCCTGCGTAAGTGGGATGTGCTGGCCCGTCTGGGCGGCGATGAATTTGCCATTCTGCTTGAGCCGATGATCTCTACCGCCGAAGCAGTGGCGTTCGCCGAGCGGATTGTCGAGATCATGAAAACGCCGGTCATTTTGCTCAACAACAAGACGCTGGATGTGTCACTCAGCATCGGCATTGCGCTTTCGCCTTCACAGGCAAACAGTGCCAAAGAAATTCTCGAAAAGGCCGATGAGGCCATGTATCGCTCTAAAAGAATATCCGGCAGCTGCTGGCATGTGTCTTCAGGCATGCCGCTTCCTGTCGCGATGAAACACTAAAAGGAATTAATGACTATGAAGACCTGCAATACGTTCAAATCCTGGTATCAGTTCGCCGCAATGGGGCTGTGCATTGTGCTGCTGGCCGCCTGTCAGAGTAAACCTGCGGGATTAACACCGGAACAAATCGCCGTGCTGCAAAAGAACGGTTTCTCGCAAACCGATGCGGGCTGGGAACTGGGACTGGATGCCAAAGTTCTGTTTGGCAATAATCAGGATAAGCTTTCCGCCGAAAGTAAGCAGTCAGTGGAAAAACTGGCGGGCGAACTTTTGCACGTCGGCCTGAACAAGGTCAATCTCGACGGCCATACCGATAACTACGGTGATCCGGCTTACAACAACGATCTGTCGCTGCGCCGCGCTGACACCGTCGCCGCCGCCTTTGCCGATGCCGGAATGCCGCGCGCCAATATCCATACCCGTGGACTGGGCCAGAGCAAACCTGTCGCCAGTAATAAAACCCAGGCCGGACGCGCTCAGAACCGCCGCGTGTCTGTGATTATTGTGGTTTAACCGACAACAATCCCACCAGATGCAGCGCCGCCTTGCAGTTATCCGTTCTGCGCCAGGCGAGCGCGATCTGCGTCGTTAATGTCTGCCCTGCCAGGGGCAGACACCTCACATTGGCTTCATCAATCTTACTCAGCGACGCCGGTATCAGCGCGTAACCAAATCCTGTCGCCACCATACTCAGCGCCGAGGTAATCTGCGGACACTGCTGCCCGTAGCGCGGCGAAAATCCGGCCTCTTCACACGCATGCGTGACGGCATCATAAAGCCCCGGCGATAAATCTCGCGGGAAGGTGATCAGCGTATCGTGGCGCAGCGCCGACAGCCGGACTTCCTTTCCCTGACTGAGCGGATGGGTTTTGGGCAGCGCCACCATCATTTCCTCGATATCCAGCACCTTAAAACTGAACTCTTTGCTGCGCTCGCACGGCAGACGGATAAACGCCGCATCCAGCGCGCCCTCGCTCATTGCCGTCATCAGCCCCGCCATGTCCTTTTCCAGCGGTTCGAGAACCATGCCCGGATATTTATCCCGAAAGCGATGCAGCAACGCAAAAACCTGCGGGTTAAACGCCGTCGACGTGGCAAAGCCGAGTCGCAGCGTACCGTTCATGCCGCGCGCAACGGCGCGGGTGCGCTCAAGGGCGGCATCGGTCAGTTTGATGATGGTTTGTGCGTCGTCGTACAGCACTTTTCCGGCTTCGGTCAGCTCGACGCCACGGGTCAGGCGTTTGAGTAAAGGAGTGCCGATTTCATGTTCGAGCCGCTGGATTTGCTGGCTCAGCGGAGGCTGGGAGATCCCAAGCTGTTCGGCAGCACGGGTGAAGTGTCCCGTCTCTGCTACCGCGACAAAATAGCGCAGGTGACGAAGTTCCATATCGAAAACGTCTCAAAGTGAACACCTCCTCATATTGGAACTCAGGGCTGAATGGGGTCAACCTTTTAGTTAGCAAAGTTAATTATTCGACGGAGACCCCTGCATGAAAAACCATTCCGAATCCTGCTCCTGCGTGGCGGAAATTGCCCGCACCGCAACAGCGTTTAAACATCAGCATCCTGACCGCGTTTTGTATCAGTCGTCGCTGATGAGCGCCCTGCTGAGCGGTGTGTATGAAGGCAACACCACAATGGCAGACCTGCTGGAACACGGCGATTTTGGTCTCGGTACCTTCAACCATCTCGACGGCGAACTGATCGCGTTCAACAGCAACATCTTCCAGTTACGCGGCGACGGCAGCGCCCGGCGCGCCCTTCCTGAACAAAAAACACCGTTCGCCGTCATGACATTCTTTAACCCGACTGATGAATACGTGATTGACCGCCCGCACAGCCGCGAGCAAATCCACAAGGTGATCGACGACGTCGTCGCCAGCCAGAACACCTTCTGCGCCTTACGCATTGATGGCGAGTTCAGCCGCGTCGAGACCCGTACCGTGCCGGAACAGCACCGCCCGTATAAACCGATGCTGGAAGCCATCGAAGCCCAGCCGACGTTTCATATCGAACACAGCCAGGGCGTGCTGATTGGATTTCTGACACCGGCCTATATGCAGGGCATTAACGTGGCGGGCTATCACGAGCATTTTATCAATCAGGAACGCACCAGCGGCGGCCATGTGCTGGATTATCAGGTTGAGCGCGGCGTGCTGACCTTCGGCACGGTCGAAAAGCTGTTGATCGACTTTCCGCAGGACAGCGATTTCCTGCACGCCAACTTATGCCCTGATGATTTAAATGATGCGATTCAGTCGGTTGAAAGTTAACAGACCGCAGAAAGAAGGATGAAAACCATGAAAAACTCAGACAGTAAAACCGACTGGAAATGCGGTGCGGATCTGGTCGTCGCGCAGCTTGAAGCACAAGGTGTCAAACACGTGTTCGGCATTCCCGGCGCAAAAATCGACCGCGTATTTGATTCGCTGGTCGACTCCCCTATCAAAACTATTCCGGTACGCCACGAAGCCAACGCCGCCTTTATGGCCGGTGCCGTGGGCCGCCTGACAGGTAAAGCAGGCGTCGCGCTGGTCACCTCCGGCCCCGGCTGCTCGAACCTGATCACCGGCGTCGCCACCGCGACATCGGAAGGCGATCCGCTGGTCGCACTCGGCGGTGCCGTTAAACGCGCCGACCACGTCAAACAGGTGCACCAGACCATGGACACCGTGGCGATGTTCCGCCCGGTCACCAAGTATTCCGCCGAAGTCACCTCGCCTTCTGCGCTGGCCGAAGTGCTGGCGAACGGTTTTCGCGCCGCCGAGTTCGGGCGTCCGGGTGCGGCATTTATCAGCCTGCCGATGGATATTGTCAACGAACCGGCCAGCGGTAAATTACTCACCTCGCAACCGCCGGTACTGGGCAGCGCGCCGCACGACGCGATATTGCAGGTCGCAAAGTTACTGAAACAGGCAAAAAATCCGGTGCTGCTGCTCGGCCTGATGGCCAGCCAGCCACGTAACGCCGAAGCGATCCGCCGTCTGCTGCACAAAAGCGATCTGCCGGTCACCAGCACCTATCAGGCGGCGGGGGTTATCGATCAGGCTTCCTTCCACCGCTTCGCCGGACGCGTCGGTCTGTTCAACAATCAGGCCGGTGACCGCCTGCTTCGCAATGCAGATCTGGTGATCACCATCGGTTACAGCCCGGTCGAGTATGAACCGGCGCAATGGAGTAACGGCACCGCGGAACTGGTGCACATCGACGCAATGCCCGCCGAGACCGACAGCGACTATCTGCCGGACGTCGAACTGGTGGGCGACATCGCCGACACGCTGGATCTGCTGACCGAACAGATCCCGCAGCGCATCAATCTGAGCGCCTCTGCTGTCGAGATCCTCGAAGATCGCCGCCAGCAACGTGAACTGCTGGCCCAGAAAGGCCGAAGCCTGAACCAGTTTGCGATCCACCCGCTACGTCTGGTGCGCGCGATGCAGGACATCGTCAACAGCGACGTCACCCTGTGCGTCGATATGGGCAGTTTCCACATCTGGATCGCCCGTTACCTTTACAGCTTCCGCGCCCGTCAGGTGCTGATTTCCAACGGTCAGCAAACCATGGGCGTCGCGCTGCCATGGGCCATCGGCGCTGCGCTGGTCGATCCCGGCCGCAAAGTGGTTTCCGTATCCGGCGACGGCGGCTTTATGCAATCAAGCATGGAACTGGAAACCGCCGTCCGTCTGGGCGTCAACCTGCTGCACATCATCTGGGTCGATGAGGCTTACAATATGGTGGCAATCCAGGAAGAGAAAAAATACCAGCGCACCTCCGGCATCCAGTTCGGCCCGATTGATTTCAAAGCCTACGCCGACGCCTTCGGCGCCAAAGGTTTCGCCGTCACCTCCGCCGAAACGCTGGAAAGCACCCTCCGCGCCGCCATGGACGTACAAGGCCCCGCCGTCGTCGCCGTCCCGGTGGATTACAGTGATAACGCGTTACTGATGGGGCAACTGGAGATGGGGCGGATTTTTTAGGGGGGATTGGTTTAATGAGGCGCAGAAATGCGCCTTAATGATTGAAAAAACGTAACGAGAACATGTAAATTAGTAGGTATTACTATAAATTTCTGGTCTAAATTCTGACTTAACAGTGGTGCCAACAAATGAGCACAGATTTCGAAAGTTTATTAAAAGAAACAGGATTCGCTGACGAAGTTAGAAAATTTATAAAACAAGCGAAAACAGGGGAGTTAAAAACTAAGGATTTATACTCCGACAAAATTTTCTCATACAAGTTAAAAGTAAGCTTTGGACAGGGCAATATTGCTCAGATTCCTTGGATCGCTTTCTTAGGAGAAGGTCAAGAAGTCTCAGAAGGGATCTATCCAGTATTCCTTTACTATAAAACTAGCGACCATTTAGTTTTGAGTTATGGAATAAGCGAGACTAAATCACCGAAAAAAAATTGGTCAGATTCCATACTGAAAAATAAGACGGTGTTTCAACACATGCGTGAAAAAGGTTTCCCTCTTAAACGCTATGGTACTTCTTATGTCGCAGCGGTTTATGACAATGCTTCCCAGATAGTTAATGAACCATCTTTTGATACGACCCTTTACCATGATTTAGGCAAGGTCCTTCAAAACTACCAACACACCTTAGAAAGTGAAGGGTCAGCCAACGACAGTCACAAAGCCACCATTCCAGAGGATATCCCGATGTTAAATCAAATTCTCTTTGGCCCTCCTGGTACAGGTAAAACATACGCAACAGTGAGTACTGCCCTCAGCATTTTAGATAAAGACTATTATGAATTAAATCAGTCGAATAGATCAGCATTAAAAATACGATTTGAACAACTTCGAGAAGAAGGGTTTATTAGTTTTGTTACCTTCCACCAAAGCTTTACTTATGAAGATTTTGTGGAAGGTTTGCGTCCTTCGATTGGTGCGAGCAATCAACTTGAGTACCACGTTGAACCGGGAATATTCAAAAAAATCTGCAACGATGCCGCAGCATCACCTTCTAAACTCTATGTATTGATTATTGATGAGATCAATCGAGGGAATGTTTCGCGTATTTTTGGAGAACTTATTACTCTTATTGAAACATCAAAACGCAAAGGAGAAGATGAGGAAATCGTAACAAAACTTCCATACTCCAAAGAAATATTTAGTGTGCCTAACAATGTTTATATCATTGGTACAATGAATACCGCTGACCGCTCTCTTTCAGGGCTTGATATCGCTTTACGTCGTCGCTTTATTTTCAGAGAAACACCTCCCAAACCCGAGTTATTAGAAGACATTAACATTGAAGGCGTAAATGTGGGGAGTATGCTCAGAGTAATTAATAATCGAATTCAGGTTTTGCTTAATGCAGACCATTGTTTAGGTCACGCGTATTTTATTCCTCTGAAGAAAAATCCAACGCTTGAACATCTGTCATCTATTTTTAAAGACCAAATAATCCCTCTATTACAAGAATATTTTTTCGAAGATTGGCAAAAAATTCGCTGGATCCTCAATGACCATCGAAAACACAGTGATTTTTGTTTTATTTTACCTGCGCAGTGGGATCAATCTCTCTTCGGTGCCGAGGTAACTGAGCCGCTAAAAGGTAATATTTACAAAATCAACGATGCTAATTTTTCAAAAATTGAAGCGTATCTCGGCATCATAGATATAAAATTGATTATGCCATTAGAAACGATTGCCGATGGGACAAGTGCTTAATGTTGTCCATCACAGTTAGAGAGTTTGCTCGATTAACGACGTCAAGCATCGAATCGACTTTAGATCGTGCTCACATCCCGGCCAGCGCTTTTGATTATCTCTGTAAACTCGCCTCCTCCTTCAAGGGTGGAACAGGCCTATTACAAGTCGAAGACCGGGCATGGTTAAAGTTAGATAACTATGTAGGGGTTATAGAAACCCCCTGTGGCACACGTATTGAAATATTACCCAAAAGCTTCATGGCGGAAGATTGCATTATTAAAGCAAGAAAACTTCTTCGGAAAATGATTGAAGCATCTTTCGACCTGCCAACTCGTCATGTTGGTGAAGCATCGCTTGAGCTTTTTAATACGCCTCTTAGTGAATGGGTTATGGAGAGGTTCGTTGATTCCTTCAACTCTTTAATCAAAAGAGGATTACGAGCTCATTATCAACGCATAGACGAAGAGCAATTCTTCCTTAAAGGGCAGATTAACTTTTCAGCTCAGATGAGACAATCGCCCAGCCAACAACATAAATTCCAAATTCGCCATGACATTTTTACTTTTAATCGTGCTGAAAATCGCCTTTTGAAATTAGCCTTGTTACGTGTATCTAAAACTACTGAACAATCAAAAACTTTACGCTTGAGTCAGGACTTACTTTCACTGCTGAATGAGGTCACAGCCAGCACAGAAATTAGCAGGGATTTTAGTGTTTGGTATAACGATCGTTTAATGAGTGACTACAAAGATATCAGACCATGGTGTGAACTGATATTAGGGGAGCACATGCCAAGTTCAATTCTTGGCGAATGGCGCGGGGCCAGCCTCCTTTTCCCTATGGAAAAACTTTTCGAACGTTACGTCGTTAAATGGCTAAAAAAACAACTACCAAGCGAGGCGATACTCCATTCACCTGCCAGAAGTAGATATCTTTGTGAGCATTTAGATGCTTCTTTTTTTCGCTTAGAACCCGATATTTTGATCGAACATGAAGGAAAAACATGGTTGCTTGATACAAAGTGGAAGCGCTTAAATTCTAGTGATAGAGGAAGCAAATACGGCCTGAGTCAGAGCGACTTTTATCAGCTTTTCGCTTATGGAAATAAGTATCTAGGCGGCCAAGGACATATGTTTTTGATCTACCCTATGACCTCGACTTTCAATCAGCCGCTTCCAGACTTCTCTTTTAGCGAAACTCTTAAATTAAGCGCGATCCAGTTCGACATTGAAAATGATAAGCTCATCGTTGAGCAAGAACTTTTGCAATTAATCAATAAATCATGCAATTAATCAGTTTTGCATTATCTTTTCCAAGACATCTCGCAAAACTGAAAACTGCCTAAAAATTCCTCTTACTGTACAAATTCCCACGTATTAGACTCTCTTCGCTGCGGCAAAATCCGCAGTCAGAATTAGCGTTCTGTCCCAGTTTGGTGCCATCAACTCTATGAAAATAGGGTGAATATGGTACGGTCTGCACTCACCCAAATTATGGTGGCTCAGACAGTGGCTTCTCACGAAGCACCGGATTCCAGACTGGCCGGAACGCTAACGCTGTTTGAGCTGCCACCATCGGGATTAGCGTCTCTGGAGGTAGTTAATCAACTATCAGCTGGAGTATTAAAATGGAATTTTCTAACACTGCTTTTTCAAACACCTCCGCACCGGAGGCCCACAATGCCTAATCTTTATGACAATACCCCGCTGGAACTGGAAGAGATCGTCGATCACTGTCGTGCGTTGTCTTATGCCATTGTGTCGCTGGATAATCCGCAGGCGAAAGACCTGCTGGGATATATTCTGTGTGAACGGCTGGAAGTGCTGTATCAGACGCTGGAAATGCCCTTTAGCGATGACGACGTGGTGGCTATAGAAGTGACGGAAGCACTCACACACTAAGCGGATTTACAGACGAAAAAAGCCAGCGCAACTGCGCTGGCATGATGATTCACAGGCGTGTGAATTAGAAATCGTAGAAGATGGTAACCCAGGTGGCGTCAGCTTCGTCGTCGGTGGTGTGCGCTAATGTGCGTTCCACGTAAACAGACAAGCCGTAACCGATGGTGGTACCCGCGCCCAGATAGACGTGGTTCGCGTGATATTCTTCGCCGCCTTTCAGTTGCAGGGAATCGGCTGCAACGTATGGCTGGATAGATTTCAGGAACGGTTTGTCGATATTAAAGGTATAACCGACGAACCCTTCCACACCGTAACCGCTGCCAGCAAAATAATGTTCGACAGGATTTTCACGGGTGCTCGGCACAAAATCTTTGTAATAACTGCCGGTGCCGACGATGTACCAGTTGTTTGGCTGCCAGGTTAATGCGGTACCAGACAACTGCTGATGATAATCTTTTTCGTTATATTGATTATCTTTCACCGTGGCGTCAGTCAGGCTATACGCCGCACTCCAGACCAAATCTTTGGTGAGTTTATAATCGAAGCCTAAACCACCACCATTATTACGGCGATAGTGCTGATCCTCGCCCGCCTGAATTTCATCTTCAGGTAATAAGTAGTTGGCATATAACGTCACAGGGCCAAAGTCGTTGGTATATTTCAGGCTGCTTTTCGGCTTATTCGCGCCATCGTAACTGCCGTTAATACCAATACCCGTACCGCCCGCATGACCATCGTTATCCCATACGTCACTTTTAATCCCGACAACGGAATAATAAATACCGTACTGGTGGCCGTAGGTTAATGTCCCGTAACGATCGTCTTTAAAGCCCGCATATAACTGACGCTGAGTATCACGCTGACCGCCTTCCGGATAATGATCATTCATACCCAGAAGGTTCGCCATGTCCACACCCAGCTCGTAGTAAGCGATGACAGAGGTGTCTTGCGTCAGTTTATAATCACCACGGAAGCGGAAACGGGTGCCGCCATCGTGACCATTTTTATAATAACCCGGTTCCGGGCCGTTATTGAAAATCCACTCTGGGCGGATGCTCCCGCCGACCTGCAAGCTTAATGGCGCCAGCAAAGCATTACTTTGAGGATTTTTATCTAAAACAGTAATCTCGGCTTGCGCGCTGGCAGATAATGCCGACAGCACGACGCCGCCAATTAAGATTGACGCTTTTAAATTGCTCATTATTACCCTGTCTTTATTATTTATGTGATGTGTGTGCGGTCTTGCGCCGCGTATAAATAATTAACATAGGTATGACGGGGGGCAAAGTGAAAATTCAGAAAGTTCCTTATAAGAAAATTATATATAGGGAGTAATTAGTAAACAATAATATTGTGATATGTAACTATAAGAAAATTTTTATGTTTTAGTGATTAAATACAGAACAATATGATAAAAATACGAGCAATTGTAAACTTACGGCAACTAAAAATTGAAATATTTAATAACAATTACATCCTAAAAATAGCATCAATAAGTAAATCATGCCAGCGTGATAATGACATTACGTGACAACCACTTAATATTATTACATTCAATTTGAGTTAATTCAAAATCGCCAGAATAATATCCGGAAAAGACTGTTATTAATTAACCAATTTCAATTTTTATCTCATGGATACCATTCTGGTGGTGAATATCCCCGGTTCTCTGTGCGAATTTTGCGAGACATCTTCCAGTTCCGACAACAAACCACTGTAAATATAAACAGGTTATTTCTTTGCAGCATGAACAGGCATACAGTTCACTGGCAGCGGCAATCACCCCGCCAGTAAAGGGGGCCTCGACTCACTGACAATGGAATGATCTTCATGACTAATACTGAAAACAGCACGGCCTTCACCGCAAACTCTGTCACCGTTTTTCGTTCACTGATTGAAGGGTTGGATCTCAGCCACTTCGGGGAAGCGCAGCTTTATGATCTCAGCGCGCTGGCATCGGAGTCCGCCGGCGGACTGTGCCAGGGGTTGTTGTGTTTGAGCGAAGGACTGGAGAACTGCGAGATAATCCCACCGGAGGGGATTGCACAGGTCAGCGGCTACCTGAAAGCATCAGCGCATCTGATCCCTGTGCTCTTTGAATTATGCGAGCAGGCCAACAGCAGCCTGATGCGTATGAAAAAAATTACGGCTTATCCGATGAACTGACGTGCGCGGCGATATCCCGCATGACATTTCGCGCTGTCTTGCTGATCCCACCGAGCTGGAAAAAGCCATGAATGACACCCAGATAGCGCTGAGCAGTACATTCAACACCCTGCTCAGTCAGCCGGGAGTACAGCGCCTCGCTTTCGTCACATAACGGATCGTATTCCGCAGTGATGATGTGAACCGGCAGCAATCCGGCAAAGTCATCGCGCCACAAAGGACTGGCTTCAGGGTGCATGAAGTCAGTCTGCGGGAAGACGGACGGCCAGCAGCGATGAAGTCGTTAACCAGCTCAGTAAGTCGATCGGTATTAACGATCAGTTCTTACTTATTGATCTATCAAAACGATTATCTTTTGCCAGCCAGCTCTGGTTATCCTTGGCGTTCCTGAACATGGATTAAAACTCTTATATTATTAGCGGCTTATTTTGCAGCCGGGATTTGTTACGCCGCGAAAATACCAAATGAAGAATAATGCGAATACGAGATGAAAATGAAAAGATGCACCCGATGCAATAAAAAAAGAAACTTCATCGAACGATTATTTTCTCAGGATAAAGAGCTTTGCGAGGAATACATTTACGATATTCAATCGGAAATCAGAGAAAGAAGAGAAATCCCGGTCAAAAGGCATGATGACGAATGACGCTCATTTCAGAAATTCAAACTGAACGGATTGATGTCAGCATCATCATTCCTGTCTATATCCGACAGCAAAGATTACACTTATAAGGTAAATGCCGATTCCATCACGCATCGCAGCGATTATTTTGACGTCAGGACACAAAGCTATATAGAGGTGATTGCGGAAATCATCCGGCTGGCCAGGCTGGAGCAGAACATAAGAATCAGGGTGTTTTTGTACCGGCATGCGCTGGTGGAGGCGCGGCATTTTTTGGGGTTGTTTAGAAATAATGTGGGGGACAAGATCAGGGTGAAATCATGCTTCAGAGGAAGCATTTCAGCCGGTGATTTATTTAGAGGTATTAACAGCCTGAGTGATGTATTTTTCTTTATTAAGCTGTCAGGCAAACTTTTATAAATGAGATCCTGAAAGAAGCGATAAAGCAGGTCAGACACGAAATAAGTAAACAGACCAGTCATACTGGTCTGTTTGTTTCCAATCAATGCATTTTTTTATCACCTACAAAGATATGATGTTTCGAACGCGCGCGCGGATGAATGAAGAAATGTCCTTCAGGCGCTGAATCTGTAGTGATAGGTTCAAGTGTTAAATTACATGCCTTACCACGCTTATCATGCAATGCATAGATAATGAACGGAATCGACACCACTACCAGGAAGCTGACGATCAGCAAACCCGCGTAAAGGTGGTTCGCCTCCCCGCCCGGCAGACCAGAAGGCGGACAGAACGAGACCACAAAGGCAATCATTGAAACCAGTAAACCGACCATCGCAACGCTAAGTTTTACCGTTTTTCCACCAGGAATATTAAAGGTTCGCTTGTTTTTCGACTGCTTGCACACCAGATTGATATATCCGAGGAAAAGCAGGAAATAGCTGCACAGATAAATAACAACGGTTAATGCCAGCGCAATCAGGAATGACATATTATTGCCGCCGCCTGTATTGGTCAGAACAATCAGAGCCACAGAAGTGATGATTAACTGGGAAATCACCAGAACGACGGGTACACCGTTCTTATTAATTTTGGCGAAACTCGCGGGCAATATGCCTTTTTGCGCCGTCACCAGCATTCCACGAGATGGCCCGACAATCCAGGCAGCAATTTCAGCCAATACTCCCAACATCAACAACGCGGCAATAACACGGATAGCCCACTCAAAACCGCTGCCAAAGTGATTAATTAGCACGGTGAAAGTCTGAATCACACCCGCCGATAGATTAATATCACTGTGAGGGATCACGGCAGCGATAGACAACCCGCCGATAGAACTCAGGAAGATGGCCGCAGCCATTAACAACAGCATCGCGAGCGGATAGTCCCGCCCCGGATTCTTCATTTCGTTGACATGGGTTGCAGAAGCCTCAACACCCATGTAACTCAGGATAAACGCCACGAATACCACTAAGGTACCCATCTGGGTAAAGTCCGGGAAGAAAGTCGACATGCTCATTTTGATAGCCACCGGCGCACCGGAATGCAAATAGCTAAGCGCCAAAACAACCAGAATTAATGCAGGCAGCAGGATACCTGCAAAAAAACCGATTTTTGCAATACGTGCCGTATTCCTGGTGCCGCCGAACTGCGTTAAAGCCAGCCCCCAGAGGATCACCAGCGCCGCTACCGTTTTTACTATCGGATCGTTGTTTAGCTCCGGCCATTTGAGGATGTAAGAGAGCGCACCCAGCACAAAATAGAGCATGGGGATAAACCCAATCGCGATTTGCAAATAACCGAACGAAATAGCCGCAAATCCCCATTTTTCACCGAGCGTTTTAGAAACCCAGGTGAAAACGCCCCCCTCCTGCCACCCTTCCACCGTCGCCATTTCGGCCGCACAAAGACCGACGGGAATAAACCACAGCAGGCCGCCTAACAGCAGAAAGAAAATAAGGGAAAAACCCGAGGTTGCAAACGTGGGGTATTCATAAACGGCCATCACCATCGACGCCGTGATAGCAAAAAAGCCCAACAACGATAATTGTTTAGGTGCGGCGCTTTTTATTGTGCTCGCCATAACTGATCTCCTGAAGGAAGCGCAGAGTCTTCTCAGTAAGTTTTAATCTGAAATTTAGGGGGGACTGTCGGGTCACCCCGGAACAAGAGAAGTCACGCGTTTATGCGTGATTAAAGCCGCCCGTGCGTGATGCGCTGGAAGGCTGGCTGAGCGGGTGACTCATGAAGTCATTCAGCGCACGTTTCATATCTTCAATGAGCAGGCAGCCCAGGTCGTAGCTCACACCGTGACGGACCAGAATGCGCTGAACCACCAAATCTTCTCGGTGGGACGGCATGGAGTAAGCCGGCACCTGCCAGCCACGCACGCGCAGCTTCTCAGCCAGATCGTAGAGCGTGTAACCGCCAAGGTAAGCACCCTCTTTCAGCGTCCAGGCCAGTGCAGGGATACCTTTTTGGCTGTCGCCATCGAAAATGATCTCAAACGGCCCAAGCTTGCCGATTTCTGCCGCCAGATGCTGGGCTGTGGCGTAACAGGCGTTATGGATTTTTGCGTACCCTTCTCGTCCCAGACGCAAGAAGTTGTAGTACTGCGCAACGATCTGACCGCCAGGGCGTGAAAAGTTAAGCGCAAAGGTCGGCATGTTTCCGCCCAGATAATTAACGTTGAAAATTAGCTCTTCAGGCAGATCTGACGACTCGCGCCATATCACCCAGCCAGCGCCAAGCGGAGCCAGACCAAATTTATGTCCTGATGCGTTGATGGATTTAACTCGTGGTAAACGGAAATCCCACTCCAGTTCCGGGGCACAGAATGGCGCCAGAAAACCGCCGCTGGCGCCGTCAATATGCATTGGGATGTCCTGCCCGGTCTGCAGCTGAAGTTTATCAAGAGCATCGCTTACTGCTTTCACCGGCTCGTACTGGCAGGTAAATGTCACGCCAAGCGTAGGGATCACACCGATAGTATTTTCATCCACACGCTTAAGTACCTCTTCCGGCGACATGATAAGACGATCGCCTTCCAATGGGATCTCACGCAGTTCAACGTCGAAATAGCGGGCAAATTTATGCCAGCAGATTTGAACCGGGCCACATATCAGATTTGGTTTGTCGGAAGGAAGCCCCTGCAGAGCGCGCTTCTTGCGCCACTGCCACTTCAGTGCCAACCCGCCAAGCATTGCCGCTTCTGAAGAACCAATGGTGGAACAACCCAGCGTGGTTGTCGGCATGGGGGAATTCCACAGGTCCGCCAGCATTCGCACGCAACGAGCTTCAATTTCAGCAGTTTGCGGATATTCATCTTTATCGATCATATTTTTATCGATGGACAAATCCATAAGTTCCCGGATTTCATCATCTACCCAGGTCTGACAAAAAGTCGCAAGGTTCTGACGTGAATTACCATCAAGTAATAATTCATCACGAATCGCATTAAATATATTGCGAGGCTCACACTCTGCTATTGGAAAAACTGAAGTGGGTAATGATGATGCTAACTCTGCTGACGCATAAACGTCATCTTTATTCGATAGTGTAACTTTCATATGCTCGCTCACTTTATAAACAATTAGAGGTTTTCTTATTTAAAAATATAAGCAACGCCAATAAATGACCAAATCAAATATTGAACGGCGCCGGGGGAATTCGATAGCGTTTATGTCATGGAAACTATGATCTGACAGACGATAACCTGACAGAGGATAAATAAAACCGCGCCACAGCCAGTGACTTCTGTTAGCTGTTTACAATTCAAATTCTGCAATAAATAAATTATTATCAATACGTTATTTTCCCGATAATAGACGTAATAAAAAACGCCTCACTTTATGGGAGTTAATTAATTTATAACTTTGGACAACCTTGTCATTTGCAGTTTCCAAAGTTGTCATTGGAAACACATCATCTGACTCCGGGAAAATAAACTCTTCATATGTAACCATCTTTGGCGGAACCGTATTTCCCGTAGCTATAGTTGAGCCCAGGGACTGCGGCAAAATGAAAGAAGTGAGAGTTAAAAGTAAAATTTTTCCAACACGCATGATGCCTCTTGTCGGGTGAATACCGTAAAATAATATATTGATGCTGAGGGCAGCTTCATAACGACAGCGGGTCCTCTTCTGACCTTGAATAACTGTTCCATATATCCAGCAAATATTCTTTTATTCTCACCTTCCGACTTAACTGCCTGCTATAGCAAATAATGTCATTGAGTGATCCCGCCACTTCTTTGGGAAACCTTTTTTGGTGTTGAGCATTTATTAGCCAGCGACGTAAAAAAAGGTCTTCTTGTGCGGCATCCTGTGATGGATGTCTGTGATTGTTGATGTAAAGAGCTATCAGCGCACACCAGGAAAGATGAGCTATTTTTTCATTGGTATTATTCAATTTTCTCTGCCTGATAAAGATAAAGATAAAGAGATAATAGTTTTTTCAATAACGAATTTAGTGTGACAATCTATTCTTTGTTTTTATCAAAATACATAGGATAAACACCCCGTCATTATCATCTCAATCTCACATCTGTAATCCATACTAAACAGGGATGACAAGTGTAAGTCATATCTCTCACAATAAAGGTGGCGGTCCTATTACCATCAGGCAATGTAAACCCTATTCTATAAATGTTTTCCAGAAACAATTTATTGAAAGGATATTATTATGAAAAACTTATTATTAGCCAGCATGATAGCTACCGTGATGACCGCGACTCCAGTTTGGGCGTCAGAAAATACTGCCGATGTTAAAACGGAAACCACTTCAGTTAAAAAGGTTCAACGCGAAGCCGGAGAGGTATTGCACATGGCCGGACAGGGATTTGATGCGATGCGCGATATACAATTGGCCAGAGTCGCCATATTTCAGGGGCATACTGGAAAAGCCGAAAACTATATCGCTAACGCGACGACCTTGCTCTCTGATACCAGCACAGACTGGAGCAAGTTCACCAAGATGGATCATAATGCGAAGATGATTAACGATCAGTATATTATCATTAATTCTAATTTTTCGATTTCAGAGAACTTCGTTGCCTCACCAGAAAAAGAGGCCGCCATTAAAAAGGCTAACGAGAAAATCTCTGAGGGCGATCCAAAAGGAGCCGTCGACACGCTGCGTTTAGCTGGCATGAGCGTGGTGCAAAATCAGTATCTGATGCCATTACAACAAACACGCCATGCCGTTGCCGAAACCACCCATCTGCTCAACACTGGCAAATACTACGAAGCCAATCTGATGTTGAAAAGCGCAGAAGATGGAATTGTGGTGGAAAGCCAGCTTATAGATTTAACCAAATGATTTGAAATATCACTATTATTATCTGTCTGGCAGTTCTTGAATGTCTGCCGGACAAATAATGGCGATCTCTTCACTGACGTCCTGCAAAATGCTTCTGACTGATTTCAGCACCGACAGACAATATTCATTCGTCAACTCAATCTCATCCATGGCTTCAACAGGGACAAGAATTGTTTTAAGTTCTGCTATTTCGAGAAGCTGAGAAGCACCATGAAGGCGATGCATGGCCTGCCTGAACTTGCTGAAAGAGCCCACTGTGATTGCCTTCTCAGCTTCAGCCAGATCCTTCTTAGCTTCACGATAGAAAACCTGAATCAGCTCATTGAGCAGATCCTTTTGTCCGCCAGTGTTGCGATTCAGTACATCCACATTGAGATGAGAAATCGCAGGTGTAACCGGACGCCCTCGCGCAAGCTTATTGAGTTCATTGGTCAGAGTTCCCAGGGAAACGGGTTTAAAAAGACAGAGATTCATCCCGCTTTGCAAACATTTCTCTCGCATGTGCTCCTGAGCATTTGCCGTCAGTCCCCAGATTTGTAAAGTGGGATGGCTTTTTCGTATGTCTTTAGAAAGTGTAATTCCATCTTTGCCCGGCATATTAATGTCAGTAATCAACAAATCGAAATGCATTCTCCCTAGCATTTTCTCTGCCACATCCCCGTCACTGGCTTCATGCACCTCATAACCGATATTTTGTAATTGCCTCCTGAGCAGCAGGCGGTTAGCTGGATGGTCATCTGCTATCAGAATAGAGAGAGGGGCGAGAGCTAAAGGCTCACTTTGAGGTACTGAGGAAATGTCTGGCTGTGGCGCACATATTTCCACAGGTAAGTTGAGGGTAAGAGTCGTTCCGCTGCCGGGCTGGCTATCCATCGTGAGTGTGCCATGCATCAGCGAAACGAGCTCTTTGCATATCGCCAGCCCTAAGCCCGACCCGGTTTGCAAACGTCCGGACCTGGCCTGGGAGTAACGCGTAAAAAGTGTCGCCTGTTCGTCCTGGGAAATACCGCATCCGGTATCACTGACAAGGATCTGAATTCCGGTTTGATAGTCGCTAAATCTATGCTGATGCACACACACCTGAACCCAACCTTCATCAGTAAACTTCAAAGCATTACTGATGAGATTATTCACAATCTGCCTGAGTGCCTGAGGGTCAACGAGTACCTGTATATCATTGGGAAGAGTAATATTAACATTTAATGAAAGATTTTTTTTCTGCGTAATCCCCTCAAAAGAGCGGCATATTTCAAGAATCAGTTTATTAACATCGGTTCTTTGATATTGAATCTGATATTTACCTGACGCCACTTTATCAACATCAAGTATTTCGCCGATCAACCCTAACAATGATTGCGCTGTGGAATATACCTGTGAAATAGCTTCCCGATGTTGTTGATCATCGAGTTTATGACCGTCCAGTAATTCTAAGAAACCCACAATGGAGCTGACAGGAGTGCGCAATTCATGTGTCATCGTGGCGAGAAACTGACTTTTTGCTTCCGTTGCAAGAATCGCTTTATTTTTTTCCTCTTCAAGTGCGCTGGAAAGAGATTCTTTCAGCTGAAGCTGAATTTCCAACTGACGCTCGGACTCTTTACGTTTACGTACTTCACTTAACAGATAAATTCCCCAGATCAGGCTACTTATAATCAGAGTTCCGGCTAACGCGATAACGAGATAAAATTGCTTGCTGTATAGGTTCCAGGTTTCGATCTGAACTTTAGGCATCTTTGACCATTTTTCAGTCAACTGAAGTATCTCTCGCGGTGGAATCGACATAAGAGCTTTGTTTAAAATGGATTTCAATTCAGGATCGCTTTTGGATAAGGCAAAACTGATTGGTGCAAGCGGCATATCTGAGAGGCGCATATAATTTAATGCATTAGGATAATAGTGATCGATGATATAGCGTGCTGATAATTGAGTTGTCACTGCTGCATCAACCTCACCTTTATTCACCATATTCATAGCAATGCTGGTGTTTTCTACTAAGATCCATTTTACCTGTGGGTACTTATCCCTGAGTTGACGGTCAATGGTAAAGTGAGAAGGTATTGCGACCTGAGTAATATCTTTGAGCGAAGTATCCACTGCTCGTTTTAGTTTCGTTACCAGGACAAAAGGGACTTTCATAAAAGGATCACTGAATGAAATATGATCTACCCTTTCACTGCTATAAGTGGCGGCGGGGATCAGATCCCACTCCCCTTTAAGCATTATCTTAATCATTCCAGCATTTGAATTAGTAAATACCGGTTCAAATTCCATACCGGTTTGTATCTGGATAAGATTCAAGATATCACCCATAATGCCGCGAATTTCATTCTCGTGATTGGTGATTGTAAAAGGAGGATAGTATGGGTTGACAAGTACACGTATTTTTTTATGTTTTTTAAGCCATTTCTTCTCTCGGCCACTTAATGTAATTGGCTTATTTAAAAATGAGAGATTCCCTCTGTCTAGCCAGTTTTGAGTAATCTGAATATTTGTTTCATTTGATATTGCATGAATAAAGTTATTGATAGTTTCACAGAGTATGACTTGTTCAGAATTAAAAATGAAGTGATTATCCAGATCTGACTGAAGAAAGTAACGTATCACTGAGAGTGACTGAGGAAAAAACTTAGAAATATAATTACCGGTGGAGATGTTATCACCAATAAAGTAAGTATTTTCATTATCTGATACTGATGACATGGCGAGATAATCAGTATCATAATATTTAATCACTGCATTAGGGAAGTCAGCTTTGATACTCTCGGCAGGAGGGCATGATTCAGAGCATGCAATAGTGACCGTTTTATCTGTTGATAAAGGCTGCATCGCGTTTTTTAAGGATGTCACGAGCGTCGGATAGGTTCTGACTAAAGCCGAGCTATGCAGTAAATCATCCTCTTCATAGGTTTTACGCGTCAATGGGGTAAGCAGCATATCGACGTGGTTTTTTCTGAGTTCTTCAAGTGCTTCGGCCTCGCTGCTATACAGTGTAATAGTGATCTTAACACCCAGGCTCTTTTGCATTAACGCCAGATAATCAGCATTAATTCCTCTGTAATAATGGTCAACGCTATCGTAAACAACGGGTGAAATCTCAGGCGTCCATGTACCAATAACCAGACTCTGTTTACGGGCAATCAGGCGTATTTCATCCTTACTTAATTTTACCCTCTCAAAATTATTAATAAAACTATTTTTAATTTCAATATTCTTTACCGTAGCCGCATTTACAGGGAATAGCACAATTAAAAGTATAAACGCAAAAATCTTCATGAGTTTATCCAAGCTTATTTCTTTGCGCAAAACTAAAAAGATCCATCAAAGAATTACAGTTAAGCTTTTCTAACAAACTTCTTTTATAGGTACAAACTGTTTTATTGCTAATGTTCATTTTACTGGCGATACTGGTATAATCAGTACCGTTAATCATATATCTGAAAACTTTTACTTCCTGCATGGAAAGTGAATCCAGTTTGCCTTGTTCACTTGTTGTCTCGCCATAAAAACGACTCAGCGTGAAAGGGAAATAACTGTAACCATTATTGGCAGCTTCAATTGCAGACATAATATTATTAAGTCCTTCTTTTTTACTGACAAATCCATTTGCTCCTAACTCTGCACTGCGCTGTCCATAAAAGACTTCATTTTTAGCCGAAATGACGATAATAGCCCCTGAATAACGACGCTTACGTAATTGCTCCAGCACTTCGATACCGCTTAGTACAGGGATGTCGACATCAATGATAAGAAGATCGGGTTTTAGCGTTTCGACTTTATTGACGACGTTTCCCCCTTCATCCAGTTCTGCCAAAATGTCTATTCCATTTGCATTAAGCAAATTTCTTATCGCGATGAGTGCGATAGGGTGGTCGTCTACGATTATTGCCTTCATTATTAAATCATCATCCTTTGATTTAACAAAAATTAAACATCAATTCCTTCAAATTTCCTGTGTCCGAGAAAATATGAGAGATACATATAACGACATTTACAATTGAAATATGCGAGTCGTTAAATATTAATTATTGAGGTTGCCACATGAAATACATTCTAACATTTATTACGGGAGTGAATATAAACGCAATATAAATGAGGGCATAGTTAAAGATGAGAGCTATACGCATTCAGTAATATATTGTTTTAACATTGTTAATTTTAGATTAATTATTTCAGCCATCGATTACATACGTAAGAAAAATTCTACAAAGAATACGAATCATTCTTCTATAAATACCATACCTTTCTATTATCTAATAGTTCCAGAACGTGCAGCTTAAACCCAAGTTATCAGGAAGTTAAACTCTTTACTGAGTTCTGCCTTTTTGTCATTGATGTCTGACAGCGTCGACATCAAGAAATAATTGTGGATATATCCGGTGAAAATAGATTTTAAGAATAAAAAAATAGTCATCACTAGCATTATTATTATGATTATAACAATTTCCCTCGTGACCTTAGCATATAGATATCTCTTACTCGGAAACGTGCAAACCACGGATGATGCTTATGTAGCAGGAAACATAAATCCGGTATCAGCGCTCATTAATGGAAGTGTCATTACGGTTAACCATACTGACACCGAATTTGTAAAGGAAGGTGATGTGCTGGCGGTTCTTGATGATACCGATGCACAACTCGCTTATAAAAAATCTAAACATAACCTGGCGTATGTTGTCCGGCAAACACAACAGCTTGCCTTTCAGAATGACCAGCTTGAAGCAGATGTCAGGCAGGCAAAAATTGCGTACAGCCAGGCGGTAACTGATTACGAGCGTCAAAACGGACTGAGCCGTGATGCATTGATTGCCAGAATGGCGCTTGAACATTATCGAAATAAGATGTCCTCCCAAAAAGCAGCATTAGATGCAGCCATTCAGCAATATAAAGCCAGCAAAGCATTGTTGCTTGATACGCCCATTAATGAACAACCGCAGGTTCTGCAGGCCGCAGATGCCGTCCGAGAGGCATGGATCACTTTGCAACGTACGGTGATCCGCAGCCCGGTGACAGGGTATATCGCAGAAAGAAATGTGCAGGTTGGTCAGACTGTTTCTGCCGGGCAAACGTTGATGTCAGTCATTCCTGTTGAACAAATGTGGGTTAATGCAAACTTCAAAGAAACCCAGCTTAGCGGCGTTTCTTTAGGCCAGAAAGTGACCATTATCAGTGATATTTACGGAGATGAAGTCCCATATGAAGGACATGTCACCGGGATAAATATGGGAACTGGAGGTAGTTTCTCCCTCCTGCCTGCGCAAAATGCCACAGGTAACTGGATTAAAGTCGTTCAGCGCGTACCAGTGCGGGTCGCACTCAATCCAGCGCAACTGCTTGAACATCCCTTGCGAATTGGTCTCTCCACGACGGCGAAGCTCTATTCCAGCGGTCAAAATGAGGTGGGTGATGAAACACTTTCAAAACATGTTATCTCAACCCCCGCCTTGAGCAGTAAGGCGCTTGTGGTCGAAACACGGGGAATTGAAAGTGTGATCACCGGGATTATTGCGCGAAACGGGGCACAATAATGGCGTGTTCATCATCAGTACTCCCGCCGCTGAAAGGCAGCACCCTAATTTTTGTCACTATTGCGCTGGCAATGGCGACTTTTATGCAAATGCTCGACTCAACAATAACGAATGTGGCGATCCAAACGATTTCCGGGTCATTGGGCGCTTCTTCCGATGAAGGAACCTGGGTTATTACATCTTTTGGTGTGGCGAATGCTATTTCGATTCCTGTCACGGGGCGACTTTCGTTGCGTTTAGGAGAACGACGTCTTTTTTTAATGTCTGTCACACTCTTTTTCATGACATCGTTTTGTTGCGGAGTGGCCTCCAGTCTCGATATGCTGATTTTCTTTCGTATCATTCAGGGATTAGTCGCAGGCCCCCTCATTCCGTTATCTCAAAGCCTGCTCCTGCGCAATTATCCCCCGGAGAAACGCACCTACGCTTTAGCTATCTGGTCTATGACCGTTATCATCGCCCCGATTTTTGGCCCTATTCTCGGGGGCTATATTTGCGATAATTACCATTGGGGATGGATCTTTTTTATTAATGTCCCTATGGGTATCGCGGTAGTTTTAGTTTGTTCTTTCTTACTGAAGGGCCGGGAAACTGCCACTCAGCCAGTGAAACTCAATCTGATTGGACTAAGCCTGTTGGTATTGGGAGTGGGGTCTCTGCAAATAATGCTGGATAAAGGCAAAGACCTTGACTGGTTTAGCTCCTCCACGATTGTGACGCTCACAATAATTTGCGTTGTGACTTTGCCCTTATTCGTGCTGCATGAAATAAAAGATAAAAACCCCTTGGTTGACTTAAGTCTTTTCAAATCCCTGAATTTTAGCATCGCCATTTTGTGTATTGTTTGCGCCTATCTTATCTATTCCGGTGCTATTGTTTTGATGCCTCAACTTTTACAGAGTGTATATGGCTATACTTCAGTTTGGGCTGGTTTAGCTTACGCACCGATAGGCATAATGCCACTGATCATCGCTCCACTCATTGGTCGCTACAATAAGAACATAGACATGAGGCTGCTGGTTACATTCAGCTTTACGGTCTATTTCATATGCTATCATTGGCGTTCTGTTACTTTCACGCCGACGATCGATTTTACGTCAATTATTTGGCCGCAGTTGATACAAGGGTTCGCGGTTGCGTGCTTCTTTCTGCCTTTAACAACAATATCTTTAGCAGGACTTTCTTACGATAAATTGGCCAGTGCTACAAGCCTGAGTAATTTTTTGCGCACTCTGTCAGGTTCTGTAGGGACATCTTTGACGATGACGTTATGGAGCCGGAGAGAATCGGTGCATCACGCCCAGTTAACAGAAAATATTAATTCTGCCAATCCTGTTTTTGAGCATTATATCAGCAATTTAAAAACGGCAGGATTAAGCACTTCTCAGGCGCTTGAATACATTAATCAGACCATTACTCAGCAATCACTGCTGATTTCTGCGAATGAAATATTCTCTGTTTCGTCTTATGTTTTTCTTACACTCACTTTATTGGTTTGGTTTGCTAAACCTTATAAAAAATAAGAGGAAGATACTGATGGGCATGAAACGAGTGTTTAATTTATATTTAGCGTTAATAAATCCAGTCTGATTAAATGTCAACGCCCCTGCCCGTCTGTACATTTCTATATTTAGATTATTATCTCTATGGTGGTTTACAGCTTCGGGCACTCTAAACCTTGTGATAGCAGAATAGCGATTACATTTGTCTGCCACTTTCCCCCCTGGCTCTGTGTAAATACAGATATAACCGCGACTGATTTCTCAGTTAACGTGATAGTTCACAGAAACGTAAATAACATCCCTCTCCCCTTAGTGGGTTATTTTGAAGTTGCGAATGATTTTTTGACGTAAAAAATCGGCAAGTTTCAAATTTTACTATCATTCGGAGATATTACATTTATGTGACAGCAGCCTGAGTCCTATCAAAACCTCCAATTATGAGCCTGAACTACCAGTCTTCGTTTTGGGAGAACTGCCTCAGATGACAGTTCTCATCCTCACGGGCTTTTGCATTTATAAAATCAGCGATTTCCATCCTCTGGATACAGTCAATCAGTTGTAAAAGGTGGTGTAAGTGTAAGCATCCCCGTAATCCGCGCCATTCACCTTATCTCTCCCCCCATAACACAAGCCTGCGACAGAGTGTGTCTCACCATGCTCATATATTAAATAAAATTAAATAGAATACATTGCGACACAACTTGTCACGCCCATGGAGAAAATAAGATTTTCAAAGGGGAATAACATGAAAAACACTCAAAATGCTGAACTTATTCAATCATTCGAACGCGATAACACTCTGCAACTGTGGATATTACGTCTTTTTTTCCGGTTAGGTGCGCATAAGCAATTCATGACTCAGCACGGATTTAACAATCAGCCTCTGGCTGGATATCTGAACCTGACTAAATATGAAGATGAGGAGTTCAATCATCAGTTACAGCAATCGATACTGGGGGTATTACGTTTGCGTCATGCGGAGCTTGAACGACAGATCCCGATGACGAAGTCTACTGAATTTCAGCAGGCATTAGAGAGCCTGGCCCGCCGAATTGGACTCAGTCCAGCTGAAAGCTTAATTCTGGAATTCACTTTGCAACTCCATCAAGAGCAACTGCTTGATGATACCGCTGACTACCTTGGAGCGATGACTTCAGCCAAAGTTTACAGGGCTCTGGCTGCAGTACTGGATCTCACGGAGGACGATGTCCGCTTCGCATTAGGACCGTTAAGCGTATTAACAAAAACCGGTCTTGTGAATCTGGAAACCAATGGCGCCTATACATTACGCAATAAACTCGAGCCATTTTCCCCGACCTTTTATGAACGTCTGTCTGCGGGTGAAACAGATCCAGCCAGGCTACTGGGGGGGATGATTTCCCGCTGTGAACCAGCGCATCTTAAATTTGAAGATTACCAGCATATTCCAGCGATCAATGTGATGAGGCAGTGGCTTCATTATGCTTTTCAATCCAGTCGTATCGGTGTGAATATCCTGATTTATGGGCAACCGGGAACGGGTAAGAGCCAGCTCTGCCGATTGCTGGCAGAAGAGTTAAACAGCGAGATTTATGAAGTTACCAGCGAAAATGAAACTGCAAGGCCCATCAATGGCAGTCGTCGTCTTCGCGCATGGCGGGCAGCGCAACGATTTTTTGGTGGGGAAAAAGCACTCATCCTGCTCGACGAAGCAGAAGATGTTTTTAGTGAAAGCCAGGGTTCGCTAACAACGGCGCCCCAGCCCGTGCCAAAAGCGTGGGTTAATCGCCTACTTGAAGAAAACAGGGTGCCCACCCTTTGGGTCTCTAATGAGATCCGCGAAATGGACCCCGCATACATCCGCCGGTTTGATATCGTTTTAGAATTAACCGCCCCTCCCCGGGTACAGCGGGAAACGATTCTGCGTGAAGCTTGTGGTGCAACGCTCTCGAATAATGATATTTCACAACTGGCCAACATCCCCTATCTGGCACCTGCCGTTGTAAATCGAGCCGGGACAATTTTGCATTCCATCAAAGATAAACTGGATGAAGAGAGGCATACTCATTATTTAATGTTTTTAATTAATAGCACCCTAAAGGCTCAGGGACATTTGCCGATAAAGCTAAAAACTAAAGTCAAATCATCTGAATTTTATAACATGGCATTCATTAACAGTGACTGCCCGCTTGGCGAGATTGCCGCTTCCTTGTCACCTGCCGATTCAGCCCGCTTTTGTCTTTATGGCCCCCCGGGTACAGGTAAAACCGCCTGGGCTTACTGGCTGGCAGAACAGTTGAAGCTCCCCGTGATTGAAAAAAAAGCGTCACAGCTATTCGGCAGGCATGTCGGTGAAAGCGAGCAGAATATTGCCGCGGCTTTTGAGCAGGCCCGACGGGATAACGCCGTGCTACTCATTGATGAGGTGGACAGTTTTCTCACTGCCCGGGAAGAGTGCCGGCAAAGTTGGGAGATCAGTTGCGTCAATGAAATGCTCAGCCAGATGGAACATTTCGACGGAATTTTTATTACCACCACGAACAGGTTCGATGTGCTGGATGCAGCAGCATTACGCCGTTTTGACCTGAAAATTCGCTTTAATTTTATGTCTGATAATCAGGCAGTTGCGCTACTGAATCTTTACTGCAAGCAACTGAAACTCGGTGAGCCCTCACCTTCTGCTATCAATGAATTAGCGAGATTGTCCTTGTTGACGCCTGGGGATTTTTCCGTCGTATCACGCCAACATGCATTCAAACCACTGACATCCGCTAATGCATTTGTTACCGCTCTTAAAGCGGAATGCCGGGTAAAAAAACGAGAAGACGTCGCAATTGGGTTTATGCATTAATCAGTTTCGTATGGACCGAAAAGGGAATAAACCATGGCCAAACGACCAGAAACAATAGAAACAACGCTGCTTGCTCTTGAATTGTTACGACGGATTCCGCGCGGCAGGAAAACCACCGCCAAAGAATTACATGAACAATTGCTTCATGCGGGAATTGAGCGCGATTTGCGCACCATCCAGCGTCATCTGGAAATGCTCTGCACTCATTTTGATATTGAATGCGACTTACGCAGTCGCCCGTATGGATATCGCTGGTTAGAGGGATCAAAAGGCGTTTCCCTTCCCATGCTAACGCCGCAGGAATCTCTGATTCTGGCCATGGCCGAAGCACACCTCAAGCCGATTCTGCCCAGCAGGTTAATAAGATCAATGACGGGCTTTTTTACTCAGGCTCATCGAAATCTCCACGACATTGGAACCGGGCGGCTCGAGGCGGAGTGGCCGGACAAGGTCAGGGTCGTGGCAACCAGTCAGCCTTTGCTGCCTCCCCCGATAGCGGAAGGTATTTTTGAATCGGTAAGCGAAGCTCTCTATCTCAACCGCTGGCTGAAGATCACCTACCGTAATGCGAGTGGCAAAGAGAGTGAAAACTCAGTGATGCCGCTGGGCCTGGCACAGCAGGGGCCCCGCATGTATCTGGTCTGCCGTTTTGAAGGGTATAACAACGAACGGAGTCTGGCGCTAAATCGTATTCTGGCAGCCAGCATCAGCACATTCACCTTTGTGCGCCCTGCCGAATTTAACCTGAAAAAATATGATGATGACGGTCGCTTTGGTTTTGGTGAGGGTCACCAGATATATCTGACGTTTGAAATTGACCGTACCGCCGGACTCCATCTGATTGAATCACCGCTGTCACTGGATCAAACCCATCGGGAAATCGGCAATCAACGCCTGGAATTCTCCGCCACAGTGGTAGACAGCGCCATGCTTAAGTGGTTTTTAGCCGCCTTTGGGGAAGCCGTCAGTAACGTTCAACGGCAGCCTGTTGTGGAAGGAAGCACCGCAGAATGCCCCTGAACAACATTACCTGGGGTCTTTGCGCGCCTGCAACCGTACCTTCCGTTAGAAGAACACGTACCTTACAACTTAGCGAAATTGTTGCGCGCTTCCATCATCGGGCTGTGCCAGGTTTGGGCGGCGTCTGGTTTGGGCGCCAACTGATGATGGCGTTACAGGGGGTGGCGATAGCATCTCAGCTGGGCAAAGACGTCAGCAATATCGAAGCCGCGAATGCCATTGAAGCGCTTTGCTGTTGGCAGGGCTTTCGGGAGAATGAAGGGAAGAACCGGGATCGTCGCCTGCGTGGCATCCGTAAGATTCGCAGATTAGAACCTAACCGCCTGACCTTTAACGCCGCAAGAAGACGCGCTTTCTACGTCACCATCCCGATGCGTATGAGTACGATTGAAGCACTGCCCGCACTGGGATTTGTTCATGCTCAGCGTAATTTTAACGCCTTTCAATGCAGTCAGGTGGGCGAACAACTTGTCAGGCTTGAAACGCCGCAAATGGCTGAGTTGAAAAAATGGATCAGCTCACCTGACAGAAAGCCGCCAAAAACCATCAATTCGCCATTAATCTCCTTATCGCAAGATGCCTGCTTGCTGATACGACACCAGCTGGAAAATGCTGGCAACGACGAGGATAGCAAGCGTCGCAGGGACGCCTTGCGATGGATGGACCGTTTGCGTCAGTCCCCGCCTAAACCACTGAGCTGGAAAGACCGCCCTGACGAAATTTCGTCAGTTCACTGGCACGACTTACAGGCGGGTGCCTATTTCTTCAAAACACAAAACACGGCACTCGCACTACTGGATCTTCTGGAATATGAAATGTCTCAGCGTGGCTCTGCTCTTTCATTGCATCAGAAACTTCCACTTGCAATCAGTGACACGGCTGAAAGGCTGAGACTTGACGCACAAGCATTTTTGGATTTGAAACACAGTGATGCGGCTGCAAACCAGTTTTGCAGCGAATGTACCCTGGAACCTGTGGCTTTATTGCACGCACTGGTCAGCCGTGACGGTCATATTCTCAAGCTAAAGGGCGACCTGATTGAACCTGGCCCGGCCTTTGATAACGGGGTCTCTCAATCTGCTCAGAACCCCGAGGGTGAAGAACAATATGCCGAAGAGGCCTCCGGTTTTTGGCCTGCATCAATATCCTGGCGGATCCGCAATCTGTTCCTGCTCAACCTTGATCTACATGGCAAACTGGCGGATTGGTTAAAGAAGGAAATGAATAATGGCTGATTTCTCAAAACTGCCTCCCTCCCTGGCCGACTATTTTGATGCGCCTGAGGGTTATAAGGGGCATTTTGGCTGGCTATGCGGTTATTCAGCAACGGATGACTTTCTGGAAAATGCAGTGGATCGCTTTAGCTGCCTTAATCAGGCTGCGCGAGCTCATCACGGGCAAATAAAGCTGGCACTCTTTCTTGATGCCGGAAATAAGCCCATTTCCACCGTTGATGTCCCCGGCGTATTACATTGCCAGATGAAAGCAGCTCCACCGCTGAATTTACTTCATGCGAAAGTCGCTCTGCTGGGATTTAAGCCTGACCAACCGGAAGATGCCTGGCGATTACGACTGGTCGTCAGCACCGGAAACTGGACAAAAGAGACACTGACTGAAAGCCTTGATTTGGTCTGGTGCCTGGATCTCTCCAGTGAAGCACTGGAGAACGTCACCAAGGATATTCAACAAAGTTGTGCAGATTTTCGTGCCGCGCAAAATTTGTTTGAGGATATCTCCTCCTGGTGTGACACCAGCCTGTTGTCATTAGAAATAAATGACCGGCTAACGACCGGAGGGCTGGCGCGGCTGGATGTCAACGCATGGCTTAACGTATGTCGACAATATGCCCACGGTAAACCCCGTTTGGTCGACAACCGCAAAAGGTCACTCTTTAATCAGTTGAAATCCTGGCTGGAACAGCCTGCCATTGCTGGAAAGAGAAATTATCTTGCGATGGGTTCCGGTTTCTATGAAGGGGGTAAAGGCGACAAATCATTGGTGCCACAGAAAATTGTCCAGCTTTTACAGGACGACGATTTATTAACAAAAAAACCGGAAATTGATCTCTATGTTAATCCTGAGGCTTGTCAGGCGGTTGCCAATAATGTGGCAACGCTCAGAGAACAACATATCACTGTCAGACCCCCTTCTCAGTTGGCAAAGACTGAACGCACCCTACATGCCAAATTTATTTTCAGTGCTAACTACCGCAATGTCAGCGATACGCTGACTCAGTGCTGGCTTTATATGGGCTCAGGAAATCTTACCGGGCCTGGCTTTATGCAGCGAATGAAAACAGGCGTGGGAAATCTCGAAGCCGGCGTATTTTTTGCACCGGAACGGTTGGCGAGAACCGCGGCTGGGAAGCTGGCTCCCGAAAAAACCCTGGCATGGTTGCTACCCATCCAGTCAGAGATTGATTGTGATGCTCTGCAAATGCCCCTTCAGGCGGGACAGGAGATGGAGGAACGCACTCCCTACTTTGCACCGCCCATAACCTGGCTCAAATGGACACCCCTTGCAGACGGTCAGGGTACCCTTCATTACTCTGGATCCCCTGAGAATAACATCACCGCTTTCGCGCCTGGCGGAACTTCCTGTCCCTTGGTTTCGCAGGGGTTTCTATGGCAGGGCGAAATGCCACGCTGGGTGGACATTGCCTGGCCGGCAGATAACGGGACACAGAGTGCAAAAATTCCCGTTGTTGATGCGCTTGGCCGCATTGCTGCAACGCCTTTGCGGCCGCTCGATTTGGAAGAAGTACTTTGGCAGCTATCCAGTTTTCCTCACACACCCGACGTGGATTTTGCTGATCCAACCAGCATGTTGACAACCTCAACAGCGGGTTCTTTCACGATAAATTCTGACGACCAGCCGGTCTCTTCTCAGCCGGTCAGACAGGTAATGGCGTTAATCGAAGGTATTGCCGAGCGCCAGACCACGCTTCCTGAAAGCCAGTGGCTTTACTGGTGCCGTAGTCTCGAACAGGCACTGATTCAGGCAAGCAACAATGGAGATATCACCCGCTTTAGGGATCTTGGTATCAATCCACTCAGTCCGCTGAGAGAAGCACCTTTCCGGCCAGTGTATGCCGAAGACGATCAGAGTGATAAGGGACAGGATTATCTGCAGATGCTGATGCGTATTGAACAAGCATGGGGTGTTGATTCCCTGCGCAATTTCGGAGAGTGTAAATGAAGAATAACTTTCAGGGCTGGCCAGTCGTCACTGAGTTATTACGCGAACTGGTTACGCAGGAACAGGTAGAGCTTAATGCCGGGCAAAAAGCAGCCTTGTTGGCAATTGCCGATCGCATTGAACATCATGGCATTATCCTGGCGGACGAAGTGGGTATGGGAAAAACCCGCATCGCCGCAGCACTTTCCCGTTGCGTCATTGCGGCAGGCGGCAGAGTCGCCGTTTTGATTCCGGGTGGACTGGCGGCCAACTGGCGGGAGGAGCTAAAAACGGTAGGTGTCACCCCTTCCGCACCGCTGCTTAGTCTTAAGCAATATATGAGTGTGTGGGAAACGGACATACCATCCGCCCCCTGGTTTGAGGAAAATTGTCTGATTGTTTCCCACGCCATGGCGAACTGGCGACTGGGCGAAAAAGATAGTAATCCGCAGCGCTGGGGATTGCTCCCGGAACTCTGCTGGCGGTGGTCTGAAAAATGTGATTGCCCTTCATTAACCGAACCTCATCTCAAGCTTGCTGCTAAAAAAATCAGCGCGGCGATACGTCGTCTGCCCGCCGCACATCCAGCCAGAAAACAGATCAAATCGCTGACGCGTAAAATCGACTGGGATAAAGCTCTGTCGGATAAAGATTTTGGCGTGTATTCAACACAACGCGAACATCTTGAAACCAGTGTGGGGCTTGGGCTCGGGACGTTTGAACTTGTTATCGTCGATGAAGCGCACAAAAGCCGGGGACAAAGCAGCAGCCTGAATCGTTTGCTGGAAAATATCATTCAGCCTGCCAGTGAAACCCGACGACTGGCCGTCAGCGCGACGCCCATTGAACTCGACAGCCAGCAATGGACACAAATGCTGGCCCGGATTGAGGTCAGTTCTCCCGAAGCTATTCAGGCCATAGAACATTACCAGGCCGCCGTCGCAGACATCAGGGAAAACTATGCAAACAGCCTGTCACAACAGAAGTATTACCAGGCTTCCGCTGCGTTTGAGCAGGCACTTTCGCCGTATCTGTTGCGTCGTGACAAACGCGAAGACGAGTCCGTACAAAAATTCCATCAGCACTCAACCCGTCCCTATCGTCGTAAGAAAGAGATCGTGGTGGATACCTTCTCACTGCCGATGAGTTGGAGACAGGCGATCTGCGCCGCTGAAGCGCTGTCGTTTGTTTCCCGGATGCACGAAGACAGCGCAGCGCAACGACTTAGACTGACGGTTGGCAACGGGCATGGTATCGCCACGCTGTTGAATGCTCCGGAGGTAGACGTTATGCCTCCGTTCGAAACGGCTCAGCAAGAAGTCACTGAACCGGGAACCAGGGCGCACGCGGATAAGCGCCAGCAACGTGCCAAATGGTGGCAGAGCCAACTCACCCCCATTCTAAGTACGGGTGAAGAAACACCCCTCTTTACCCATCCTGCAATCCTGGCTGCGGTTGAAGCCGTAGAGGAGGTTTGCTCTCGCGATGAAAAAGTGTTGGTTTTTGGCCGGTTTACCCGACCAATGACCGCACTGGTACAGTTACTTAATGCACGCGAAATGTTGCGAACGCTGGAGTCAAAACAAAATTACTGGCCACATGAACAGTTGCCAGTGTCCGAGTGGCCTGCCGTTCAATGCGCCTGGCGTCAGTTATATGACGGCGAGGCCAGCCAGAAGGACATCAATGCACAACTTGCCAGTCAATACAAAGAGCTAGATAACAGCCGTATCGCATTTCGCAATAGCCTGATTTTACGGCTTGATGAGGGATTATCGACCTGCGAAAGCCAGAGTGTGAAAACACTGTTTAACGTCTTTAAGCAACGTGCCCCCCGTCGCGATGGTAATGAAGATTTGGTCATCGTTGCCAGGGCTATTTACTCGCTGACCGGGACAGCTGAAGAACGACGCTCCCCTGCGCGCCTGGCAGACGTTTTTACCGATATCGTTAATGCCACGCGTGATCGTGATAACCCCGACAGTGACGAAGAAGTCGACGGGGAGAGTCTATTTGCGGAGCAACGCTGGCAAGTTGTTGTGGACTGGCTCCATGAAGAGTACAGCCGTCGCGAGAGTGATTATGCACGCCTGATGAATGGACAAACCTCGGCAGCCAGTCGCAACTTGATTAATCTGGCCTTCAACCGCCAATACAGCCGCCCTTCTGTTCTTGTCGCTCAATCGCTGGTCGCCAGAGAGGGACTGAACCTGCATCTGGCCTGCAAAACGGTAATCATGCTGCATCCGGAATGGAACCCTGGCGTGGTAGAGCAACAGATTGGCCGGGTCGATCGGTTGAACAGCCTCTGGCAGAAAAAACTTGAGGAAGCACTGAACGCTGGAGAACGCGGCGATGCGTTACCGACCATCGATTTTATGCCGGTTATCTTCAAAGGCACTTACGACGAGCGGAACTGGCAAGTTCTGAACCAGCGTTGGGATAACCTTCGTGCGCAATTACATGGCAATCCCTTTTCAGTCAACACGCTTCAGGACAATGTCGGGAACCGGGAAAATATGCAGTCAGTGATTGATGCTGCACCGAACTTTTCTCCCCTGAACCAAAACAGAAGGCCGTCATTATCTGACTGATAAATTAGCCTGAAGGTTTTCAGGCGTGTGCCGTTACTAATAATCAAATTGTAAATTTTTCTTCTGCCGTTTAGACCTTGTGAGTTAACGCCAATGCCAGACGTCAGGGACCGAACTTTCTACATTTTAATAAGGATGATCATGCACGAGAACAATGTTGCTTTACTCTGTGATGAAGCCGGACGGCTATTGCAGTTAAATATTGAATTGCTGCACAAGATGATTAACGAACCGAAAGTATTAGCCAATGACCAGGGGCAGTTATTTGCCCGGCATAAGGCAGAGAAAAGAGTTGAAGAACTTGAGGGTGAGCGGTTAAAAATCGCCCGTAAAGAGATCGTGCTTGCCGTCGTCGGTACCATGAAAGCGGGAAAATCCACCACCATTAATGCCATTGTTGGTAAAGAGATTCTGCCCAATCGTAATCGTCCGATGACGTCAATACCGACATTGATTCGCCATGTGCCGGGTAAGCTTATCCCGGATTTACAGCTAAATAATACTGACGCCCTGCATAACCTTCTGATTGATTTAAATAAGAAAATCAGCACACCAGAAGGTAAACATCTTGTTCGTCAGTTGGAAAAGGACAGTGAGAAGAAAAAATTACTGGCCATCACCCGCAATGTTGAATGGTTGAAAGATACCTATCTTGATGAGGAAGAAATTTTCTCCTGTCTGACCCATCTCAACGACCTTGTGCGCCTTGCCAGCGAACTTGAAGTCGAATTCCCTTTTGATGCCTATGATGAATTTCATGAACTCCCGGTTATTGAAGTGGAATTTAGCCACCTGACCAGTATGGATGACAGCCAGGGCACGTTAACCCTGCTCGATACCCCGGGGCCAAACGAAGCAGGCCAGCCACATTTGCAGGCGATGATGCGAGATCAACTGCGGAAAGCTTCCGCGGTTCTGGCCGTTCTCGATTACACCCAGTTAAATTCTCTGGCCGACCAGAATGTGCGTAAAGAACTTAATGCAATTGCCGAAGTGGCTGCCGGACGCCTGTTTATTCTGGTGAATAAGTTCGATCAGAAAGATCGTAACAGCGATGACGCACCGACGGTTAAGCAAAACGTTCCGGCAATGCTCGATGGTGACGTTCTGACGGCAGAGCAGGTTTATCCGGGCTCTTCCCGCCAGGCATACCTCGCCAACCGGGCCCGAAACGTCCTTAGCCATTCTGATGCGCTACCAATGAGTGAAGAATGGGTAAAGGATTTTGCCCAACTGGCTTATGGACAAATGTGGGATGAAAGCGACCTGCAGGATAAAGTCCAGAGCCTGAACCGTGCTGAAAAGATCTGGCGCCATTCGCTGTTTGATAAGTTGATCACTGAAGTCATTCATGCAGCGCATGCTAAAGCAGCTGCCTTAGCCGTGGATTCTGCTGCATCAAAACTGGTGCAAAACGCTGAAAACGCCCAAGAATACCTGTCTGTGCGCCATCAGGGACTTAGGGCGAGTATTACTACATTGCAGCAACAGATTAATGATCTGCTTACTGATATCGAAAATGTTAATTGCTGCCAGAAATCGGTAGATAAAGAAGTTACTGCTTCCATGATGCGGGTCAAACAGGAATCTGAAGCTTTGATGACACAGGTTCAGTTAAAACTGGACGGGCAAATCGAACATTATTTCCGTGACGGTAAACGTCAGGAAAAAGAAGAGATTGAATCTTCGCAGCTAAAAAAACGTGAATCTTCACTGGGCAAATTTCCCAGGGTATTGGCGAAAAGATCCAAACCGGTAACGAGGGACTTTGATCCTGATAATCCAGTAGTGACATTTGCAGAGCGTGCTGCAGCGGAAGCCTTTGTAGCTAAAATTGAAAATTCAGTCATGTCTCTTCTGGATGAAATCGAGGGGGACATCAAGCCGACCCTGACGGATATTGTTGCCGGGATTGAAGAGAGTTTCCACGGTAACGCGCTAAGAGCGATAGATAATATTGCTAACCAGATCAATTCACGCCTGGAAGAGGGTGGATTCTCAATTAAGATCTCGTTCCCCCAGGTTAAAAACCTGCAGGCTCCTTTGTCTGTCAGAAGTCGTATGACCACATTGCTAGAAGAAAAATCGTTCAAAGAAACGCATTATCGCCGCTCCAGTAGTATGTGGGGATCTGTATGCAAATGGTTTAGCACCAACGACTGGGGTTGGGAGGACTACAGTGTGGAGGTTGTCAAATCAGTGGTTGATATCAATAAAATAAAAGCAGCAGTAAAAGTTCAGAGGAAGGAACATTTCGAACAACTCAATAAAATTATTCAGGAAGAAATCAACGACCCCATCGTTGCTGAGATCGACCTGTTCTTTCAGCAGTTTAAAAGTAAAGTTGAGCAACTCCGCAATACTCTGATCCAAAGTACAGAAGATCACAAAAGTGACAAGCAGCAGCAGGAACAGCTCACAGAACGTTTACATGAATTGCAGAAGCTGACGCCGGAAATGATACTCGACGGTAAAGCGCTGAAAGAAGAACTGGAGGCGCTGCTCTGATGACACTTTTTAAAGAGACTTTTGCTGATATTGAAGCCTGCCAGGTACTTGAGTGTATTCCTGAAAAATTCGTTGTCGATTTTGCTAACGGTATTGATGTTGTAAACGATCATCTGCGCAGCTCGCAAAACCGGTCATTCTTTCAGCGAATTAAAGAGGGCATGAGTGGACAATCAGCTGCAAGACAACAGGCGATAAACGCTTCTTTTAACGACGGAATACAGGCATCCCTTACCTGGCTCACCGAGCTGACGTCATCACTGGCAGGCACCAATTTAGCCGTGTCGCGGGTCAACGAACGCGTTAATGCGTTGTCGCAGGATACGGCGAAAATTGCGGAATATTCCGCCGACACACGTGAACAGTTACGTGAGCTTGCCAGCCACGTTAACCAACGCGTAGGCAAACTGGAAGAGCAGCTCCAGCGCGTCGATAGCCTTCAACAGGGTCAGTTGCATCTAGACCGTATTTTCTCTAACTGGAGTGCAGGACGTTATGCCGCGCTTCCGCTGGCCGGGCGTTGCTACGTGGCACTTGAAGAATTGCGCTGGGGAGCTTTTGGCGATGTTATCCGACAGGCTGAAGCAAAACAGGCTGAACAATTTATTGAGATGTTGAAAAACAGGGCGCTGGCCCAGATGGCTCTGGATTTCGGGACAAAACCCAATGCGCGTCATGACGTCCGTAACTGGTTGGCGTGGCAGGCTGGCGCAGTACAAGACACAGCCTGGCCTGCGGTCATTAACTGGATGGCTAACTGGTGTAAGGAAGAGAGTCATCCGATTAGCTGGGCCGTTACTCAATCCTATGAAACGCTGCCCATCAGGATGCCCCGAATTTGTTCGGCAGAACGCATTGCAGACGCGATGGTCGACGAAGTGTTTAGCGAGGACCTGAAATGAATCAACCCATAAAAGTGGGCCTGGCGCTGTCTGGCGGCGGAGCTATTGGCGCTTATCAGGTTGGGGTTATCAGGGCGCTTGCAGAGTCCGGCACGGAAATTCACTGCATAGCCGGTGCCAGCATCGGTGCCCTGAATGGCGCCATTCTTTCATCCTCCGCTTCGCTGGAACAAGGTGCAGCCCGAATGGGTGAGATATGGCACCATCTGGGCACTAATGAGGTGCTTAAATTCAATAAATCGGCTTATCTGCGGTTACTGACGCAATATGGCCTCGCAATGGGGCTTTCGCCCTTGCTTAGTAAATCCGGAACATTACTGGGTGCTCTGATAAACGGTCTGGGAATAAGATCATTTTCTGCTCTGCAGGACGATGAATCTCTATTATCTGACCAACCGTTAATAGAATTGATGAACCAGTTTTTGGATCCCGATGCATTAGCCAGCGGAACACCGTTATATGCTTCGCTCTATCCCACAGAGGGAGGCTTCTCCGATATTATAAGCTGCGCACTGGCTGAATTTGGTGTAGGTAAAACACAAGATTCGGAGTTCCAACTGATTCAGGCCTTACCTCAAACCCTGCAAAGAGAAGCCCTGTTGGCCTCAGCTGCACTGCCGCTGCTGTTTCAATCCCGCGACATTAACGGCAAGCACTACAGTGATGGTGGGATGGGTGGATGGGCAACCCTGCAAGGTAATACGCCGGTCACCCCGCTGGTTGATGCCGGTTGTAATATGGTGATCGTCACGCATTTGAGCGACGGTTCATTATGGGATCGCCATCATTTTCCAGATACCACAGTCCTGGAAATCCGGCCACAAACTTCACTAAGCCGTAACGAAGGCGTACTCGGAGGAATGAAGGACCTGCTGGGATTCACGGCTGAAAACATCGACTCATGGATTGACCAGGGATATCGGGACACGCTTGCCGTGATGGCACGTATTAAAGCCCCAATACAGTCGCGTCAGGCTTTGAATACATCGGTATCAACGCTTGAAAACAGTGAGTCATATCATGCTCAGAGTAATGCCCTGCTCCAGAGCGCCATGGCGCGGCTTAAATAAGGTCAGTTTAAAAACACACTAAGTATCACGTCATTTCATTTTTTAGGGAGAAGAGTAAAGTGAGTTCAGAACAATCTATACCTCTGATTAATAAGACACTCTCACTTGATAAGTTGTTGCGTTATGCTTCACCTGCACAACTTTCTGAACTGGCTGATATCATTACTGACTCAGGAAAAGGTCGTCTGGCACTGAATGAAAACAGTAAGAAAAATATTCTGGCACACCAGAGACGCAGAGCACTTCACATTATTAGTGCGGATTTAGCGCGTGAAATTTGTGCGTTTGGCGGAAACACCGTGGTTAATGCATTCCGTTCAACATCTCAACCCTCTTACCTTGCTGTCGCCACGGATGTCGCCAAAAAAATGGGGGTGAAAGTTCCCAAAAATGCTTCAGTCTGCGATATTGAGGAGTTAATTATCAAACAAATTTTGACTACCTCTTTTAAAGGAAAGAGTAAGGAAGAAATCGAGGCGTTATTTAATGCGCATAACTGTAAGTTTGATAACCAGCAACTTGAACAATTATTGAAAAAGGGGAAGACAGCTGATTTAGTCTCCTGGCTTTACTCCACTTGCGGACCCTATACACTTTCCCGGCTGGTCAACTCGGCGATGGTTCCGGCACTCAATGTGGCAGCGAAAGCGGGGATCCCCCTGATTGGAAAAGCGATTGCGATCCGCGCTCCTGCAATGATGAACCCGATAGCAGCAGTCATTTCGGCTGCCTGGGTCACTTATGATCTCACGGGGCCCGCCTTTCGTATCACCCTTCCCGCGGTGATACGTATTGCGTGTATCCGTCAGGCCTATATCAGGCAGGAAACTGATAAATTTTGCCAGGAGCTTAAAAAATGTCTGTGATTCCAGAAGTTCTTTACCGTACGTTCCAACAATCACCAGAAATTTTGGAAGGCCTCAAGACCGGGCTTTATGCTATTTATGGTGGTGTTATTCGCGTTACAAAAGGGAATGACAAGGCGGGAAGTATTATTGCTCATTTGAAATTTCCAGGTAATGCAGAGCAAACGGCAGAAAGTATAGAGAAATTGAAATCGTCACTTTCCAATATCCAGGGCGGCATTGACACCTTGCAAAATTCTCTCGGGACATTGCAAAATCTTCAGTATGCCAATATTGCACTTGCCGGACTTAACCTGGCCGTATCAGCTGCTGGCTTCGCCATCGTCTGTAAGAAACTTAATAATATCGAGTCCATTCTGCATACGCATACTGAGAAACTTGACACGCTACTTTCATTAGCCTTAGATGCCCAGCTGAAGGCCTCATTCCAGCAGACCGCCCGTTTTAATGCTGTCATCACCACTGCCCGACAATTTGTTGAGATGAATGACTACGAACAGCTTAAAACACTGATACGTCCTTTCAATGAGCAGTACGAATTTACCAGCCTGATTTTAAAAAATTGCGCTCGTTCAGCAAATGATCCGACCTTCTTCACTTCATTACCTGAATTATCCCTGCTTCAGGAACGCTTTATGCATCTCGGAATGTGCCTGAGCTATATTCAGCAAAAAATCAATGCGCCCAAATACGCCATAGAGACAATGCAAAAAATGCAAAACGACTGGCTGGAAATTAATGAAACTATCGTTGAGACATTAACTTCATCGCCAGAGACGATACATGCACTGACTCAACACAATGCCGGAAGCATACGTTCTTTCCTCGATTACCGAAAAGAGCGTATTTCAGGTATTGAGTATCAGACAAACCTGCTGATATTAGCAGAGAAGCGTCCTGAACTGACCCAGGTAATCAATGCCGAAAGCGATGATATTCTGTTATTGGCGGCATAGAAAATAAGATGAAATCCCGGACATTCACTGATAGCACTTGATGTGGATTGATGAGGTAGATTTCCATAGAATGCTAAGGCCGGGAAGACAGCTATTCCCTTGAATTACAGGCGTAAAAGAAGACGTCGGCCAGGAATGGCTGGCGCATTAGTTTCTGGGGCCTCGCCGACAAATCCTAAAGGCCGCCTGTCAATGCTGCCGTTATGGCATGAGACCCCACTCCTTTTTCACCGACTCTCCCTCCAGGCCCTAACCCGGATTTACTACTTTCTCCTTAACTCTTCTGCTGCCTTCACGAATTCACTAAGGCGCCCCCCCCGCATTATTCTCAACCGCCATTTTCCCGGCAATCGCCCCTGGCCACCTGATTGAAGCGACCACTAAAGAAGGCAAACGCCCTCTGAATGTTTATCTCTTTTATGCGGTTAACTGGCGGGTGGAAAGCATTCCAGCACACCGGGAACCTCTTTTGGACAGATGATATTCTGTCAGAACGCACCCGTGACGCGTCGCATAGTTTTTAACGTAAGAGCGTTGAATTACCTATTCTTTGCGAGCATGATAGCAATAACTTCAACCTGTTAAACTTCAGCTATGACCTCTCGTAAAGCACTGCAAACAGCAATTTCCAATGTGGCAGTCTGGCGCAACGGCGACCAGTGCGCGCCGCATAAACCTCTGTTGCTGCTCTATGTTCTGTCGCAATATCTGAATGATCATTCCCGGCTCTTCGACTACGGGCAAGAGATCCACGAGCCGTTGACGAGATTGCTGGCGGACTTCGGCCCTAAGCGTCGCGACTACTATCCTAATATGCCTTTCTGGCGGTTGAGGACTGACGGATTCTGGACACTGGAAAATACTGAAGGTTGTAAGCCACGCAAGGGCAACATCCAGCCGACAAAACGTGAGCTGATTGAGAATCATGTATCGGGTGGTTTTGACGAAAGCAGCTACCAGATCCTTCGTGAAGCACCAGGAATGATCAATAAACTGGCGCTGCAGATCATGTCTGAGCGTTTCCCGGAAAGCCTTCAGATACTTCTCGCAGACCGTCTTGGATTTGATTTTACGTCTCTGATGAAAGCGCGCGATCCGCGTTTCAGGGAGATTGTTCTTCGGGCTTATCACTCACGCTGTGCTATCTGTGGCTACGATTTGCGGCTGGATGGCGCACTTGTAGGACTGGAAGCGGCGCATATCCGCTGGAAACAATACGGTGGACCCTGTGAAGTGAATAACGGGCTGGCGCTCTGTTCCCTGCATCATTCCGCCTTTGATATGGGAGCGATAGGAATAGATGAGCATATGACTATCCGTATTTCCGGTGGCGTAAACCGAAGCCCGGTTGTGGATCATCTTTTCTGGCAGCGTGACGGAAAACAACTTTATTTACCGCAAGATAAAGTTTACTGGCCGGCGGAAAGGTTTATTGAATGGCATCAGAGTCAGGTGTTTAAAAGTTGAGGGTTTAGTATCCATTTTATTTTTTACTGAAAAGGAAATTTGGGCATAATTATGAGATATCTCAATATATTAAAATCCATCGAAATTGCTGAAAGAAGAAGAAAATCCCACAAGAAAACGTACAAAAGAGATTTTCGATTTTTGTTAATAATCTCGGCTTTGAGTTTCTTGTCTGTAACAATGGCATTTCTATATTATCTTACAAAGGTAGTGTGGTTAGGATTAGCTGGCCTTTCCCTTCTATTATTACTTTACCTTACAATCCCAGCCATTCAAATCTATAGGGCCTATCGATATCGTTCGAAAATTAAACGATCGTTTCTTTTACCCTTGTGCGAATCTCTTAACCTTAATGTGAAAACGGAGCTATCCGTGGATGGAATGTTTTTCCCTTTGTTAAAGGAATTAACAACGGAGGAGTTACAGTTAGGGTTATTAGAGATTAAGAATGAAAGGGAATTCCTGGAGAAAAGAATGAATCTTCTGATAGGGCCTATCGATAAGCTGGGCATCCTCCCAGGCATTGTCGCAACCATTACTGCTTTGACAAAAATCCCGGAAAACTACAATTGGATTTCAGCCATTGCTTACGGATACATGGTCTTATCCTTTCTATCATTATTCTTTTATCAACTGATCATGCGTTATGAAAGGATGATTGCGTTGACTGAGTTGGCTCTGGAAAGTAAATCTTCTTCAGCTATTTGATGAAGTGATGCGTCTAAACCTATCCTAAGTTCAAAATATAGAAAAGATTTGTCTACGGGCTCGGGCGCATTCCAAATTGATATAGGTTGAATCAAAGAAAAGCGGGGAAAAGCCTTGCGGGAACTGGATTTTAGGCATAAAAAAAGCCACCCGCAGGTGACTTAATTTTCATACTATTTGGTGCGAAGGCCGGAATCGTACATAATGATTAACCCTTTGATTTAAAATCAATAAAAAATAATATTTGGATAATATACCAACATCGATACCAACACATTAAATCGTTGATTTTGGGACTCGAATCGGGGCAAAGGTTACCTGGAAGATGACGAACTTCAGCGATCCTCTCGGGTATGCCACAGGTCAACAATATAAATAGTATCGCGCTGAATTTCATAGTGGACGTCATAATCATCAAACAAGATTTTCCTCACTTCTCGTGGTTCATATCTTGTCTGAGGTACACCGATTCTTGGATGGTCGGCGAGCCCTGAGGTTCCGATGATCAAACGTTCTAATACGTTGTCAGCATGTTGCCGACTGTACTGGCAGGCAAACCTATAAATACGCTCCAGATCATCCTGGGCTTTTTGAGTCCAACGTATTTCCATGGGTTATGATTTTTTCAGTTTATTAGCGAAATCCACCACATCCGCATGACTAACCACCCTTCCCGCATCGACATCAGCAAGCCCTTTCAAAATCTGCTGATGCCGCCGTTCTCTCTCTTCAATCATGGCGGTCAACGCTTCTTTAATCACCCAGCTTTTGGATCTGTCCAGTTCAATAGCCAGGTTTTCAACCGCCGCAGCAAGCTCTGCAGGGATCTGAGCGCTGATCGTCTGTTTCGCGAGTTGTCTCATGAGCGTCACCTTTTAATAAAAGTTAATAACACTTATTAAAATAGCATATTTGTGTTCGCGTAACTACCTGTGGCGAAGACAACATCAGTACCCCATCATCTCGAGGACAGCATTGCCGGATAGTGCTTCGCGATGATGTCGTTCATACGCTCAATCAACTCAAGGCGTTTGAAGGTCAAGTGCGCCGTACCTTTTTGATAGTAACGAATTCTGAAGAACTCATCTTCGTAAACGTCCTTAGTCGGATTATCACGAATATGCTCCATCAATCGGGTAGAGATATCACTCCGGTTGTCAGGGATGGGTTTACCATCCAGCAGAAATAGCATTCGCTCCAGGTCTGCCAGTTGATCCCGCCGCCAACCCCAGTTCAGACTAAATCCCCAGCGATTATGCGTAACCAGATTGCTGATGATGATCTTCTTACCAAAGCTGCAGGGACTATTGGTTTTGTAATTCCACGATAGCCCTTTGAAGACGTTGATGATGCCACGTTCGAAGACATCCATTTTGTTGAGATGTAACTGCTCAAAAGTACTGAGGATGTTCGCCTCACTGATGGCTGGAAGATCCCCCTCCTCCAGGTTCTTATACCACTGGTCACGAGCCTGAGCATCCATCAATGCCATCATGCCAGACTTCAACATCAAATCGCGCCAGATACTACGATCAATATTGCGGGTGACGGCAGGCAGCGCTTTATCTACCTTTTCGGTCATCCAGCTATCGTAACGGTGCCCGGCTTTCATCGCCCAGTCTTGCGCTGTGCCACCGCCAATTTCTGAGGTTAGCCGTGAAATCGAATCAAGCTGCTGAATGAGTTGTTCTATCTGTTTCAGTGCGGTATCGCGGCCAGTGACCACTCGTTCAATATTGGTCGAAAGGATAAGTTCGTTGTGATCTGTTAACACATCGGGCTCTGTTTGCATCGTTAATCGTCCATAAAAGCAAACACGCCTGCCGGGAGTGGCAGGCGCATTATGCGATGAATAAAAAAGGTGGGAAGTGCAGAGGTAAAAATCAGGAATGAGGCTCGAAGAATTCAGGTATTTATTAATCCGGTAGCTCGCCTGGCTCTGAGAATATCGGTCGCGGTCAGAAATGGTGTCTGCTCCAGCCAGGTGAATCCCTTACGGTCAGTACGCACCAGTTCATAGCGTTCTACCAGGAAATTCACCGCATCAGCTAGAGTTATTCCCGCCTCGATATGTTCTTCGATAGTCGCGTCGTCGTGGAATGGCGTGTCGTTAAGTGTCAGACCGTAATGATGCTTCAGCAGATACGTTAAAAGTTGCTGCCACACCTGCACGGGCGACAGACGTGACGAAACCGGCACCATGGCCGGTACAGATAAAATGTGCATAATTTGGGTCCTGATAAAAGAAGAGAGAAGACGTTATTGGGCGGGATAAACAGTGAGGTAAACGTAGCCGCAGCTACTACGGGTATCAGCTATACAAGTCAAACCTGTAAGCTGAATGGTCACCTGATGTTGCTGCTGTGGATTTAGCTCACCGGAACGCAACATATTTTCTAACTGCTCTATAAACAGTGGGAAAGCATGTTCCAGGCTTTGTAGCTGCTCTGGGCTAAAGCTTCCCGTCAAACCAGCCCTGTCAGCCAGGTAATGCAGCCGGTTGCCTTCCTGAACTAATCTTGCGCCAAATCGTGGGGTGATATCGCTTTGTAGCCCCCATTCATGGGGTAGTGTGAATGGCATGAAAACCTCCGTTTAAAGCAAACCCTGCTCAGCAAAAGAAACCACTTCATTCCCAACAACCAAATGATCCAACACTCGCACTTCTACCAGTGCTAACGCTTTCACTATCCGCTGAGTGATGTGTTTATCCTGCTGACTGATTTCTGTCGTACCTGACGGATGGTTATGCGCCAGAATTACCGCTGCGGCATTGTGCTTCAGGGCCAATTTAACCACTTCGCGAGGATGCACTTCGGTATGGCTGAGTGTGCCGATAAACAGCGTTTCTCGCTCGAGTAGACAGTGCTGGTTGTCGAGATACATCAAGATAAAAACCTCACGCTCCTGATGAGCCATCTGAATTTGCAGCCAAGTTTTAGTGAAGCTGGTAGAGGTAAATGGCTCACTCGGTTGACGCTGCTATTTCTCCAGCAGTCGTAACGCCCGACGAATTACTCGTTGCTCGTTCGCAGGAAATACAGGGGACAAATTGAATACAGGCATAATTGCTCCTTAAAACAAAAAACCTCGCCGGTTTATTGGCAAGGCCTGAGGGAAGGGATAATAAAAAGGCTCATGAGGCAAGCTGCAGCATATTCTCGGCCATAATCCAAAGGGCGCGGTTAAGCTTCACATCACCGTCGATACCTTTTACAGCACGGGTGTGGGCACGTTTGCCTTTGGTCGTTCGCCCCGACAGCCCGCCTTTAATCAGGTTTTCCTGAATGCGCTGATAAGTGGTCCATAGGTCGTTACTTTCATCCTGCCAGCGGCGCGGGGAAAGAATCTGCGATTCCGTTACCGGCTGATGCTCTTCACCAAAGCGATAGGTTAATGCCGCTTTTGCCATTGCCTACTGGGCCGGTGGCGGTAACAGCAGCGACTGCATGGCATCGCGTTTCTCTTCCACCCGGTCAAATACCTCCAGTACTTCGTAAGCCCCTTCAATGACTTTCTCCACCACATTGCCTTTATGCGGCACGCGCACCTCACCAAAACTCTCACCGCAAATCAGTCCATTTTGGCAAACCGATCTAAATAGACCCGGCAGCATCTGGTATGAGCTTGATCCATCGTGGCTATTAAGCAGAATAATTTCCGGCACCTGTTTGCCGGTGATTTGGCCCTCACGACGAAGACGCAGCATGTGTTTGGTATGTTCTCGCTTGCTCTGATCCCGCACTCGAGTCTGGCAGGCAAAGAACGGCTGGAAGCCTTCACGTTTCAGGTTATCGAGCAGGGTAATGGTAGGGATGTAGGTGTACCGGTCGCTGCGGGATTCATGTTTCTCCTCGCTGAAGACACTCGGCACGTAATGTGCCAGTTCATCACGGGTTAGCGGACGGTCGCGGCGCACGAGGTTTACCGTTCCAAAGCGAGATACTAATTGGGTCATGGTTAATTCCTTTTTCGGAGATTAAAAACAAAAAGGCCATGCTTCCCGAAGGAGGCATGACCCGTATGATTATCGTTTGGCTACTAATAAAGAAAGTTAACCTGCGGTATTCCTGCAACCGCTAAGGTCCTCCAGCTCTTTTTTCGTATTCTTAATACCGGGACTAAAATGCCCTACTTTTTTGTCATTAACATAAACATCGAACGTTGCGGCATTGCCAAGCGCATCAATGAACTGAACCCAGGCGTTATCGCCATTTCGCCAGCCCAGCGAAGAGGGTAATGGGAACTGTTGGTCATCGGTCACGATCGTTATTGCTGTTTTGTCATCATGTGAATCCGCGCGTGTACCGTCCGGCAGGTCGATAAGCACATTATGTTGTAAGATATTCTGCTCATCCGGGCTCATGGTGCAGTTAAGGTTAAAAACGACATTTTCTGGGTTGGTGATCAGGTATTCAGTTATGCCCTGACCAAAGCCACTGGCCCACATATTAGGAACCGCAAAAGAGGTAACAGGAAATAACAACATGGTAAAAATAGATAGTCTTTTCATATCCAAACCTTAATTCATTATAATTTATTTTGAGTCAGGCCATTTATAACGGAAGACTTCTTTTCCATTATACAGTCCGACCATGTCATCAAATTGAGGTCTTTTACTATTAGGTCTAAAGGTTACTTTCATGCCGGGACTGCACAGATCCTTGACTGTCACATTAAGTTTAGCATCAGCAGTAATGGTATAACCCTTTGCAATATAATCAGTTAGGCTATTCTTGTCACCAGGATTGATCCATCCCCAAACACCAGCTTCGCAATCTTTTAAAGGGGCAGAACGTATCAAGATAAACCCACCTGACGCATCAATTTCAGTAGCTTTACACATTTTTCTCACCTGCTGGTAAGCATTGCACCAAAACCTGTTGCCATCCTTATTGTTGACTGCGGCTGGTAATACACCTTTATAAAGGCTGGATGCCTCCGCTAAATTTGATGTAATTATTCCAGCAGCGATCCCAGATATTAATAACAATAACTTTGTTTTTTTCATTTCATTATCCTTTTATTTGGTTAAATATTGTTGGTACTAAAGGAAGATATAACGTCTTCGATACACTGAAAGTGAGGTAGTGCCTGAAGAAAATCGGGACGAGAAAGAATTTCGCGCACCGCCATATCCGGGGCAAAACTGTCCTTATTAAGCGTGACCGCCCGTATATCCGCCAGAGGAAACACGGCGATCCGGGCCTGATGCTCACCGGTCAGATACCACTCACGGTCACGCAAGACCAGACGATAGGGAGCGAGTCCCGTGCAACGGCAACCATTACCCAATAGCGTCACCCTCCGGTGTTCCGAAACTGCACTCACCAGTCTGGTAAATACGCCGAGGTCTGGTGATGGCAATAGTGAATCCCCGTTCCAAATAAGGCATGGAGACTCACCCGGCCCGCTCAGAAGTGAACTAACCAGATGGTTATCCATATCCGGAAACAATGCTTCAACACCTGACTGGCGGGCGAAAGTCAGCACCGCCAGCTCTCTCTGGCGGCTACCGGACAGCAAACGACACTGACCTTTGCGATAATCCAGATCCAGATACATCAGCCGTTCCCTAAAGTCCCGGCGCAGGGTACGAACCGATACGCCAAATTCGGTTGCCAGCGTTCGCATATCTAGCGTTTCGCCCGCTACCAGGCGGCTGATAATTAACGAAAGCCTGACGGCAAGCCGATCATGACGGCGTTCAGCCTGAGTCATGAGACAAGTTCTCCAGTTTGATAATTAGCTGAAAATAAAAAGGTTATTTTAACTAGGGGGCAGGACAGGGAATGGACACAAGAAGACGTATTTTTTAATGTTGCTGAATGCAGCCATGACGGGCTATCAAGAGAAAGCGGACCAAATTTGGTAGCCTATAAAATGCCAGAATGGACAGGGCATGTCCCGATGATAGCCGCACGTAAGCCAAGGTTAGAAGAAAATCCAGTCCCAAACGGCACGGGCAACGGATACTACGGCATCGCGGACCGTACGAATGACTGCTTTTAGTGGTGCGGGAATAAATGATGCCGTTTCCGCAGAATCAAAAACCTCTCCCACAGCATCGCCAAAGCCCTCACGTGCCTGCTTTTTTACCGGCTCACTGCATAACCTCCCGTGAAGTTGCGTCATCAGCGGGCTGGTGGCACGGTCCGGTAGGCAACGCATCATGGTTTCAACCATTGATGGCAGGTTCCATTCTGTTCGGGCTGAGACAGCACATACTGGATGATGCGGTGAAAACAGTTGGCGAATGGAGTCCTGCTTGGTCACGATATTAGTCAACTGGTGCGGTGATGGTGCATTGCTAGTGGCGTTCCATTCATGACATGGCTCGATTTTGTCAGCCTGGTTAACGACAATCAGTATCCGTTGTTGGTAGCCAGTCATCACACGCCGGTAGAAACGTTCATCGATGGAGAAAGCACGATCATCGGCTTTGATAACCCACAGGATGAGATCCAGCTCAGGGAGAATACGGCGATACAGAGATTCATATTCTTTATCCCGTTGCTCACTCTCGCCTACACCGGGTAGATCTATAAGTATCAGGCTATGTTCGCCGCTGCTTAGGCGGAATCGAAGTACGTCACGAGTACAGGCGTTGACATCGCTGACGGGAGTGACCTCGCCTTGGAACAACGCATTGCACAGGCTACTTTTCCCGACCCCTGTTTTGCCCATGATGCCGATAACCGGTTCGTAGTGAGTAAGCTTTTGAATATGATCAAGAATATGTTTTCCAATGGCATAGGGGAGCGATGCCAGCGGCTTTTCGATGGCCTGCAGACCTTCTATTTTTTTCATGAAACAACCTCAGACTGAAAAACAAAACCCCCGAGCCAGGAAACCTTCGGGGGTGATTCACTGGGATAATATCTGTCTGAAATTATTTTGAATGATGTGTGTCCTGCACCATATCTGATTTAATATTATCTAGCCTTCAAAATGCCCACACGCAATAACTCATTGTCGATGAGACGTTTGAGTGCATCATCCAGCGTCATGCTTTTACTTTCAGCAATCTGGCTCAACCTTTTTTGGTATAATTTATTCAATTTCAAAGGTTTCGCTGTGTCTTTTATCTTTTTTCTACGGGATTTTTGTTCCCAAGCTTTACTCAGCTCTTCGAGCAATATCTTTTTGTGCTCTAAAGCACTTCCAAACCCTTGGTAATTCAATTTTGTAACATTTCTTCTTTTATTCTCTTTCAGATATCCTAGCTGCTCGTCACTCCAACCTGTCCAGTTATCAAAGATTGCAATAATAAAATGGTAGCGTTGCTCACAGGAAATAGGCTTGATATTAATAGCAAGATATTTTTTATTCATTTGATCCCAAACCCACTGGCATTGCCCTTCATTATTCTTATCCAACCATGAAAACGGATTAGGGAATTGGTTACTGGCATTAGCCCATGCATACTCGATTTCTTTTATAACCTTATCGCGTGAATCCATAGATGAATAAAACACCATAAGAATCTCAATAATTTTTTCCAGTACATCATGAATGACATCAGTATTTTTTATTCTTGAGAAATCCAACCCATTAGTCTGATAACATTTTAATCGCACTTGACGCTGCGTATTCTTTTCTTTTTTATTCTCCTCAACAGCCTCTACTATGGTTATTGAACTTTGAGGTTGGTAGCTTTCGCCCTTAATCTCTTTTTTATTATCCACCCCACCTTGCGTATCAGGATCGTACTGTGACATAAGAAACTTTGTTTCAAACGATTTTTCTCCCCCCATATTTTCGGCAGATAATATTACACCGGGATCATAGCCAGGAGACGGTGGCGCTAACTCAGACTTTGTGTTTCGAATGCTGTCATTAACTAAAGAAGCTGTCTTCGTCAACAAATGAAAGAGAAAGAAATGCATCGCCCTCGGATTTTTCTTTAGCCACTTCAGACGCTTTACCTGACTCTGACGTCTTTCCCGCATATCTCGCTCATCGACCCCACCCACTCGCATGACTTCCTCCCCTCATCCAAAAACGCTTGTTTCCCATCATCTTCATTCAAGAGTAAAGGAAGCAATTTAAGATGTAAATCATACTTTTTTTAAAGTAAAAATAATAATAAAAGCACTGTAAATTCGTAGTAAAAGTGTAGTGATAATTTTTATTTCACAGCCATTATATCAATAAGTTAAGTCATAACAACACAATCAAACATACCGAAAATGCGTATGATTATTTATAGAATCAATGAAATCACCACCAATGATGCTCTGCATAAAATCTTCGTCAGATGCTGCTGTCGTCCCCCTCAACTATCAAATCGCTTCGACCCGCCAAAAACCATCAAGTACAAAAGCAGTTTTTTTACAATCCTGCACATAGCGGCCCCTTGAGATTAAATGTCAAAAACTTCGCGTAATGCAGTGATCAATGGCAGCTAAGAGATTGGTATGTAGTAGCGTTCAGGGAACTCGGTAGCTGATAGATGGCGGATCGTTATGAGGTAGCACTTAGCAATTCAATTTGCCTGTAGGCCTGTAATGGCATAGAGGTCAATGACCTTCAACTTTTTTTACAGATTACCGGGTTGGTATGCCGAAGCACGTGGTCGTTATCAAACATCACGAGTTCGGCTTACCTTTCTTAACCGGAGAATCGAACAATGAATACCCATCCATCTCTTTTAGAAGACCAGTTTGTCAATATGGCATTTATCACCTGTCTGACTGGTTTAACAGACAAGTGGTTCTATAAGCTAATTAAAGATGATGTTTTCCCAAAACCAATAAAAATGGGTCGTAGCTCCCGCTGGTTAAAAAGTGAAGTTGAAACCTGGCTTCAGGAACGCATTAACCAGTCACGCAAATAGGCCTCTCCCCTAACTAAACCCGCAGCATGAAAATAATTATCCGGCTACCCGGAGATTTTCTGTTGCCTGTAATTTAAGCCAGAAGGAATATGAACCATGAAAGACTATAAACCACGTTACGAAGAACTTCATAAATGCTACCAGACTTGGTTGACGGATTTTACGAAGCTGACTGTACGGCAGGGAATGTGTCATCAAAACATATATCACTATCATAGCCTGACGGTTGGCTGTCTTAATTTTCCAGGGAAAGAACCTGTTATTGCTATTGTGCCTCACTGGCTACATCGGCTTATTTATGGAAAGGCAGCGGCAGCATCATTATCGATAGATGATGACCTGAGTGTAAGCTTATTAACGCAGGAACACCTGCTGGCCCACCATCCCATGCTTGAAGGCGTTCTGCTTTCCGAATGTGTCCGTTTAAAACAGCGTTCACTGGCAAATAAGCTCACTAGCCTGTTTCAGCAGTTTAGAGGGACTGAGCTTCGTCTAAAGCTTGTCTGGCTGTGCTGGTACGATTTGATGTTGGGGAATTGTCTTGCTGATTGGATTGAAAGTCTAAAGTTCAAAACAAGCGAGGAAGTAAATAACTGGGTTAATGACCGGCAGGCTGAGAACCATATGCTTACCAGCATGATGGATGAGTACGTCTGGTTTGCCTACCGCACAGTACTCGATCCGCTGATTTGAGCCTCAAGCCTTGTTCTATAAGGGCTCAAAGAGGATTCAGTGAGTTAAAATTAATATCGGTTAATTAATATAATTAATAGGCACTCCCTTTTTATTATCCTCTGCAACCTTCCTGTAGATCTGCCCATTAATAATCTATCCCCCAGCTTCTTGTCGGGGGATTCACTTCATCTCTCTTGCTGGTCTCAACCAGCGATCAAGAATTAATCATATGAATACTAAACAATCCTGGACACCAGACTGGTTTCTGGAGTCTGTCTTGAACTGGCATACGGATAGTATGATCAACCGGTATGCTTGCCTGCGGGCTATTCGAATAGACCTGTTCTACAAAAATGGAACGCCAAGATATGTACAACCCGGACACCACCAACTGGAACTGGATATCCAATTATTAATGAAAAACATGATGAGTCTGCGAGCCGTAGTAGGTTATTTCTGGGTCATAGAGTGGACTGAGGAACACCGCTACCACGCCCATGCAGTCTTCTGGTTAGATGGTAATCGGACCCAGATAACCTATCCATGGGCTGCGAAAGCGGGCGAGCTATGGAGCAACATTACAGACAGGGAAGGCTGGCATCACCGTTGCGAATACAAGGAACACTATCGAGCAAATATCAATATCCCTGTTCACTACAACGATCCTGGAAGTATTACCAACATACGGCAGGTACTCGCCTATATGACAAAAATCCAACAGAAGGAGGGGTTGCTACTCCACGGCTGCAATGAAGTACCTGAGCGTCCACTGACAGGTCGGCCACGACTTCCCCTGCGACTCAACTGAACAGGTATGCAAATTTATCTGCTGCAGGATACGCTCTGATGCCCAATGCGGCAGACCAGAAAACGGTTGCTGCAGCACAGCAAATAATCAAATTTTACAATGCACACAGATACGGGTAACTGGCATAGCCTTTCTGTCGTCGTGAAACCACTTATCGGAAGAGTCATAACTGGATCTGATATAGATACAGTCCTTGTGAACAAATTGCGGTAAAATCCCGTCAACAGCAGTTGCTAAGAATCGAACACAGGATAAAAAATGACCAGCTTTCAACAGCGTGCAGAACTACATCGTCAAATCTGGGCCATCGCTAACGACGTTAGAGGCTCGGTAGATGGATGGGATTTTAAACAGTATGTCCTTGGTGCGCTTTTCTACCGCTTTATCAGTGAAAACTTCTCCAGTTACATCGAAGCCGGTGATGACAGCATAAACTATGCTTCGTTGGATGACAGTATCATTACCGATGACATCAAAGATGATGCCATCAAAACCAAAGGCTATTTCATTTACCCGAGCCAGCTATTCTGCAACGTTGCAGCTAAAGCCAATACCAACGACAAGCTGAATGCTGATTTAAACAGCATTTTTGTCGCCATTGAAAGCTCGGCTTATGGTTACCCGTCCGAAGCTGACATTAAAGGCCTGTTTGCTGATTTTGACACCACCAGTAACCGTCTTGGTAACACCGTTAAAGACAAAAATAGCCGTCTGGCCGCTGTCCTGAAAGGTGTTGAAGGTTTAAAACTGGGTAACTTTAACGACCACCAGATTGACTTGTTCGGTGATGCGTATGAGTTCCTGATTTCTAACTATGCGGCGAATGCCGGTAAGTCTGGCGGGGAGTTCTTCACTCCACAGCACGTTTCAAAACTGATTGCACAACTGGCAATGCACGGTCAGACCCACGTCAATAAAATCTACGACCCGGCAGCAGGCTCAGGCTCACTGCTACTGCAGGCCAAAAAGCAGTTTGATGACCACATCATTGAGGAAGGTTTTTTCGGTCAGGAGATTAATCATACGACGTTCAACCTGGCGCGTATGAATATGTTTCTGCACAACATCAACTACGACAAATTTGATATCAGGCTGGGCAATACCCTGACTGAACCACACTTTGGCGATGAAAAACCGTTTGATGCAATTGTTTCTAACCCACCTTACTCGGTGAAGTGGATTGGCAGTGACGATCCGACGCTAATAAACGATGAGCGTTTTGCTCCGGCAGGTGTGCTGGCTCCAAAATCAAAAGCTGACTTTGCGTTTGTGCTTCACGCGCTGAACTACCTGTCCGCTAAAGGCCGTGCGGCGATTGTCTGCTTCCCGGGTATTTTCTACCGTGGTGGTGCTGAGCAAAAAATCCGTCAGTATCTGGTCGATAACAACTATGTTGAGACGGTGATTTCACTCGCGCCAAATCTGTTCTTTGGCACCACCATTGCCGTTAATATTCTGGTGCTGTCAAAGCATAAAACTGATACCAGCGTGCAGTTCATCGATGCCAGCGGTCTGTTTAAAAAAGAAACCAATAACAACATTCTCACCGATGCCCATATCGCTCAGATCATGCAGGTGTTCAGCAGTAAATCAGATGTTGACCATCTGGCAAAATCAGTGCCCTTCGAAAAAGTAGCCGGAAATGATTACAACCTTTCTGTCAGCAGTTACGTAGAAGCCAAAGACACCCGTGAAATAGTCAATATTGCTAAGCTGAATGCTGAGCTGAAAACTACCGTCAGCAAAATCGATCAGTTACGCAAAGACATTGATGCGATTGTGACTGAGATTGAAGGTAATGAGGTGCAGGGATGAATGAGCTGAATTTTTTGGAAAAATTGCTGGATGGGATTGATGTTGAGTGGATGTCGCTGGGAAATATTGGCAGTTTCATACGTGGCAATGGGCTACAGAAAAAAGATTTCGTTGAAAGTGGTTTTCCAGCAATACATTATGGTCAGATTTATACAAGGTATGGGTTATCAGCTGATAAAACATTTACTTACGTGTCGCCAGAACTAGCCAATAAACTGAGAAAGGCGCAAAGAAATGACTTATTGCTAGCAACAACATCAGAAAACGATGAGGATGTCGTAAAGCCTTTAGCTTGGCTTGGTGGTGAAGCTGCTATTTCCGGAGATATGATGTTATTTCGCCATGAGCAAAACGTTAAATATCTCGCTCACTTTTTCCAGTCTGAAATGTTTCAAAAGCAAAAAATGAAATATATTTCTGGGGCTAAAGTTCGTCGGGTTTCCAGTGGTGATTTAGCTAAAATTAAAACCCCAATCCCCTGCCCGGACAATCCAGAAAAATCCCTTACCATCCAGGCTGAAATCGTCCGGATTCTGGATAAATTTACCGCTCTTACCGCTGAGCTTACCGCTGAGCTTAGCATGCGTAAAAAGCAGTACAACTACTATCGCGAGCAGTTGCTGAGTTTTGATGATAGTGGGGCTGAGTGGAAAACATTAGGAGAGTTGGCAGAGAATCTTGACGCCAAAAGAAAGCCAATCACTAGTGGTTTGAGGGAAGCAGGAAACATACCTTATTACGGAGCATCAGGGATTGTCGATTATGTAAAAGATTATATTTTCGATGGCGACTTTCTATTAGTATCTGAAGATGGCGCAAACCTGTTGGCTCGCAATACTCCAATAGCGTTCAGTATCAGCGGTAAGACTTGGGTGAACAATCATGCTCATGTGCTTAAATTCGATACCTATGCAGAAAGAAGATACGTTGAGTACTATCTGAATAGTATTGACTTAACAACCTATATTTCAGGTGCTGCACAACCTAAGCTGAATAAGAAAAACTTAGAGAGCATCCGTATCCCAAATCCGTCGCCAGAAGAAAAAGAGAGGATCGTTTCAATCCTCGATAAGTTTGATGCATTAACAAACTCCATCACTGAAGGCCTTCCTCGCGAAATCGAGCTACGCCAGAAGCAGTACGCATATTATCGGGACATGTTATTTAGCTTCCCGAAACAGGAAGTGGCAGAGGCGTGACATGGGCAAAACACTCTCGGAAATAGCTCAACAGCTTTGTACGCCTCAGAAAGTCAAGAAGACAGTTCATAAAGAAGTTGAAGCGACTAGGGCCGTGCCAAAGGTGCAGTTAATCTACGCTTTCAATGGCACGGGGAAGACACGTCTTTCCCGTGATTTCAAGCAATTGATTGCGCCCAAAGTCATTGACGGAGAAGGTGAAGAGTCCGAGTTGTCGCATAAAAAGATCCTTTATTACAATGCCTTCACCGAGGACTTGTTCTATTGGGATAACGATCTGCAAGAAGACGCAGAACCGAAGCTGAAGGTGCAGCCTAACTCCTATACAAACTGGTTGCTGACCTTGCTAAAAGATTTGGGACAGGATAGCAATATCGTCCGTTATTTCCAGCGCTATGCGAACGACAAGCTAACGCCACACTTCAATCCAGATTTTACCGAAGTCGCTTTTTCTATGGAACGCGGCAATGATGAGCGTTCCGCCCATATCAAGTTATCCAAAGGTGAAGAAAGCAACTTCATCTGGAGTGTGTTTTACACCCTACTGGATCAAGTGGTCACAATTCTCAATGTCGCCGACCCAGATGCGCGCGAAACCCCCGCATTTGATCAACTGGAGTATGTATTCATTGATGATCCCGTCAGCTCTCTAGATGATAACCATTTGATTGAACTGGCGGTTAATCTTGCGGGGCTGATCAAATCCAGCGAATCCGATTTGAAGTTTATTATCACGACACATAGTGCAATATTTTATAACGTGCTTTTCAATGAGTTGAACGGGAAAGCTTGTTACATGTTGGAGAGTTTTGAGGATGGTACATTTGCCCTCACGGAAAAATATGGCGACTCTAACAAGAGTTTTTCCTACCATCTCCACCTAAAGCAAACAATCGAACAGGCAATTGCTGACAACAACGTTGAAAGATATCACTTCACGTTACTGCGCAATCTTTATGAGAAAACGGCCAGCTTTCTGGGCTACTCTAAATGGTCTGAACTCTTGCCTGACGACAAGCAGCTTTATCTGAGCAGAATCATCAATTTCACTAGCCACAGCACGCTATCGAATGAAGCCGTTGCAGAGCCAACGCCAGCGGAGAAAGCGACTGTCAAACTGTTGCTCGATCACTTGAAGAACAACTGTGGCTTCTGGCAGCAGGAACAAAAAAATGGTTGATTGCACCAAGCCAATTGCAGAGTCCAATAATTTTATCATTTTGGACAAATACAACCCGGACTGGAAGATTACCGAGAGCTACCAGAGCGAAGGTGATCTGGAGCGTGAGCTGATTCAGGATTTAGTTAACCAAGGCTATGAATACCTGCCAACCCTGAACAACACCAAGGCTATGCTCGCCAATGTCAGGGAACAGTTGCAAAGCCTTAACAATGTGGAGTTCCTGGAGGCTGAATGGCGTCGCTTTGTAGAAACCTGGATGGATAAGCCCAGCGATGGCGTTGTCGAAAAGGCCCGCAAAATTCATGATGATTATGTTCATGATTTCGTCTTCGATGATGGCCGCATTCAGAATATCTATCTGCTGGATAGAAAAAACATCCTTCGCAATAAGGTACAGGTCATCAAGCAGTTTGAACAAGCAGGCACGCACGCCAATCGCTACGATGTCACCATTCTGGTCAATGGCCTGCCGCTGGTACAAATTGAATTGAAAAAACGCGGTGTCGCTATACGTGAAGCCTTCAATCAGATACACCGTTACAGCAAGGAAAGCTTTAACAGTGACAATTCTCTGTTTAAATACCTGCAACTGTTTGTTATATCCAACGGCACCGATACCCGTTACTTTGCCAATACCACCAAGCGGGATAAAAACAGTTTTGATTTCTCCATGAACTGGGCGAAGTCCGACAACACGTTGATTAAAGACCTGAAGGACTTCACCGCCACATTTTTCCAGAAGCATACCCTTCTCAATGTGCTGTTTAACTACAGCGTGTTTGACAGTAGCCAGACGCTGCTGGTGATGCGTCCCTATCAGATTGCTGCCACCGAGCGAATCTTATGGAAAATTAACAGTTCCTTTACCGCGAAGAACTGGTCAAAGCCAGAAAGTGGGGGGTTTATCTGGCACACCACCGGATCGGGCAAAACCCTGACCAGCTTTAAGGCCGCACGTCTGGCAACGGAACTGAGCTTTATTGATAAAGTTTTCTTTGTGGTCGACAGGAAAGACCTCGATTACCAGACCATAAAGGAGTACCAGCGTTTCTCGCCGGACAGCGTCAATGGTTCTGACAATACTGCAGGCCTTAAAAGGAATCTGGATAAAGACGATAATAAAATTATCGTCACTACTATTCAGAAACTGAATAACCTGATGAAGGCTGAAGCGGACTTGTCCGTCTATCAGCAGCAGGTGGTGTTTATTTTTGATGAATGTCACCGAAGTCAGTTTGGTGAAGCACAGAAGAACTTAAAAAAGAAATTCAAACGTTTTTACCAGTTCGGTTTTACCGGCACGCCAATTTTCCCGCAAAACGCATTAGGGTCGGAAACGACCGCCTGCGTGTTTGGCCGTGAGTTGCATTCTTACGTAATTACCGATGCCATTCGTGATGAAAAGGTGCTGAAGTTTAAGGTGGACTATAACGATGTCCGCCCCCAGTTTAAAGCGCTGGAAACCGAAACCGACGAGAAAAAACTCAGCGCCGCGGAAAACCAGCAGGCTTTCCTTCACCCACTGCGCATCCAGGAAATTACACAGTACATCCTGAATAACTTCCGCCAGAAAACACATCGCACTTTCCCTGGTGCCAGAGGTTTTAATGCCATGCTGGCAGTAAGTAGCGTGGATGCGGCAAAAGCGTATTACGCGACATTTAAAGACCTACAGGCTGAGGTGGCTAATAAATCAGCCAGCTATAAACCGTTGCGGGTAGCAACTATCTTCTCTTTTGCGGCTAATGAAGAACAAAGTGCTATCGGTGATATTACTGATGAAAGCTTTGATACCAGTGCAATGAATAGCAGCGCCAAAGAGTTTCTGGATGCAGCCATTGATGACTATAATGCTCACTTTAAAACCAATTTCAGCACTGACAGTAACGGCTTTCAGAACTATTACCGTGATTTAGCCCTGCGGGTTAAAAATCAGGACATCGACCTGCTCATTGTGGTGGGAATGTTTTTAACCGGTTTTGACGCTCCGACGCTGAACACCCTGTTCGTCGATAAAAACCTGCGTTATCACGGCTTGATGCAGGCATTCTCCCGCACCAACCGTATCTTTGATGCCACCAAGACCTTCGGCAATATAGTGACGTTCAGGGATCTTGAACGCGCAACCATTGATGCTATTACGCTGTTTGGTGATAAGAACACCAAAAATGTGGTGCTGGAGAAAAGCTACAAAGAGTACATGGAGGGCTTTAATGATATCGTGACAGGTGAGGCCAAGCGCGGCTTTATGGATATTGTGACGACCTTGGAACACCAGTTCCCTGATCCGGCTAGCATTGATAGCGAGAAGGGGAAAAAAGCCTTCGTTAAACTGTTTGGTGAATACCTGCGAGCTGAAAATATCCTGCAAAACTACGACGAATTTGCCATGCTGAAAGATCTGCAAAAAGTCGATATCAGCGATTCCGATGCCGTGGAAACCTTCAAGACAGCGCATTATCTTGACGATGAAAAGTTTGCCGAATTACAGACCATTCGTCTCCCCACAGAACGTAAGATTCAGGACTATCGTTCAGCCTACAATGATATCCGTGACTGGCAGCGTCGCGAGAAAGTGGCTAATGACAAGGATAAGTCAACCACTGACTGGGATGATGTCGTGTTTGAAATTGATCTACTGAAATCTCAGGAAATTAACCTAGACTACATTCTTGGTCTAATTTTTGAACACAACAGGCAGAAGAAAGGTAAAGAGGCACTGACTGAAGAGGTTAGACGGTTAATTCGCTCAAGTCTAGGTAACAGGGCAAAAGAAGGTCTGATTGTTGATTTTATTCAGCAGACTAACCTTGATGACATGCCGGACAAAGCCAGCATCATTGATGCGTTCTTCATTTTTGCTCAGCGCGAGCAGCAGCGTGAAGCTGACGCATTGATAAAAGAAGAAAACCTGAATGAAGAGGCTGCAAAGCGCTATATCCGTACATCGCTAAAACGCGAATATGCCACCGAAAATGGTACTGAGTTAAACGAGACTCTACCGAAGCTTAGTCCGTTAAACCCGCAGTACAAAACGAAAAAACAGACCGTTTTCCAGAAAATTGGTGAATTTATTGAGAAGTTTAAAGGGGTGGGTGGACAAATTTAGCCGTGGGCGCATAGGGGGACAAAGTGGTCCCCCTTACCTATGCCAGTGTTCGATACAACTGTCAGTGATAAATATATGTTTATTGACTGAAGTGAATATTCCGCGTTATTAGATAACGATCGATAAAACCATCGTTAATAGACGCGGTCTATTTTTAAATCGATATATTTAGATATATTATCTCAGACTTGATCTGACGGTTTTCACTGGCAGCACACAATCAAATATTACAGTCTGCTTTGAGCGAGGAGCGAAAATTGCGCTGTACCTCAACTCGACTAAACATAATGGAAATGGAAAACCCCAAGAAAAACTTTTTTTTGTTAAAACGTTCTTGAACAGACCTGACGGAGCGTTAATGTATTAATTTAATGCATTTATTCTCATGTGAGATGGATATCATTAATATAGTTTTGAATATCATGTTAAATATAAAATTTAAACTCAAGAAAATATTTTTTCACTTGAGTTTGATTAAAAATAAGAGATTAGATATTATGCTGCTCTTTTATTTTTTGCATCATCAAATTAAATCCTCTTTCATCTAACACTCCCTTATTCGTTTTTAAATACGGCAGCCATTTTTTAAGTATCACATCTCGCTTTATTACATTATTATGGTCAAATATTGATGTTTTTATTTGTTCAAGGATCGGAGATGTGCTGCTAAATCCATTTGTTCCGGCTTTACCGAAAAGTTCGTCAAGTTTAATCCATGAGCTATCAGGCATCCATTTCACCCATTGATCGTTAGGTGCGATCTCATTTCTAACGTTTCCTACTGAATAGGTTTTTTCCATTTCCCCCCAATCATAATCTTCCGAGAGAATACTTCCAGTCAGAATGATTGACTCGAATTGAACTGGTGGATCACCTTCAAACCCCGCAAGATAGGCTCCAATAATATATGTACCGAATGAATGAGCAATAACTGAAATTTTTGTATCTGGTGATTGGCAATATTGGTCTTTAATAGATTGTATCCACTCACGAAAGTCATCAACAGCTTTGCGTCTCTCACCTTTTCTTAATAGAATATCAGGCGTTGTATATCCGTAATAGTAAGGAGCGACAGTCCAACCATCATTGCTAAAAATTGGGACCAATTCACTATTCCACGAAGCATTGCTTAGCAAGCCATGGATGGTAACTAAAACACCTACAGGTTCGTTTAAATCAATTACTTCGCGGTGGCAGTATGCTCTTTTAACTATTTCCAGTGTGTCATCATCTGGTTCGTGATGTATTTCCCATTCAGAACTCCTTTCATCTAAAAAAATTTGTATTACTCCATATTTCTGACCAAACCTTCCTCTTGAAAAAAGGTTGATAAATGCATTAACGAGCTTAGGATCATCTTCAGAGCAAAACATGATATCAGCTTTTTTTCCACTTAAAATTAGTCTTTCACCTTTGCTCGGGATATCTTCTTTATTTTGGAGGACAATCACAACGTCAATGTCAGATGGGTTTCTATGGTTGGTTACAAATGAACCACCTATAAACACGAATCTAGCATAACGGCTTTTTGCAAAATCTAGAATATCTGTGATTGTTTTAGTATAGGGTTTGCGAAATTCATCCTGACAGAATCTCTCAATAAATTCGTATCCATTACAACGGTGAACTCCTTCGGGTAACTCACCACGCTGAGTAAAGGCAGGAATAACATTCATAACATTTAACTTCCTTATTTATTTGATGCGAGGAATGAACATATACGTATAAACACCATGAATTTTAGTGATATTAGTCTGTTTTTTTGGTGATTGCAATATCTGGTTGGCTGGTTTCAGTACAACATATACAGATAAAAATTAATTATTAATATTATTATCAGTACCGCTCTAAAAAACTGTCCACAAAATGTCTGCTTCTGGCACAGAGCTGCCTGTCAGAATAGGTTTAGATCTGTACCATAGCTGTGTCAGGTAAAATCATAGCCAATACAATTTAGATAAGTTAACCTATCTACATGGATTTATTATGATATTTGGTGAACACCTATTTTCCCACCTTTATTATATTCGCTACTCCATCGATTCTAAGACAGAGTTTTTAAATATCACTAACTCTAAATCCCACACCGTTCAATAATCTATATTGTTTTTAATCCACTCTAATATCCTATTAAGAAACATTAGAGCGAATTATTTATTCCAGAGCGCTTTGTGTATTTTTCCTGTCTGGTGATAATCGGAAACCAGATCGATAAACTCTTTAAAATCCTTGTTCTCTACCACCAGGCGGTTGACGGATTGCCAATCAATACTTGTTCGTTCTCGTGCAGGAATCAGAGTTTGGCTATTACCGGGATCTTGCGGATTAAGAAGGATCACACCAATACCATGCAATGCACACAACATCTGCAGTTCTCTTTCTACGCCACGCTGCTTATCTTCATTTATTTCGGTCGCGACGAGATAACCAAAATGGGCCCAGCTTGAATTGCTCACAGCCTGAAAGAAACATTCTCGAACATTGCTACGGTTAAGCTGACGTTTTACTTCAAAAGACCACAGACGGGTTAAACGCCCTTCGCTATACCGTACACAGTTTTGCACGACGCTATCCCAACCTTTATCGAGAGGCTGCAATGCAACAATATCAGGATAAAGCCAATGGTTTGCTCCAAGACCTTTGTTATTGCTTGAACGTTTTTCATCGATACGACGGCAAAGTAATTCTTCTTCTTCAGAAAGGTACTCAATCAAAAGCGGGTAAAGAGCATGCTCAGAAAAAGCTACCGTCTCAGCAGACGGAGTCGGAGCAATATCAAAAGATGACTCTTGTTGCACGCCATTATCGATCTCCTTACCCCAGTAATAAAGTCTGGGCCGAGGTTTGTCACGCGTCATAACCTGAGGACACATCGCTTTTGCCTGAACGGTTCTGCTCCCACCGACTTCAGCAGCTATTTGACTCAAGAAATCTTCATCACTGGCGAATCGAGGATTTTGACGCTTTACAGCAAGCTCTGCGCCATAGTGATCAATGATTTTTTGGGCAAGCTGACGGGCTGTAAATTGCTCATCAGGATTAGCCTGAAGAACATTAATAATCATCTGTGGGCGACTAGTCATGGCTCCTGCCTTTAATGTAACAGTAAGAACGCTTCTATCTGAATGAATGGCTAAATCTCAGATGCTGCTTTTCTGATGAGACAGTGTAAAACTACCTATCACTTGAACCAAGCTTACAATATGAGTTTTTGGTATTAAACAACAGATTTCATTACCAAAATGAACACCCCATCAGAAGCCATGTTATAGAAAAAACAAGGTATGTCAGGCACATACCTTAAATACACCTAATCATCCCGTGCTTAATTTGGCAAAGTCAAACGGACTCACCGCCTTCTCACGATTCGCATCAAGAAAATCAGCCCACCACTGCAGCATCAGTCTGCGCTCATCCAAATGCTCGGCCTTATGAATATAAGCCGCACGCACAGAGTTACGCTCCATATGACTCATCTGCCGTTCAACCGCATCCCTAGACCACAATCCCGATTCTATCAATGAACTACATGCCATCGTCCTGAAACCATGCCCACAAACCTCTACCTTAGTGTCATAACCCATAATGCGCAGCGCCTTGTTCACCGTATTTTCACTCATCGGTTTACGATGGTCGTGATCGCCAATGAAAACAAAATCGCGATCGCCACTAAGTTTGTGTACCTGTTTAAGGATTGCTAACGCCTGACGAGATAACGGCACCAGATGAGGTGTCCGCATTTTTGAGCCACGCTGTGAGTGCTTTACTCCTTCAATAGCTTCTCGCTCGGCAGGAATCGTCCACATTGATGTTTCAAAATCGATCTCGGACCAACGAGCAAAACGCAATTCACTGGAACGAATGAAGACAAGGAGGGTTAGCTCAACTGCAAGCCGAGTCAGCGGCCTACCGGTATAGCTGCCTATGCGCTGAAGCAGCTCAGGAGTCCGTTTCAATTCAAGAGCTGGTCGATGCTGCCGGTTACCTGAAGCAACAGCACCGACCATCTCCTGCGCGGGATTGTAGTCAAGCAAACCGCTCTGAACGGCATAGCGCATAATTGCGGTGGTACGCTGCTGAAGACGGGAAGCCACTTCAAGACGGCCCGATATCTCTACAGCTTTTATAGGGGCTAAAAGGTCCCGCGTTTTTAACTCGGCAATGTTGCGTTTACCAATGGCAGGAAAGAGGTTGTCCTCCAGGCTTTTCAGCACTCGTCGGCTATGTTCTTCCGACCACTTTTTATTTGTGGCATGCCACTCAACAGCAAGCTCCTCAAAGGTGCGCGCTTCTTCCTGTTCAACTTTATCATTTTTCTTTTTGTCACCGGGATCGATGCCGTTTGCCAAAAGCTTACGAGCATCATCACGACGAGCTCTGGCATCTGCAAGAGACACATCAGGATATACGCCTAAAGCCAGCATCTTTTGCTTCCCGTCAAAGCGGTACTGCAGACGCCAGTATCTTGAACCATTGGGGTGGACGAGAAGATGCATACCGTTGCCATCGGTCAGCTTATATTGCTTATCCGTTGGCTTAGCTGTTCTGACTTTGATATCTGTTAGAGCCATGCTTATCCCCTCCCTGTTGGTACAAGCATTATCGAACCGGAAATACCATCATCTGTACCAACATGTGTTGGTAGATGTACGTTGAAGTCGGTTGACCTTGAGAGAGTTAATATAGCGAGAAAAGCAGGTAAATGCTGGATTTTAGACATAAAAAAAGACCTCAGTTGAGGTCCATTTACATACTGTTGGTGCCGAAGGCCGGACTCGAACCGGCACACCTTGCGGCGGTTGATTTTGAATCAACTGCGTCTACCGATTTCGCCACTTCGGCACTGAAAGTAGTATGCGGAAAACGTGGGCATTATACCCAGCCCAGCGGGTCACGCAATAGTTATCCCGTGTTGTTCGGTTTAAGTGTTGAAAAAACAGTCATACACCGCAACTCGGTGAGGATTTGCTGACAAAAATCTTCGTTTTGCCCGCGTTTTTCCGGTGCCGTTTTTCAAACTTCGCATTAGTATACAAATCACGAATAGATCTTGCCCTGTTGATGGATACCAGCTTGTTGAAAAAACTCTCTCTTTCGCTCCTCGCGCTGGCCTTCGCCAGTACGCCTTTATGGAGCCACGCGCAGACTACTGCGCGTCTGGCGTCGCAGGTCGTGGATGACCATGCAGAACACATCTTTTACGGCAGTGGCGCAATGGGAATGGCGCTGGTGGTCGTTGATAATAATCAGCAGGTTTTCCGCAGCTTCGGGGAAACAAAACCGGGCTCCGATTTGCGTCCGCGTGAAGACTCCGTGGTGCGTATCGCCTCGCTGACTAAGCTCATTACCAGCGAAGTGCTGGTGAAAATGGCGCAGCAGGGAAAAGTCAGCATTAATGACCCGCTGCGTAAATATGCTCCGGCCGGTGCGCGCGTACCGGCTTACAGCGGCACAAATCCGATTACGCTGCTGAATCTGGCTACGCACACCAGCGGCCTGCCGCGTGAGCAACCGGGCGGTGTCGCGCATCGTGCCGTCTTTACCTGGCCGACGAAAAGCGATCGCTGGACCTGGCTGAGCGTCGCAAAACTCACCGTGCCACCGGGCGCCCGCGCGTCTTACTCCAATCTGGCGTTTGACCTGCTTTCCGATGCGTTGTCAAAAGCCGCTAATCAGCCTTATACACAACTGCTGCGCGATCAAATCACTAAGCCGCTGGGCATGATCGATACCACGCTGACGCCAAACGCCAGCCAGTGTTCGCGCCTGATGGAAGGCCTGCGTCCGAGTCCGTGCATCAACACCATTGCAGCAGCGGGCAGTGGCGGTCTTTATTCAACGCCTGCCGATATGGGCCGCTGGATGCGTCAGTTCCTCGGACAACGCACCACAACCGCCGATATGGCGCAGAAGATGTATTACAAACGTTCAGATCTGGTGTCGCTTAAAGGGATGGATGTGCCGGGCATGGCAGACTCGCTGGGAATGGGCTGGGTAACAATGGCGCCAACGCCGTTGCTGCCGCGCATCATTCAGAAACCCGGCGGCGGCGGCGGCTTTATCACGTATGTCGCGATGGTGCCGCAGCGCGGAGTTGGCGTGTTCGTAGTGGTCACCCGCAGCGAACTGACCAAGTTTAAGAACATGAGTGATGGCGTGAACGATCTGGTCGCCGATCTGGTGCGTAATAACGAGATCTGACGCTCCGGCAGACAATCTTCAGACGTAAAAAAAGCAGGCTTATGAAGCCTGCTTTTTGTTTATCTGCACTGCGGAGTTATCGTTTTTTCAACAGTAAGAACATGCTGATGACGAAGAACAATCCGCTTGGTAACAGTGCGCCCAGTATCGGCGGAATGTTGTAAACCAGGCTTAACGGGCCGAAGATCTGGTCAAGTACGTAGAACAGGAAACCGAAGCAAATCCCGGTCACCACACGCACGCCCATCGGCACGCTGCGCAGAGGTCCGAAGATGAACGACAGCGCCATCAGCATCATTACCGCAACAGACAGTGGCGAGAAGATCTTGCTCCACATATTCAGCTGATAACGTTTTGCTTCCTGTCCGCTCTGCTTGAGATATTTCACATAGTTGTGCAGGCCGCTGATCGACAACGCATCCGGGTCGAGCGCCACCACGCCCAGCTTGTCCGGCGTCAGGTTAGTTTTCCAGACACCGGTCAGGGTCTGGGAACCGGTGATCTGCAGGTTGTCCGTCAGGTCAGATTCATCTACCTGAGAGAGTTTCCACTCACCGCCGTCGAACGTTGCCGAAGAGGCATAACGGACTGACTGCAATTTGTTCTGATCATTGAAATGATAGATGTTGACGCCTGTCAGCTCTTTCTCACCTGCCACACGTTCAATATAGATAAAGTCGTGCCCGTCTTTCGCCCACAAACCGTTTTGCGTGGAAAGTAATGAACCGCCGTACATCTGCTGCGCACGGTAGTTACGGGCCATTTGTTCGCCCTGCGGCGCAACCCATTCACCAATCGCCATGGTCAGTAGCACCAGCGGGATCGCCGTTTTCATTACGGAAGCAGCAATCTGCATACGGGTGAAACCGGAGGCTTGCATAACCACCAGTTCACTGCGTGTTGCCAGTGTACCGAGGCCAAGCAATGCGCCCAGCAGCGCCGCCATCGGGAAGAAAATCTCGATATCTTTTGGCACGCTAAGCAAGGTGTATAACCCGGCACCGGCGGCAGAATATCCGCCCTGCCCGACTTTACGCAGCTGATCGACAAATTTGATGATGCCGGAGAGTGACACCAGCATGAACAACGTCATCATGATGGTGTTGAAAATAGTGCGACCAATGTAACGGTCTAATACGCCAAACATCAGGCAACTCCTCTCAGACGCGCCCGGATCTTGCGAACCGGCAAGGTATCCCACGCATTAAGCACCAATGCCAGTGCAAAGTAGAGCAGGTTCGTTCCCCACATCCAGAGGAACGGATCCAGCTTGCCTTTCGCGCCGTTAGAGCGCAGCGAGGTTTGCAGCAGGAAGAAAATCAGATACAGCAGGATAGCCGGCAGCATGCTGAGAACGCGGCCCTGACGCGGGTTAACCACGCTGAGCGGAACCACCAGCAACGCCATAATAAACACGGATACGATCAGCGTTAAACGCCAGTTCAGCTCTGCGCTGGCTTCCGGTTCGTTAGAGTTCCAGAGTTGCGTCATGGACATCTGATCAGACTGATTCGGGTCAAGCTGCACCGTCTGATGGCCGATAACCGCCAGATAATCGGTGAAGTCCGTGACACGGAAATCACGCAACAATGCGGTGCCTTCATAACGCGTGCCTTTGTCCAGCATCACCTGTTGTGAGCCGTCAGCGCGCTGAAGCATGTGCCCTTTATCTGCCACAACGACAGAAGGACGCTGATTGCCGTTCGGACGCAGCTGAGCCAGGAAAACGTTATGGAATTCTTTGCCTTTCACGCTGCCGACGAACAGAACCGCATTGCCGTTTTGTGCCTGCTGGAACTGGCCTTCGACCATCGCGGCCATGCTTGGGTTGGCTTTCGCCTCCGCCAGCACTTCGTCCTGATGTTTGGACGACCACGGACTCAACCAGATAGCGTTCGCGCCAGCAAAGATTGACGTAAATAGCGCCAGAACCATTGCAGCGATGACCAGTGAGCGTTTTCCGAGACCACAGGCATGCATGACCGTGATTTCACTGTCGGTATAAAGTTTACCGAGCGTCATCAGCAGGCCAAGGAACAGGCTGAGCGGCAGAATAAGCTGCGCCATTTCCGGAACGCCAAGGCCCAGAAGAGAGAGGACTAAATTTGTTGGGATATCGCCATCCACCGCTGCTCCGAGCACTCTTACCAGCTTCTGACAGAAGAAGATAAGAAGCAAAATGAACAGAATGGCAAATTGGCTCTTGAAGGTTTCCCTAACCAGATATCTAATGATGATCACGCTTAATACGCCTGTGAAAACTTGTCTTTTTGAAGGAAAATCGCTAGTTTCATCGCTAATCCGTCATTTATTCTCATCATATGGCAACCTTCGCAGCTAAAATAGTATTACAACACCGAGAATTGGGGTGTCCTATAGGAACTTGCTTATAGCCGCCAAAATAAAAACTAACGCCGTTTAGGTTAACAAAGGTCGTTAACACAATGACGGGAGAGTGTCTCCGGCGACTCATTCTAGCCGTACCTCCCGCCCTTGTCTTTAAGATTCAGGAGAGTGCATGGAGTTCAGCGTAAAAAGCGGTAGCCCGGAAAAACAACGCAGTGCCTGTATTGTAGTCGGCGTTTTCGAACCGCGCCGCCTGTCACCGATTGCCGAACAACTCGATAAAATCAGTGATGGCTACATCAGCGCCCTGCTCCGCCGTGGCGAACTTGAAGGCAAAGTGGGCCAGACCCTCTTGCTGCATCATGTACCGATTATTCTTTCAGAACGCATTTTGCTGATTGGTTGCGGCAAAGAGCGCGAGCTGGATGAGCGCCAGTACAAACAGGTGATCCAGAAAACTATTAACACCCTGAACGATACCGGTTCGATGGAAGCCGTTTGCTTCCTCACCGAGCTGCACGTGAAAGGACGTAATACTTACTGGAAAGTGCGTCAGGCCGTCGAAACCTCTAAAGAATCGCTTTATACCTTCGATCAGCTGAAAAGCAATAAAACCGAACCGCGCCGTCCACTGCGTAAAATGGTGTTCAACGTGCCAACCCGCCGTGAACTGACCAGCGGTGAGCGCGCCATTCAGCACGGTCTGGCGGTTTCAGCCGGTATCAAAGCGGCGAAAGATCTCGGCAATATGCCACCGAACATCTGTAACGCCGCTTATCTGGCGTCACAGGCCCGTCAGCTGGCAGATGCGTTCAGCACCAACATCACTACCCGCGTAATCGGCGAGCAGCAGATGAAAGAGCTGGGGATGAATGCGTATCTGGCGGTAGGTCAGGGTTCTAAGAACGAATCACTAATGTCGGTGATGGAATATAAAGGAAATCCTAATCCTGACGCTAAGCCTATCGTGCTCGTCGGTAAAGGTCTGACCTTCGATTCCGGCGGTATTTCCATTAAGCCAGCGGCTGATATGGATGAAATGAAGTACGACATGTGTGGTGCTGCGGCCGTTTATGGTGCGATGCGTGTGGTGGCTGAACTGAATCTGCCGCTGAACGTGATTGGCGTGCTGGCAGGCTGTGAAAACATGCCTGGCGGTCAGGCGTTCCGTCCGGGCGATATCCTGACTACCATGTCAGGCCAGACGGTAGAAGTGCTCAATACTGACGCCGAAGGCCGTCTGGTGCTGTGCGATGCGCTGACCTACGTTGAACGTTTCGATCCTGAGCTGGTGATTGACGTTGCCACGCTGACCGGCGCCTGCGTGATTGCCCTTGGCCATCACATCACCGGTTTGCTGTCGAATCACAATCCGCTTGCGCACGAACTGATCGGCGCGTCCGAACAGGCGGGCGACCGCGCATGGCGTCTGCCGCTGGCTGATGAATATCAGGACCAGCTGGATTCGAATTTTGCGGATATGGCGAACATCGGTGGCCGTCCGGGTGGTGCTATCACCGCCGGTTGCTTCCTGTCGCGCTTTACCCGTAAATACAGCTGGGCACATCTGGATATCGCCGGTACCGCATGGCGTTCAGGTAAAAATAAAGGAGCGACCGGTCGTCCGGTTGCGCTGCTGTCACAGTTCCTGCTGAACCGCGCAGGGCTTGATGGCGATGAGTGATTCCCCGGCTAAATAAGTTATAATCTTCGGTATCAGGGTCTGGTTCGCCAGGCCTCTTACAGGCGGGCGCACCAGTTGCGCCCCTGTTTTTTTCTCAGCAGCACAGTGAACTCATCATGAAACAGGCAACCTTCTTTCTTCTCGATGCGCCCGACGCCAGTGGCGAGCTTAGCTCACACGAAGCGCTGGCCTGTCTGGTCGCCGCTGAACGTTACCGGATGGGCAAACGTGTTCTGCTGGCCTGTGAAGATCAGAAACAGGCCGAGCGTCTGGATGAAGCGCTCTGGCAGCGCGATCCCAGCCACTTTGTCCCGCACAATCTGGCCGGAGAAGGCCCGCGCTTTGGTGCGCCGGTCGAGCTATGCTGGCCGGGCAAACGCGGCAATGCGCCGCGCGACCTGCTGATCAGCCTGATGCCAGAATTTGCAGATTTTGCTACTGCTTTCCATGAAGTGGTAGACTTCGTTCCTTACGAAGATTCCCTTAAACAGCTTGCGCGCGAACGCTACAAAGCCTATCGCAGCGTGGGTTTCTCTTTGACGACGGCCACGCCGCCCTCAGTCACCACATCGACCGACGAAAATACGAAGCGAAATGGATAAGACATATAACCCGCAAGACATCGAGCAGCCGCTTTACGAGCACTGGGAACAACAGGGCTATTTCAAGCCGCATGGTGATACCAGTAAAGAAAGCTTTGCCATCATGATCCCGCCGCCGAACGTTACCGGCAGCTTGCACATGGGTCATGCTTTCCAGCAAACCATCATGGACGCCATGATCCGCTATCAGCGTATGCAGGGTAAAAACACGCTGTGGCAGGCGGGTACCGACCATGCGGGCATCGCAACGCAGATGGTGGTTGAGCGCAAAATCGCGGCTGAAGAAGGCAAAACCCGTCATGACTATGGCCGTGAAGCATTCATCGACAAAATCTGGGACTGGAAAGCAGAATCCGGCGGCACGATTACCCGTCAGATGCGCCGTCTGGGCGATTCCGTGGACTGGGAGCGCGAGCGCTTCACCATGGATGAAGGCCTTTCCAACGCCGTGCGCGAAGTGTTTGTACGTCTGTACAAAGAGGATCTGATTTACCGCGGCAAACGCCTGGTGAACTGGGATCCGAAACTGCGTACCGCTATCTCTGATCTGGAAGTCGAAAACCGCGAATCAAAAGGTTCCATGTGGCACCTGCGTTATCCGCTGGCTGACGGCGCGAAAACCGCTGAAGGCAAAGATTATCTGGTAGTCGCCACTACCCGTCCGGAAACTGTGCTCGGTGATACCGGCGTGGCGGTTAACCCGGAAGACCCGCGTTATAAAGATCTGATCGGCAAAGAAATCATTCTGCCGCTGGTGGGACGTCGTATTCCGATTGTTGGCGATGAACACGCCGACATGGAAAAAGGCACCGGCTGCGTGAAGATCACCCCTGCGCATGACTTTAACGACTATGAAGTCGGTAAACGTCACGGCCTGCCGATGATCAACATCCTGACTTTCGATGGCGACATCCGCCAGACCGCTGAAGTATTTGATACTAATGGCGAAGAAAGCGATGCATGTACCAACGATATTCCTGAGCAGTTCCGTGGCCTGGAGCGCTTTGCTGCGCGTAAAGCCGTGGTCGCTGCGTTTGACGAAGCCAGCCTGCTGGAAGAAATCAAACCTCACGATCTGACCGTACCTTACGGCGACCGTGGTGGCGTGGTGATTGAGGCAATGCTGACTGACCAGTGGTACGTGCGTACTGCGCCGCTGGCAAAAGTGGCGGTAGAAGCCGTTGAGCAAGGTGAAATTCAGTTCGTGCCTAAACAGTACGAAAACATGTATTTCAGCTGGATGCGTGACATTCAGGACTGGTGTATTTCCCGTCAGCTGTGGTGGGGACACCGCATTCCTGCGTGGTATGACGCCGAAGGCAACGTGTTTGTTGGCCGTGACGAAGCGGAAGTGCGCAGCGAAAACAATCTGGGCGCAGACGTTGTACTGACGCAGGATGAAGACGTGCTCGACACCTGGTTCTCTTCCGGTCTGTGGACATTCTCCACGCTGGGCTGGCCGGAACAAACGCCTGACCTGAAAGCATTCCACCCTTCAAGCGTGGTCGTCAGCGGCTTCGATATCATCTTCTTCTGGATCGCGCGCATGATCATGATGACCATGCACTTCGTGAAAGACGAAAACGGCAAGCCACAGGTTCCGTTTAACACCGTCTACATGACCGGTCTTATCCGCGACGACGAAGGGCAGAAAATGTCCAAGTCCAAGGGCAACGTTATCGATCCACTGGATATGATCGACGGTATCTCGCTGGAAGACCTGCTGGAAAAACGTACCGGTAATATGATGCAGCCGCAGCTGGCAGAGAAAATCCGCAAGCGCACCGAGAAGCAATTCCCGAACGGCATCGAACCACACGGCACCGACGCCCTGCGCTTCACGCTGGCCGCGCTGGCGTCTACCGGTCGTGACATCAACTGGGACATGAAGCGCCTTGAAGGCTACCGCAACTTCTGTAACAAACTGTGGAACGCCAGCCGCTTCGTGCTGATGAACACCGAAGATCAGGATTGTGGCCTGAACGGCGGCGAACTTGAGCTGTCACTGGCTGATCGCTGGATCCTTGCGGAATACAACCGCACGGTGAAATTGTACCGTGAAGCGATGGATAACTACCGCTTCGATCTGGCTGCCAGCATTCTGTATGAATTCACCTGGAACCAGTTCTGCGACTGGTATCTGGAGCTGACCAAGCCGGTCATGAACGGTGGCAACGAAGCGCAACTGCGCGGCACCCGCCATACGCTGGTAGAAGTGCTTGAAGGTCTGCTGCGTCTTGCGCATCCGATCATCCCGTTCATCACCGAAACCATCTGGCAGCGTGTCAAATCACTGAAAGGCATCACGGCAGAAACGATTATGCTGCAACCTTTCCCTGAGTTTGATGCAGCGAAAGTGGACGAACTGGCGCTGGCCGATCTCGAGTGGATCAAGCAGGCGATCATCGCTATCCGTAACGTGCGTGCCGAGATGAACCTGTCTCCAGCCAAGCCGCTGGAACTGTTGCTGCGTGGCGCAAGTGCCGATGCACAGCGTCGTGTTGAACAGAACCTGAGCTTCATTAAGTCTCTGGCACGTCTCGAATCCATCACCATTCTGTCTGCTGGCGACAAAGGCCCGGTATCTGTCACCAAGCTGGTGGAAGGCGCAGAGCTGCTGATCCCAATGGCCGGTCTGATTGATAAAGATGCCGAGCTGGCGCGTCTGGACAAAGAGATGGCGAAACTGGATGGTGAGATTGCGTCCATCGAAGGCAAGCTGTCTAACGAAGGTTTTGTGGCGCGTGCGCCTGAAGCCGTTGTCGCTAAAGAACGCGAACGTCTGGCCGCTTGCGGTGATGCAAAAGTGAAACTGGCAGAACAGAAAGCTACGATCGCTGCGCTGTAATCTCAGCCTGATATAAGCGTTAAACCTTATATACACAAATGCCAGTCAGGGAAACCTGACTGGCATTTTTTATACCTGCAACAGACTGATTAACGCAGGGCGTTATTCTTAAATTCCTGCATAAAGATATCCGACATTTTTCTCACCAGTGTCGAGAAAAACTGGTTATTCAGTGCGGCTTTATTATAAATCATGTAGACAGGTTGTGAAGGCAATGTGACATCAATCGACAGTCTCTGAATATCAAAAGAGTCTTTCATTTTCTGATAGAAACGCTCCGTGATAAAACCCACCATGTCGGATGATTCAACCATCGAAATAATAGAGAGCATTGAAGGGCTGATAAATCGGCACTTTCTGTCGACTTGCATCAGAGCATTCACGCTCAACCTGTTAGACAAAAGACTGGCGCTCTCGGAATCCACGAAAATATGGCTCTCTTCTGCGGCCTGCTCAGGCGTCAGGCTACCGTTAAGACGCGGATGAGATTTCCGGCAAATCATCACCGGTACTTCACTGGCAATATGCTGGCTTACACGCGAGTGGCTGATATGGGGATGAGCATCGAAAATGATGTCAGCCTTACGGAAAATAAGCGCATCTTCCGTTTCAGCAATAGAATTACCGCTGGTGCTGTGCACTATCTCACAGTCGGGTGCGATTTCATCCAGCACCCTGCGCATGACGTTAATCGTAAACATAGAGATATACGGCGAGCAGTGAACCACAAGCCGGGTCGGCAGAGAATCAAATGAGATATTCTGCAGCTTGGCGATCATGTTGTCATAAGCTTCCGCCAGCCCTTCATGTATTCCAATCGCGACGGTAGTCGGTGCCAGCGCCTTTCCGTCCCGGATAAACAACGCATCATTATAATGAACACGTAAACGCCCGAGCGCCTGGCTGACAGCTGAAGGGGTGATGCCCAGTGCATCTGCAGCTTTAGTCCCGCTGCGATGAATAAAAACCGCCTCAAAGGTGGTTAAAAGATTGAGATCAAAATTCTTCACCATCTTAAAACGATCGGTGAGCGTGTTTTCTTTCATGCTGTCCAGTCCTCTGATCTCCGGTGAAATGCGAGAGTTCGCATTCTCACCATCTATCATAGTCAAGATACTCAATTTTGGTCTCCTTACCGGTACTTTAATTTCTTATAATTGAATGAGTAATATTTGGGGGGTTTATAATAAATAATTCATTATCGCGAAAACTACTAAAAACAAATAAAGGGATATATTAGTAGATGGTAAATACACTTTACTGAACTATACCTTTAACTAACTTAAATTGAAATCCGACCCGCTTTTATAAAAATAAATATATCATATAAATTCGCCTTGATTCATACAGATATATCCATTCTTAAGTTTACTGAATAGTACATTCAGCGTATGCCATGGAGATTTATACGACAACTATGAATAATGCGCTCCAACGATAAGGGGGGGACGAATTTATACCCTCTTCATCATCACCCACCAGCTCTTATTACCAAGAGTGTGTTTTTGTTAAAATAAAGGAATAGTAATGAAAATGACTTCGTTTTTTAAAATGAGTGTACTGGCTGCCGGTATGGTTGCAGCAATGGGTGCAAATGCGGCTGATACTGGTACATTGAATGTTACAGGTTCTCTTGTTGCAACTACATGTTCAGTTGATGCAGGCAGCACCACTGACGTGGCATTTGATACCCTGTCCGCTACAAGCTTTGCAGCTGTTGGCGCAATTTCAGAGAAAAAAGACATCGTCCTGAATCTGACTGCATGCCCTGTTTCTCAGACTGGCGTAATGTTTACTGCGAACGGTGCATCTGATGCGACTAACAACCAGTTGCTGGCACTGGGGTCTGATTCAGTCGCAACCGGTCTGGGCATCGCTATTTATAACAAAGGTGGCGATCTGATCCCAATGCATTCTGCTTCTGCAGCTGCACCGATCAATGCTGAAACCGGCGTTGCAACCATTAATCTGGAAGCGGCAGCCATGTCTACTGCTGAAGCAGTGACCGGTGGTGCATTCAACGCAACAACTACTTTTGTTCTGTCTTACAACTAATATTTCCCGATTTATTGGCTTGCTGAAAATAAAACACCAAGTTAATAGAATTTGGTTAAAAGGATTAAACCGATCATGAATATGAAAAAATTAAGTGCTGCTGTAGTTGTTATGTTGGGTCTGGGTGTTTCTGCTGCACAGGCAGATGAAGGTTCCCTAAACTTCACCGGTCAAGTGACTTCCAGTTCTTGTTCTGTTGCTACGAATAGCACATCATTGGATGTTAGCTTCAATGGTTACTCTATTGCAACACTAAATGAAGTTGCTCCGGGCACCACCAAATCTGCATTGCAGAAGCCTTTTAGTATCGTATTGTCTGGCTGCCCTGAAGGCGTGTCCGTTGCAAAAGTTAATTTTGATGCCAGAACCTCCAGCTATTATCCTAACGTTATCATTGGTAATGCACAGGTCCCGTATATTGGTTTCTTAATTACAGACGCTGATACAGGCACTGATATCGTACCAAAAACTTTCGATGCAAATGAAAAGACAATTGTTGCTGGCGAGAACACCCTTAATTATCTCGTCGGTTTATCAAAAACGGCTACCAACAGCGCGGGAGCCGGTGATTTTAATATCCCTGTGACCTTCACAATGTCTTACGAGTAATTAATTCTGTAATACATTAACTTATCAATAAAATGGTTGGGAAATACTCAACCATTTTATTTACTCTTTTAGTAAAGCTGTGGAATCATTACTGCATACTTCAAAGGTTAATTATGTCGCTACTTAAAAAATCTTTTTATTCTCTATTGCTATTCGCACTCTCAACCCCCTCATTCGCCGGTTTTTCCGTAGGTTCTACCCGCGTTATTTATAACGGCAATATGAAAGAAGTTTCCCTCTCTGTTAAAAATACCGAAGATTCGAATGTTTATCTTATTCGTTCCTGGGTAAGTTCTGACAAAGCGGGTGAGAAGGTGCCGTTTATTATCACGCCGCCACTGTTCCGTATTGAACCGGGTCAGGATAATGCCGTGCGTATTACCCAAACTTCATCATCATTAGCGCAGGACAAAGAGTCTGTCTACTGGGTTAACACACTGGCTATTCCTCCGGCGTCGAAAGAAAAAAACTCATTGCAGTTCTCTATCAATACCCGCATCAAGCTGATCTATCGCCCGACTGCATTGAATAACAAAGACGCGATTGCCAAAGCGTATCAGCAACTGACCTTCACCCGCTCAGGCAATGCAATAACTGCCAGTAATCCGACACCTTATTACGTCAACATGACTAAAGTCAGCGTGAACGGCAAAGAGTTAAAAGAAGGGTATATGGTGCCGCCAAAATCGTCGTTCAAAATTGATAATGCTCCGGCAGGAAACAGCATCGTCTGGCAGGCTATTAATGACTTCGGCGGATTAACCGAAAAAGCCAAAGCATCAATCTAAATAAGTCGAAAGATTAAAACCGGGAATGTCTGTTTATTATGGAAAATAACAATATTAAAAATCATCGGGACAAAGGCAGCACCAGGAGAAAAGGTGAAGAAAGAAAGAGTGGCGCATCAAAAAGCACCACGACTGCCCGCTCTTTTTTATTAAAACCCTTATCCTTTTTCATATTGTTATCTCTTCCCGGATTGGCTTTTTCTGCAGAAACGTTTAACGCGGAAATGCTTAAGGCCATCGGTGATGGCGGCGATATGGAAAACGTCAATCTAGATTATTTCGCTGAAAAGGGCGGGCAGATGCCCGGCACCTATCAGGTGGATATCTATCTGAATAACCAGCAGGTTGACACGCGCAACGTAGAGTTTGTCAGCCTGCCGGATGCGCCGGGTAAACTTTATGGCGCGATCACGCCCGCAGAGATGGCAGAGTACGGCGTCAAGCTGGACGTATTCCCTGATCTGAAAGCCGTTGCACCTGATGCAAAACTGACCAAGCCGCTGAGCGCCTATGTGCCGCAGGCCACTGAAAATCTGGATTTAAACCGTAAGCGTTATGACATTACCGTACCGCAAATCGGCGTAAATCTACGTCCGCGCAACTCGGTTGACCCTAAGCGCTGGGATAACGGCATCGCCGCCTTTATGCTCAATTACAGCTATTCCGGCTCTACCACAGAGCGCGACGACAGCGGTCAGTCAAAGAGTAACTTCGTTAACCTGCGCAGCGGGGCTAACCTCGGTGCGTGGCGACTGCGTAACTATTCGACCTACAGCAATCAGCAAACTGAAGGCTCGCACGGCGGCGAAGACACCAGCACCAGCAAGTTTGAGTCGATTAATACCTACGTGCAGCGTGACGTGCGTTTCCTGCAGGGCGGGCAACTGACGCTGGGCGAGTATTCCACGCCTGCTGACGTGTTTGACAGCGTCCAGTTTACCGGTGCGCAACTGGCCTCCGACGACCAGATGCTGCCGGATTCCATGAGTCAGTTTGCACCGACGGTGCGCGGCATTGCCACGTCTAATGCGCAGGTCACCATTAAACAGAACGGCTATGTGATCTACCAGTCCAACGTATCGCCGGGGCCGTTCGCCATCACGGATCTCTATCCGTCCGGTAACGGCGGCGATATGGAAGTAACGGTAACCGAATCTGACGGCTCCACCACCAAATTCAACATTGCCACCAGTTCAGTGCCG